>Ga0209262_10000036_pt1 | contig 157127 bp, 134 predicted proteins | sample Lowcelwee11metaG_FD_187171 | JGI IMG/M metagenome (GOLD analysis project Ga0209262, IMG submission 187171) | Freshwater pond sediment microbial communities from the University of Edinburgh, under environmental carbon perturbations - Low... | ecosystem: Environmental > Aquatic > Freshwater >... | reverse complement strand
CGCTTCAATTACCTTTTTTCGTAAATCATAGCTATATGCCTTGGCCATTATTATTCTCTTTTTTATGATATTTTTTCTTTTCCCATCATATCTCATTTTTGTCCTGACTTACTTGGCGGCTGCTATATATTGTCATTTATGGGAAAATTACCGTTAAAATTAGATTATAGTTAGTTCATCGTAGGTTGGGTTGAGGAATGAAACCCAACATAATTCACAAGATTTTTTCACAAAATATTTTTATGCTAACATCCACAGATTTTCGAGGCTTAATCAATCGCCGTTTTATTAATAATTTCCTACCAATTCCCGCCACTAATAAATTTCGCATAGGCCGACGCACCCCCAATTTTACCCTACCAGATATGACCAATAATCAAATGGTGCAATTATCTGATTATAAAAAGCAAAAAATAGTCGTTTTATCCTTCACTAGAATATTTACAGAAAAACAGTATTGTCCTTTTTGTTTTCCCTATATTCTGTCATTGAATAAACAATATGAAAAGTTTGTGGAGCAAGGAGTCGAAATATTATTAATTACTAGTACCGATGCCAGTCAAAGTCAAAAAATTGTACAAGACTTAAATTTAAAACTACCCCTATTAAGTGATCCTAGCTGCCATGTATTCCGAGGATATTTTGTTGGTCAAGCTCTTGGGGCCCCCTTACCCGCCCAATTTATCTTAGACAGAGAAGGTAATTTACAATATAAACATTTATTTTCTTTCCTTGACCATAATACCAACGTAGAAAACTTATTAAATAAAGTCACTTTGATTAATCATACCAACCCTGCAACCGATACAGAGTCAGCAGAATATTCTAAAAATAATAAACCCGACCATCAATCAGTAAACGAGTAATACCCTTTAAACGCAAATGGGCAATAGTTTTCACCAAAATCTTGCCATCAGGTACTTTCAAAACCTTTTGATTCCGCTCAGAAAAACGTTTTGCCACCCGATGATTATCGAAAATCGGTAAAGTTTTTTCCTGAATTTCCTCCGGTGGAATATGCCCCAACTCAGCAAAAGCCATGAGAGGCTTCGTCACCAACTCCGCAAAACGATCTACTACCAAATAGCAGGTACGGGGTAAAATAGCACTACTTAAAGGTAATATTTGAATGAGAGATTGTTGATCACGTGACAAAGATAAACCGAAATTACCAGAGCTTTTTACTGGTAATTGATCATCTAATTCCCCATCGTCATGATCATCACTAAAACTTTCTAAACCATCATCTTCTTCTGAATCATCAAAAGCATCATCGAAATCCGCAAAAGTTTGACTTTGATTGACTTCCAGATCAAACATTTCCACTAAATCTTTGGTAGAAATAGGTAACTCAGCTATCGGATCAATTATTGGATCAATTAACGATTTATTAGCTTTAGCTATAGTCGCTTTCTTAGATCGACGCTTTTTAAGATTACTATCTTCTTCTAACGTTGCAGATTCTAACTGATCAACAATTTGTAATTTGGCTTTTTTGCCTACCTGCCGTCCCCTTTTACTGACAACCTGAATTTCTTCTTCAATAACCTCTTCATCGTCATCAATAGCCTCAACTACTACCTGTTTTTTCTGCCTTTTCTTTCCTATCTTTCCTACTGCCTTAGTAGTTACTTCCTGTATATCGTCTATATCGGTGGACTGCACTGAACGTTTTTGTTTTTGTTGTACCAGAGTTTTATATTCATCCTCTGATAAACTACTTTGCAACAAACGCCGCACAGTGGAACTACTGACACTAAAACGTTCAGCCAGAGTAATTGTATTTTCCTCTGTCTCACGGTATAAGTCGATAATTTCTATTTTTTCGGATTCTGATAATTTGGGAGGTGTCATGCCACCTATAAGTATTTTTGAGGGATTAAGGTCGCCCCTATTATATCAGGTTATGGCTAATTTTTTTGCTATTTTTCTGCTACTCCCTATCCCCAATAAATATTTCTCGTCACGAACCTCCGCCCCTGCGCCGACGACTAGGCCTGGATCTGGTGGAAATATCAAATTCTAATACGGCCCCAATGCCAAATAAAATTGCCGTAAATACAAAAAATACTTCCAATAGGCCACCACTTTCATATTCACCTTGGCTACGGGAATCGGCCCACTTGAAATACATATCAGCTATATATAAAGAAAAAGTAGCGGCCGCAATCATCCGCCACGATTGGGAAAAACGCCCACCCCAGAAAGCTAATAATAGAGCCGTAGCAATGATCAGCAAGAATACATCACCAATGATATAAAACAAATTCACGGCATAGGCAAAGGGTTCTAACTTATTATCTAAATCTAATACCCATTGAGGGGCTTTACTGGGTGCTTCTGCTTCCTCTTCTGCCTCTGCCGGTTCGGCATCTTTAGTAATAGCAGGAGCCTTAGCTGGACTAGTTTTATTAGTAGTAGCAGAAACTGGTACGACTTCCTCTATAGGAGCCTGACTTTGCTCCGGCAATAAACCAAATAGAGTAGGAGAAGCTACCCAAATAGCAAAAGCCGTACCTGCTACAGCCACCCCGCCTAATACTGCCCATTGCCATAACTCCAAATTTAACCTTTTAGAAGTCACAGCTAAAGTCATTCCCCACAATAGGAAAATATAGGATAGTAAATAAAATATATCGGCCACAGATAAGCTAGGATCCAATTCCCAAGCTAGTTCCCACCAACCAAATACTAATCCACCCAGAAAATAACAAAACATTCCTAAACCGAGTCCTAACCAAACATTTCTGCCACTGACCATGAGAGGACTGCGCCAGTTTCTAAAACATAGAACGGCGGCAACAAAATAGGCTCCTAATTCAAAAACATAAGTGCCAATAGAGTACCAAAAAGGTAAATCTTCCCCCGGTAAGGGAACGCTAAACAACAGGAAAAATAGTAAGGCCAGAACAGCCCAAATTATGCCGGCAATAACTACTGTTCTAGCTGCAAATATATTTTTTCCAGTTCCGCTTTTTTCAGATGTGCTGGTCATAATAAATTAATGATTAATCCTAAATATTGATGATAAATAAGCAATTTTTTAACGGTTATTTTTCATAACTTGATAATTTCTATGGGTATTAAGTCCATAACTTACCAAAAGGTGATTGACCTAACCAACTAATAAATTGGGTGCGATCGCCACCAGACATATCCTGTAAAATTTCCTCCACCCCTTCCGCAAAACTATCATTACCAAAATAGCTTTTACCTAAACGGTGTAATTCTTCTAATAGAGTATATAAATGATGTTCTTGCCAATTAGGTAATTGCAGACTATTTAAAAGATCATCCTTTAAAAGAGACTGGAGCATTTCCGGTGTTTCTGTCTGAGGAAACTTCCATTTTTGGAATATTTTCCCTATATCCTGTTGGAAAGATTTAGCCTGTTTTGCCCCCAATAAATCCTCCACATCAAAATAGACTGCTTGTAACAATAACAAGCAACCTTGAATAAATAAAGGAGATGCTCCATCCGTACTGTGGTCATCATGGCCTAACTGTTCTAACCGAACTTTTCCCCAAACACTATATCTGTCTGGTTCTTCCAGTAGAACACAGGCTTTGCCACGGTTGTCAGTCAAATCTCGCCAAAAGGCTCTAGCTTCTTCTGCCTTTTGAGCATCAAAGACACTGATCAACCGGAAGGTTTGTCCCTGGTAACTGAGAATCGGAATTTGTTGATCCTTCTTTGGATGCTGAACGCTACTAATTTCAACATCCTGTCTTTTTAAAATAAACATGACACTACTTCATCTGTGGTCATGGCCTGAAAATATTACTATGATCATATAAGAATAACAGGTGTTAGCTAAATATCAATCCTCTTATTCAGATTAAATTCAGATTTGCCTCACCCATTTTTTCATAAACTAATCTGGGGGCAATCGGATCATAATAAAAATTATAATTTGGCCACAAAAAATATTGACTTGTCTTGGTAATTGACTTGTCTTGGTATATGCTGTAAGATTACAAAGGTTTTGTTTTAGCTCATTTGTTTTTATCTCAAATTAGATTCTAAAATAAATGTTCTTTTAATACTTTGGGTACGTAACTCAGTTGGATAGAGTAATCGCCTTCTAAGCGATTTGCCACAGGTTCGAGTCCTGTCGTACCCGTTATTCTTAATTAACTAGGAATGTTTTCCTTGCTTTCAAAGCTAATGATTTTAGCAGGAATGCCTACCGCTGTTTGTCCATTGGGAATATCTGACAAAACCACAGCATTAGCTCCAATGTTAACATCGTCACCTATATTGACAGCACCTAAAATTTTGGCTCCTGCCCCAATATTAACTCTTTTACCAAGATGAGGAGCTTCTAAAGGCTTTTCTAAATATCGATTGCCTAATGTTACTCCTTGGCGAATTGTACTCTCATCACCAATAGAACAATATCCATGAATAACAATTCCGCTTTGGTGCTCAACAATTACACGACGACCTAATTTGACTGTATAGGGTAACTCTATCCCATAAAAGTTACGAATAAAACGATATAACATTCTATAAATTACACTGAATGGAGCTCTTAATAATTTTGATTTTATTTGCATTCTCCAGACACCAAAACGTTGCACTGCTACTGCTTGAAATCCTGGTCTTGTCCAGTCTTTTTCATGGGCCATCCAATCTTCCTTAATTTGTTGACATAAACCCATTCCTTCTGTTTTTTGATCTGACAAATTATTCACTGTAGTCTTTTGAGAATTTGACCAGTTAGTTATTAATAAAATACTATTACTAAGGAAATCTCTGAAAAAATAGGGAGGATAATTATTCGGCTTACCTTGTATAATTCTACGTAATTGCCATAGAATAAAACCTAAAATCCAAACTAAATCTGCCAAAATAGCATACAACCAACCATGATTTTTTACAAAATAATGCCTTCTAGCTTCAAACCAATATTTTGGACGACGTTTAGTTGTACGTTGGTTTTCATTAATCCCTGAACTTTGACCAACTAAATGTACAACATGGCTTTCTGGTACATACCAACATTCCCAACCAGCTTTATTAGCTTGTAAGCAAAAGTCAGTATCTTCATAATACATAAAATAATTTTCATCTATTAAGCCGGCTTGCTCCAAAACAGCTCGTCGGATGATCATACTAGCTCCAGGTACCCAGTCTGTTTGACAGGTATTTTCTGGTACTGGAGGAGCTACAATCCATTTTGCTAATAGTTTAGATATGATACCTAAACGTAAACTATTATCTAGTTCACTCAAAATACTAGGAAAACGAAAAGATGAACACTGTGCAGTGCCGTCTGGCTCCTCTAAACGACTGCCAGCAATACCAACTTGTAGATTTTCTTCCATGAAATCTAGTAATATTTTAATCGCATTTTCTCTAATAATTGTATCTGGATTCAATAAAAGAAAATAATCGGGTGGCTCTAAACCTTCTAAAAATGGACGTATTCCAGCATTATTACCAAAAGCATACCCCCCATTGTGTTCTAAGGCTATTAGCTCTACCCAATTAGACCATCCTTCCTTTTCAATTGTCTGAGAAATTAATTCAACAGAATTATCTCCTGAAGCATTATCTGTCACTACAACTTTAGTATTCGGTAAAGCAATTACTTGATCGATTAACGAATATAGGCAATCTATAGTTAATTGAGAGGTACGGTAGTTCAGTATTACTATTAATAAACGCATGAGTTTAAAATTTATAATTAATGACAAACTATTAAATTTAGGAGAATAGTTATATTACAAAATATATAAAGGAAATATATAACTATTCTTTTGCTTTAGTTTAATATCAGATTTGACTAAATTGCTATCAAATTTTAAATGGACGATTGTATTTAACGGCCAATAGCAAATTCATTACCCTGTTCTGTGTGATCGTGGCACAAATCAAGTCTTAATTGTACAGGACTTACGCAGTTAGTTAACTATTCAACGAAAGAATAAGCCTTTCAGGCTCATAGCCGATGCCCAGAACAACGAGATTTCATTTCAGTGCGTAAGTCCTGTTGTAGAGAAAATTTAGGGATAGCCTTTGCTACAAACTATTTAACCTCGATTCAAAAATTTATAATATGAGAATAATCGCCTATGCCTACACGCCCTCAACTGGTGAAAATATCCCTAATCGTCATATTTGGGGCTGGGAGATTGATGAAATTTATCAAGATATGGGCGATCGCCCGCAATTAAGTAAATTATTAAGAGATTGTGAAAATCAGTCAACGGATTATTTATTAATCAGGACATTGGAGGAGTTGGGGGATAGTTTGGGAGAAGTGTGCGATCGCCTGCAAATATTAGAGGAAGCAGGGGTGAAAATTATTGCCTTGGAAAATAGTATTAATTATCAGGATCAGACCATTAATAAAGCTGATATTTTACGACTATTTCAACAAATTCGGCAAAATCAACATAGTCAAAAGATTCGGCAAGCCCATGCCCGCAATCGCCTAAATATTCTACCACCGCCTGGTCGTCCTCCCTACGGTTATAAACGGGGTAAGGATCGTTATGTATTAGATCGTAGTACGGCTCCTATGGTGAAAGACTTTTTTGATAAGTTTTTACTTTATGGTTCTCTGCGGGGGGCGGTTAGGTATTTAGAGAAAAAATATTATAAAAAAATTTCTGTGACTACTGGTAAGCGTTGGTTAATTAATCCGGTTTATCGGGGTGATTTACAATATAAAAATGGCGAAATTATTACTGATACTCATGTGCCGATTATTTCCAGGGAGGAAGCGGCTCAAATTGATCGCCTCTTAAAACGCAATAGTCGTTTACCGCCCCGCAGTGCCAGTGCAGCTCGTTCTTTGGCTGGTTTGGTGCGTTGTCAAGCCTGTCAATCAACTTTAGTGGTGGCAAAGGTGACAGCCTATCGGCAAACTAAAGAATATTTATATTTACGTCCGCAAAATTGTCCTCGTCAACCGAAATGTTCAGCCCTTTCCTATAAACAGGTTTGGCAACGGGCGATCGCTCAAATTTGTCAGGAATTAGCTCCGGCGATCGCCCGGTTAACTATTCCTAATATGGATGGGGTGAAAGCGGGAATGCAAGGGGCGATCGCAGGGAAAGAAGAATTATTAAAACAATTACCTAATTTGCTTACCACAGGTATTTTGGATGAGGAAACGGTTGCTTTGAGGGCTTATAAAATCCGCACAGAAATTGCTCAACTACAAAATCAATTAGCTCAATTACCGCCAGTAAATTTATTAGAAACGGCTCAAACTGTGACTTTACCGCAATTTTGGCTAGATTTATCGGAAACAGAACGGCGGTTTTATTTACGGGAATTTATTAAACAAATTGATATTATTCGTCAGCCTGACCAAACTTGGGATTTACAAATTATTTTTATTTTTTAAATCTGAGAAAAGAAAATTATAGTGTTTTTTGTCCCAATAGAGTTAAGGGCAATTCTTCAATTATCTCTGTAAAATACAGGCCACTATTCCTGGCAAATTTGTTGTACAATAAAAAAAACTTAATTTATTTTCCTTCAAATTAAACATAAATTATGAGTGCAAAAATAGAAATTTATACTTGGACCAGTTGTCCATTTTGTATAAGAGCAAAAGCCCTATTGGATAAAAAAGGCGTAAAATATACTGATTACGATATTACGGGTGATAGTGAAGCCCGGCAAAAAATGTCAGACCGAGCAAATGGACAACGTTCTGTACCACAAATTTTTATTAATGATCAGCATATTGGTGGTTGTGATGATATTCATACCTTGGAGTCAAAAGGTAAATTGGATGCTCTCTTAGCTTAATAGCAGAAATTTTCATAAATATTAATTGTTTTAATCTTGGGGATGAATATTTCTTCCCTATTTTTTTATTATCGAAAATATGACCCCTATAGAATTAATAATATTATCCTCCGTTGGCTTAATAGCTGGTATTCTAGCTGGTTTTCTTGGTATTGGCGGCGGTACAATATTAGTACCCATATTAGTCAAATTTGGTTATAGTCCGCTGGAAGCGGTTGCCACTAGCAGTTTATCAATTATTATCACGGCTATTTCTGGTAGTGTGCAGAATTGGCGAATGGGTTATTTAGATTTACGTCGGGTGATTGGTATTGGTTTACCAGCTATTGTTACGGCTCAAATAGGCGTTTATTTTGCTAATTTATTACCATCTTATTTGTTGCTATTAACCTTTAGTTGTTTATTATGGTTAAATATTTTCCTGATCGGATTTCGTAAACAGGTGACAGACAGGAAAAAACAAGCGGAAGAAAGAGGAGAAATTTTTGTGACAGCCTGGAATATGTCGCCGATTCTTGCCCGCATTTTCACAGGTAGTGCCGCCGGTTTATTAGCTGGTTTATTCGGTGTGGGGGGCGGAATTATTATGGTGCCACTGCAAATTTTGCTTTTAGGGGAACCAATTAAAACTGCTATTCAAACTAGTCTAGGCGTAATAGTAATCACTGCGATCGCTGCTACTACTGGTCATGCGATTAATGGTAATGTATTATGGTTAGTGGGTTGTATATTAGGCTTGGGTGGTTTATTCGGGGCACAAATTAGCACCCGCTTTTTACCAAAAATACCCGATGAAATTATTAGTATTGCTTTTAGAACTTTATTAGCCATTTTATCAGTCTATATATTCTGGCGAGCTTGGTTGAGTTATCAATCTATTAGTATTTAAGGAGAATAACCGCCATGATTCAGATAATTAAAGACTAATTCTCAAAATATTGAGAAACTGTGATACCAGATAACCAACAAAAAAAGCAAAGGGAAAAATAAAAGCCACCATTGCCATAGTTATCTTAGTCCCATGTTCTTTTAACATCACCTGAAACTGAGCAATACAAGGTAGAAATAGGGTCAGTACAACGGCACAAATTAATAATTGATTACCTGTTAAACCCATTTGAGATTGAATATCAAATAAGCCTGCTGCTCCATAATCCCGTCGGAAAAAACCATAAAGGAAGACAGGGGCGACTTCTCTTGGTAATTCTAAGGCTAAGGCAATTGGTTCTAACCAACCGACTATCAGATCAAATAAACCAGTTAATCTACCCAGCCAAATCAGCACAGATGCAAAAATAAACAGGGGAATAATTTCCCAGAAATACCACTTCATGCGAACAAAGGTTTTCACCAAAATATTTTTGATTTTCGGTAATCGCAGGGGTGGTATTTCCATATAAAAACTTGCTATATTACCGGGAAAAAAGCGAGACATCAAATAACCAGCTAATAGGAAAATACCGCCTATAATCAAACCCCACAATAATAGGGCTGCTGGTTTTTGGGCTAATAACCCAACAATCACTCCCCATTGAGCCGCACAGGGCACTGCTAAGGATAATAAAAAGGTGGCAATAATTCGTTCCCGTTTTGTTTCTAAAGTACGAGTCACCAATGTTGCCATGGTATCACAACCTAATCCTAAGACAATGGGAATGACGGCCCTTCCTGATAATCCCATGGTTTTAAATAGGCGATCTAACATAAGAGATAACCGAGGTAAATATCCCGTGTCTTCCAAGAGGGAAAACATGAAAAAATAGGTGGCAACCACTGGTAAAACAATGGCGGTAGCATAACGAATACCAAGGGTAATGATGCCATAATCATTGGCGATTAAATCCTGTAAAACTGGCCAGGGAATAATCGTAGCTGTCCACTCATTAACGACAGGGTTAATCCGTTCCTCAAAAAAGGTTTCAATCAGATCAACTAAGGTACCGGCTCCAAAGTTACCAACAAATTGATATACCCCATAATACAAAATGAATATTAAGAGGGGAAAACCAGTAATTGGATTGACTGTCAATTGATGTAATCTTTCGCCAATTTGATAGCGATCGCTCTGGGATTCCTGTAATACTTGTTGTTCCAGACCCATTCCCCACCTTTGCCGACTCAGGGCGATCGCCTCAGTAATCGGCATACCTAATTCCTCCTGAGTTTGTTCGATCAGAGCTTCTATCGGTTGATAATGATGTATTCTCGCCCGTAACTGTTGCCAAATTTCTGCATCCTTTTGGATGACTAATAATAGCCAACTGCGTTGGGAAATAGTTTTCGGTATTAAGTCAGGTACTTGACTAGATAAAATTATTTCTAGTTGAGCGAGAGTTTCTTCTATCGGCTGGGGATATTTAATATCATTTAACATCAATTGATTAGCCATAAATACTTATTTTCCCCCCTCGTCCGTATCAAAATAAGACATGATTAATAGATAAATAATTTCAGTGAACATAATCAGCAATTTTCCCTTTTAATTGATTAATCCCCCACCCTTGAGCCGCTGATATTTTCACAACGGGAATACCAATTTTTTCCGCTAAGGTAGCCGTGTCAATATGAATATTCAAACGTTGAGCTTCATCAATCATATTGACCGCTAATATTAGGGGTAAACCGGCTTCCATCAGTTGAAAAGTGAGAGTTAACATCCGGCCTAAATTTTTCGCCTCCACTACATGAATAGCCAAATTGACAGACTCCTGCATTAATAAATCCCTAGCAACTTTTTCTTCCTCCGTAATCGGCAAAAGGGAATACATACCCGGTGTATCTACTACTGCGACTGTTTGATTATTAATTACCGCCTTACCTCTAGCTACTTCTACCGTAGTACCAGGATAATTAGAAACCGTCACATACATACCAGTTAAAGTATTGAATAATACACTTTTACCCACATTGGGCATTCCGACTAAAGCAATTTCAGCAGTAGTCGCCAATACATTAGTAGAGCTAGAAGTCTTATTAAATGGCAGTTTTAACCAATTAGAGGAAGACTTAGAAGCACATTGACCAGAACAATCATGACAACTCATAGGATTTCATTAGTTTTATTTACTAAGGTTTGTAGGGTTTGAGTCATAAACATTTTATTGAGGTAATCAGAGCAAACTCCCATTAGCTTGTTAATTCCAGATATTAATCTAAGCTGGTTGACCAGATGGATTTGTCACAGCTTTTTTAGCAGAACGTCGGGTCATAATTTCCCCAATTTCCCGATCTATAAAGAATACACCCTGACCTTCTGTACCAATAATATTGATCTTATCGAGGATCGTCTTAAACAAAAATTCCTCCTCGTGTTGTTCTGCTACATACCACTGCAAAAATTGGAGAGTCGCATAATCTGACTCAGCATTAGCGACATTCACTAACTCATTAATTTTCTTGGTAATCATTTTTTCATGCTCAAAGATTTTTTCAAATACTTCTCGCAAAGATTGAAAACTTTGTGGCGGTGCGGGGATCGCTCCTAAAATCGCTAAACCTCCCGTCTCATCTATATAATTTAATAACTTTTTACCATGTAATAATTCTTCTTCAGCGTGTTGGCTAAGAAAACTGGAGCAACCTTCTAAACCTTTGTAAGCACACCAAGAAGACATCTGTAAGTACAAATTAGAGGAATACATCTCTAGGTTAATCTGATCATTTAATTTTTTAATCATTGTTTCACTTAACATAAGTATTCCTCTATTAATGCAATTTATTCTCAATAAATTAATTAAAACTGAGATCAAAATATTTGTCAATAGTTACCTTGGGAAATATTCCTAAAAATCAATCATCTCAAGAATCTGGCCTTTAATTTGGCACAATATAAATAGTTGAGGCCGTTTCCTCATCCAAAGAAGCCCTGGTTCTGCCCACTTTGACAACGTAGGAAGGAAAACGCCTTTCCAAAATAATTGGCATACCAGGCATGACACCCATGGCCATTAAATGTCGGACGATGTGTTCGTCTTTAGTCGCAATTTTCTCGATTATGGCCGGCTGACCAATAGTCAGTTGAGAGAGTGACAAAATACTGTTCATAAGTCTATTTACTTGATAGGAAATTAATTAATAAAGATTATCATTTATTTTACAGTTTTTAACCTACTGTGATAGATAAGATATTCCTATTTTTGACCTAGTAGCCAAGAGTTGAAGAGTGATCTAGTCTTTTTGATTTTGCCAAATCATCAATGATTGCTATATATTAAAAATTGTTATAAACAAAATCACTAAATTTACAGATATATTATGGCCAGAGACTTACGGGGATTTTTAGAAATATTAGAAGCAAAAGGGCAATTAAGACGGATTAAAGCTATGGTTGACCCTGATATGGAAATAGCCGAAATTTCTAATCGAATGTTGCATTGTGGCGGACCTGCCCTCTTATTTGAAAATGTCAAAGGTTCTCCCTATCCTGTCGCTGTTAATTTATTAGGAACAGAACAGCGGGTTTGTTGGGCGATGAATATGGAAAAACCGATAGAGTTAGAGGAACTGGGTAAAAAATTAGCCCTATTACAACAACCGAAACCCCCCAAGAAAATATCTCAGGCTGTAGAATTTGGCAAAGTTTTATTTGATGTATTAAAAGCGAAACCCGGTCGGGATTTTTTCCCCCCTTGTCAGCAAGTAGTCATTCAAGGCGATAACTTAGACTTAAATAAAATCCCCATGATTCGCCCCTATAATGGCGATGCCGGTAAAATTATTACCCTTGGTTTAGTGATTACTAAAGATTGTGAGACTGGCACTCCTAACGTCGGAGTTTATCGTTTACAATTGCAATCTGCTAATACCATGACCGTGCATTGGTTATCCGTGCGGGGAGGAGCTAGACATTTACGCAAAGCAGCGGAAGCCGGCAAAAAACTAGAAATAGCGATCGCCCTGGGCGTAGATCCATTAATTATTATGGCAGCTGCTACACCTATACCAGTGGATTTATCAGAGTGGTTATTTGCCGGCTTATATGGTGGTTCCGGCGTGAATTTAGCCAAATGTAAAACTGTTGATTTAGAAGTACCCGCCAATAGTGAATTTGTTTTAGAAGGTACTATTACGCCGGGAGAAGTATTACCAGACGGTCCTTTTGGTGATCACATGGGCTATTATGGTGGGGTGGAAGATTCTCCTCTGGTGCGTTTCCATTGTATGACTCACCGCAAAGATCCCATTTATTTAACAACCTTTAGCGGTCGCCCGCCGAAAGAAGAAGCGATGATGGCGATCGCCCTCAATCGGATTTACACACCAATATTAAGACAACAGGTATCAGAAATAGTCGATTTCTTTTTACCAATGGAAGCCCTCAGTTATAAAATGGCAATTATTTCCATTGATAAAGCCTATCCCGGTCAAGCCAGACGAGCAGCCCTAGCTTTTTGGAGTGCCTTACCTCAATTTACTTATACAAAATTTGTAGTGGTAGTGGATAAAGATATTAATATTCGAGATCCTCGGCAAGTAGTCTGGGCTATTAGTTCCAAAGTCGATCCAGTGAGAGATGTCTTTATTTTACCGAATACCCCCTTTGATACCCTCGATTTTGCCAGTGAAAAAATTGGCTTAGGAGGCAGAATGGGAATTGATGCGACCACGAAAATGCCACCAGAAACCGATCACGCCTGGGGGGAACCTTTAGAATCAGATGCCGTCATTGCAGACATAGTAACCGAACGCTGGGCAGAATATGGTTTAGCTGATATTAATTTAAGCGATCTCAATCCCAATTTATTTGGTTATGAAATGTAATATTAGCAATCTTAAATAGTTACGGTAAATTATTTGGCAGTAGGAGCGTCTCGCTGTCTATTTTTAAGCTAATCAGAATGTTGTAAGGAATATCTTTTGTGCATCGCTCCTAACATCTGAATTTAGCCAAAAACAAACTCAATAAGTATAATTACTCATAATAAATCTTAATGTTTGAGGTATTGACAATCCAGAAAACAAGAGCTAGTTTTATCAAAGTAATTATAAAAACTAATTAATCGTTCATCTTTTCCTGAATCTTTTCAGGCCGAGCTTCAGCCCGACCAGCCAAAAAGTGCAGGAAAGACGGAAGTAGGGATATATATCCCGAAGGAACGCACTACACCACTTTATATTTAGAGGTTGTCGTGATGATTCCACCTGCTTTGTTCACCTTATTAATTTCTGGTTTGGCAACTGTCCTTTGTTTTAACACCTCAGAGGAAATCGTCAAAGTAGGAACGGCAGGACTAGCAGTTCTTTGTCTGCTAGTTAGTATGGTTCAAGCACCTTGGACCGTTCTACTATTTTTAGTAGTGCCTTTGGTCGGCTTAAAAGCATCTTAACTAATCGCTTAATCCACCAATGGTAAATAAATTAAAAGATCGCTTGCTATACATAGAAATAGTTGGCGATCTGTATTTTTAGATACTATTTATTAAAATTTTACAAAACTTAATTTTTTTCTTTAACCTTTCTACCCGCTTCAAAAATCTATTTTTGCTGATCAGTTTTTTTACTAAAATCACTTTTTTGATAAATGGCAATTTGTGCCGGTGTGAGTGTATCCATAAAATTCGCTAATTCTTGATAGGTGACACATTTCACAGCCGGGCGACCACATACTTTTTCAGCAAAACGAAAGAGCGATCGCCAATAAGCACCATTATTCCACTCAGAAAAATGATGACCAATGTGAATCGGGGCCCGGTTGCCATCATAATTATTTTCAAAATATTTCAGATAAGTCTCAAACATATCCTGTTCATACATTTCAGCTTTATTTTTATTAGGTTTAGCTTGCGAATGAGCCATATAAAAATTGTAATCCATAGATAAAGTTCGCTTTTTCGTTTTAGCTGTCGTTAAGCTGACTAAAGGAAAATTCCATACCTGATTAATTTTTTGCGGCCAATAATCAATATTATTAGTTTTACTAGTATCATAACGAAAACCTTGTTTAGTTAGGGTTTGATAAAGACCCTTACTATGACCAAGTTCTGGCGCACGAAAACCCTGTATTGCTTTCTGATCAAAAACTAAATTACCAGTTAAATTATTATTTTTATCAGCATCAAAAATAAACTGATTAAAATAAGCAAATTCTTTTTGCCAATCTGCCTCACTCCAATTACTACCATTGAAATGACCAACCGCATGAGAGCCGATTTCATGCCCTTCCTGATAGGCTAAATTTACCTGCTCTAATCTTTGTTGAATATCATCCGCTGATTTTGCCCAACCAATCGCAGAACGACCGACACCTTTACCAGCAGGAGCATTATAAATTTTCCGGTTATCCTGGGTGACAAAATAAACGCCACTAATAAAATACGTGAAACGGACAAAAATACCTTTTTTCTCCATATCCTTGACAAATTGCCGAGACCTTTGCCAAGCATCAAGAGATTGGGAACCATCAAAGGCTAAAAGCACAAACTGAGGTGGCGGGGCAGTATTGGCCGTTTTGATTGTTTTGGCGGGTGATTTTGCCATAACTTGCTGACGTACTAAACGACACAGAGATGATGAGTGCAGAGGATTAGAGTCAATAGTATGATTAATACTGGGTAAACAACTAGCTATTAATTCGGGGGAAAAGGGTATATCTTTTTTGTCCTCTGCTTGAGAGAAATTATAAGATTCATTCCCTTTTTTTGTCGTCTTAGTAGCTGTTTGAGCAAAATTAGCTGGAGCTAAATCCCAAGTTGCTTTAGTCGTATTTTCGGCTATACATAAAGATTTTTTAGTTACTTGATTATTATCAACAGCCGATGCGATGGACGCAGATAAAAATAAAGTCAATAGACTATTAAGTGTAATAAATATGGTTTTCATGAGTTATATTCTAGGTAAAATTGTCTAAGAAAAATAATATAATAATATTAACAGCTTACTTTATTTTACAACTTCTAATGTCATAGATATTTCCTCAATTAAATTATTGTAAATAGCACTTTGTTGAAAAAATAATTCTTGATCATCAAGTTGATCTGCATATAACGTAAACCACCAATAACTAGGCTTATAAATAGTTTCGATTAATTCAAAATTCACCCCTAAATTTAAACCCAATGTAGAAAAAGGTAAACCTTTACTAATCCATTCCTGATTTAACCGCTGACAAAATAGCTCTAAACTAACTGGTGTGATTGCCCTAACATGGGTGGGGTCACTATAAAAACTATCATGGCGAAAATGGGGAACTTTAATATGAATTTTTGCCCTATTCTGACAAATTCGATATATTTCCTGGATGATTTGTAAATAAGTTGGGGGATATTGACCTAAGTGTTCCAATACATGAATTAATTGGATTTCTATCACACTATGATCATTCCACGGCCAAGGAAATGTTTCTAAGTCTAATTGCACATCCGGTTGACCGTATTTATCCACATTAATATAATCCGGCAGAATTTTCGAGCCACATCCTAAGTTTAATTTAAGCAGTTGATTACATGATGGGTTTAAAGTCATAATTTCTTATTTTATATTTATGTTTATCATAATTTTAATAGCAAAAGTCATTGAATACTTTTAATAAAATATCTACTGTATTTTGCCAGGTATAGTTTTGTTGCACATGAACTGGTCCGGTAAAATATGCTTGCTGACAAAATTCCTGATTTTTGATTACTTCTGCCATTAATTCTATTAAATGATCGCTATCCGGCATTAATCGATAAATAGGTTGCTCGGCTGTACCACCAGACTGAAATACACTATTAATATACAGGGCAAAATCAGGTTTAGTAAAGTCATCAGTCGGACCGCCTTGCGTACAAATAATCGGTAAACCACAGGCGATCGCCTCTAGGGCAGGCATATTAAAACCTTCTGCTAAATAGGGGCAAACATAACAATCAGCAGCTTGATATAATTGCACCATTTCCCGAAAAGATAAATTATCACTAATATAAGATAATCTCGGTAAAATTAATTCGGCTTCCTCTAAAGTTAAATTTTCTATATATTTAGCCATGAGGGAATTAGATTCATAAATAGACTCAATCCCCTTTAATACTAGGCGAGCGTCAGGGTATTGATCAGCAACTACTGCAAAGGATTTTAATAATAATTCTATTCCCTTATTAGGGGTACAACTACCGATATTTAAAAAGACAAAACCATCCCATCCCAAGGATTCCCGCAATAATATTTTTTCATCAGGATTAATCGGCTGATAAATATTAGGATCCACACCACAAGGCACAACTATTACGCGCTCTGGTTCTGCTCCACTTCTCAGGAAACCTAAACGGGACCAGTGGGAAGTAGTAATAATTAAAATATTGGGGTTAGCGTGACCTGCTCTAAGACTTTCTGCTCCCTCAATCCGAAAATCCTCATTATGTAAAATTCCCCATTCTGTCGTACCAAATACGGCGATTTTTTCCGTATTAGCCGGAGCAAAATTATAGGGCACTGACAAACGAAAAGTTATATCGGCTGATTCTCCTTGGTATATAGGAATATTCCTCAGTTGCTCTTCTGATGCTTCATCCAATAAACCGCTGGTTTCCTGCCAACTTTCATCTAAAAAAGGTACAGATTTATGAAAAAATGCCATACCCCGACGCAACATTTCCAATTGAATAAATTGATTTGTAATGCCGAAGGAATGGGGTAAAAAATGCCAGCCTTCAAATATTATTTTCATGTTTAATTAATCTAAAATTGAGAGATTATTTATCATAGTTAAATTGATTTTCCCCAATACTCAAGCCATCTTTCATAGCTGTTATATTGAATATTTTTTCTTTGCCAAACTATTTCTATATTCTTAGTAGAAGGATGATTAATTAATGCTTGAATTGCCGGAGAACTAAATTCAATTCCTCTGGCATTAGTACCTGGCTTGGGTAATTTTATATATTCTAATAGAGAAAGTTTTTTCAATACTTCTATTTGTATGATTTGCGGAATAAAATAGATGTATCCTAAACTTTGCCAATTAATTTGTACCAATACGAGATCACTACTTGGTTTATATGTTTGACGAAATTTTATAGCTTTTTCCTGATCAACTGTCCAGATTAACTTGACTCCATTAATTTTTTTACCCGTAACAGTTTTAATGGAAATGGGTTGATTCATGACTATTACATCTATCTCTGTTTCTGTAATAGGAATATCTATTTTTACCTGTTCAATACCAAATTTATATATGAATAAAGCAATTATTATTTTCTCTCTGGACGATCCAATTTCCATACCTAATTTCCCATCCCTAGAGTTATCGATTTCTGCTATTTGAAATAATTCTGGTAATTTATTTTGAATTTTCTTAATTAATTCTTGATCTGCAAATATTTCTGATATGTAATCTGTCATAAGTTAATTTTTATTATAAATTTTCTGAAATCATAATTATGAATAAAAAAGTTAAATATATTTATCTAAATAATCCTGTACTATTTTAGCAATATACCAAGCAAAAGCTGGCGGAACAGCATTGCCAATTTGTCTATAGGCACTTGATGTAGATGGATAAAAAATAAAATCGTCTGGAAATGACTGTATTCTGGCGGCTTCCCTGGCGGATAATCGCCTTTTTTGATTCCAGTGCCACTCAATATTACCATGATGTTCCGCTCGCATAGTAGGACCGATTTTATCAGGATTTACAATAGAATTACCTTGTGTGCCGGGAAACATTTTTGCTTTTGACCAATAATGGTTATGGATAAATCCTTCCTCTTGATCTGCCAAATCTCCTATGGCATATCTCAAATTTAGCCAATTATCTTGAGTTAGTAATGGTTTTGGATATTCAAATATTGGTAAATTCAGTTTTTTATTGGTTCCTACAATAATTATCCTTTCTCTGTTTTCCGGTACACCATAATCAGCAACATGAAGAAGTTTATAAACTACATCATAACCAATATGAGAAAATTCTTGAGTAATCTTTTTGATGATATTGCCTTTATCTAGGGTTAAAAGTCCTTTAACATTTTCTGCAATAAAAATCATTGGTTGTAGTTGAGATACTACATTGATCATACTTTGATATAACAATCCTCTGGGTGTTTTCAACCCCTGTCTTTTACCTGAAATACTAAAATCTTGACAAGGAAAACCACCTAGAACAATATCTGCTTTTTTAGGCAGTAACAAACAGTTATCAATAGGATAAATACCATTCACTATATCTCTAATATCAGCACAAACAATAGTTTTCTGAAGATTTTTAGAAAACGTTAAACAAGCATTTTTATCGACATCATTAGCCCAAATAAGATCAAATTTGAGTTGTTGATATTGATTCCCCAAACTAGTAAAATCGCCTCTAAATCCTAAATCTAATCCTCCACAACCACTAAACAGCGAAACTATTTTATATTTATTTTTACCCATTTTTCTTGATTTTTATAAAATTTATTAGATCGATTTTGAACAATATATTTCTCTTTAATCACTCTAGGAGATTTTCACGAATTTCCGTGATTATAGCCAACGAAGAATCAAGGTTTGACCCCAGAATGACGAAAAAGGAATATAGCGTTTTCATAATTTATGAGGTACATCGTAAGAGTCAGGATGTCTGTATTACAAAGTATATGACTGTAACTCAATTCAGGTGCAATTGCTATAAATATACATTTTTAGTTTTATTGATACAATAAATTTCTTATGTCAATAAATTTTGTAAATAATACTAATCAGCCCGCATCCACCGGAATACAGAGGAAATCGCCTTATCAATAAAACTATTAGGTTTCTCTTGCATTAATTTTTTCTGTGCCATATCCCGTTCTAACTGTAACTCGGCAATCAACCTTTCTCCCTGCTGTTGGCGAATTAATTTTACTAAATAATCATGGGCTAATTGATAACGATCATCGGGTACATCGGGTAATAATAACACTAAACCATCAGCCACTAAAACATCTAAAACAACATCTAATTTTGTTGATTCTGTTAATAGGTCTAAGGCTAACTGAGCTTTCGTTTTCAGTGGTCTTTGTCCTTTTTCGTTGGTTAATAAATATAAAACTAATACTGCCGTTCTTTCATTTTTCTCACCACAATCTTTAATCATGCTATCTAAAAATCTTTGTTCTAAAATCGCTTGGGGGTTTTCGCCGATTTGCAAATACTGTTTCAGAGTATTTATATGTTCATGTTGTAATTGCGTTCCAATAATTTGTAGGGCGATCGGTAAAACTTCTTGATTTTCCTGACTGAGATCACTGACTATTTGCTCAATTAAATTATTGGGTAATAGTAAATTAGCTGTTTCTGTTGCCTTTGTAATAAAATTTTGTGCCTGTGACGGAGAAAAATGCCCGATGTAATACAATACTTCTTTTGATAAAATTTCATGGTTAATCACCGTTTCCATTGCCGTCAGGCGATCGCACTCTAAGAGATAATGTAAAAAATCTGTCTGCATGGATAAAATAACTTTCACCGATTTTAAACTGAGACAGCCATGTAAAAACTGATAAAAAGGTAAACGCTGTTTCAAATCCCGACAAACAATAAAAAATTCTTGAAACTGATCAAAAATTAATACTTTTAAATAGCTAGAGTCATCATTACGCCGGAGATTTTCTAAAACAGAAATCAGATTCCAAGTCTCCGGGTCCGGTTCCCTTAACCAGTCTGTATAAATACGCAGAATAATGGGCAGAACAGTAGTATTTTCTAATAAATTAGGCTGTAATAACATCGGCAAAAGACCACCATTTAATAAAGAAGTTTTACCTACGCCTGGTTTGCCGTGAATCACTACCAATCTATCAGTTTCACTTTTGATACGTTCCACAATATTTTCTGCATCAGGCAAACGTCCAGCTATGGAGATTTCCTTCGCTACAATACTGTCACTATTCGCTGATGGTGCATTAATATGATTAATACCTAAAAATGCTAATTGAGCGTTAGCATATTCTAATTTGATCTGCTCCTCTTTCACCTGAGCCGCTTCTACATAATGATCCTGTTCTAAATATAATTTGTGTAATGCCTTCAGTACCTGTAAATAAGAGGATAAATCTTTAGCTGGATCGGTTTTCTGACGGGCATCCTCCAATTGACCAACTATTTTCCGCCACTGTTCTAATTCCTGTTGAGATTCCGCTAATAGGGATAAATAGGATGACATTTCCCCACTAGATTCTAACGGATCACTAATTGATTGAGTTTTAATAGCCAGGGCTAATTCTGCTAATTGGTTAGCATGAGCCCACTTTGATTGGTGCATAGCAGCTTCAGCCAGGAAACCATAATCCAAGGCTAACTGTTCCTCTGAACCATAAGTAATATGTAGTTCCAAAGACTTTTGGGCTAGGCTATGTAACTCTTCCCACCGTTGTAAATGTTGTAATACTCTACATTTTTCTGCAATAAATTTAGCAACTAAATCATTACGTCCTGCTTCGGCAAAAGTATTAAGACTTTCATCCCAACTTTTTTCCGATAATTGCCAATAACGATGGTTCTCCGGCGGATAAGTCATTTTACCTAGCCTTTGATAACAAAGGGCTATTTGTGAGAGAATAGCAGCGGTTTTTTCTAAGGGTGTCAGCGACTCTATTGTATTGGTATTAGTTTCATGGGATAATTTTTGCCAGAGAGATAAACTCTCTTTATAATAAGTTAAAGCATTTTCAAATTGACTAATCTGACCACTTTCATAAGATTCCAAACCCGGTACATATATCTGTCTGCTGTCATAACTTTCTCGCCCCAAAATAAATAATAAATCAATTAATTTTGACTCTGGTAGGTCGTTTTGACATTCTTGTAAGTTTTCTAAACAAGATTTGAGAGTTTTATATTCTACAGCGGGTAATATTTCTTGGTTAGCCTGATAGGAAGGGGCGTGGGCATCTAAAATATTAGCAAATATGGCTTGTACACCAAAACCTAATAAATCAATCATTTCCTGAATTATGGTTGAAGATTTAGGGGAGCCAGACTGTTTGGGTGAATTCATCTAAATATTACCTCTGTATAATATTAACCTTAACTCTTGTGCCACTATCGGCAAAAATGCTACCGACCAAATAATAAGTAAAGTAATTATTTTGATTAGATAACTTTACATAATTTAAAAATTAGAGCGTAAAATAATTCTAACCTGAACTTGACTTAAATAATGATTTATAAATTGCTAGGGCGAATAGCATAAACGGTAATAATCACAGTAATAGTAATAGTAATAGTCTTGATTTGGGTTAAATTGCCATTATGATCATGGGTGATAATTTATGATCATAATGGCAAGTATGCGAATTTTAATTATGGGTGGTACCCGCTTCATTGGTGTTTATTTAACAAAAATTTTAGTGAATCAAGGACATGAAGTAGTTTTATTTAATCGGGGCAATAAACCGGCTCCTATGGATGGGGTAAGACAAATTCAGGGCGATCGCACACAACCGGAGGAAATTCGGCAAAAATTGGCGGGAGAAAATTTTGATGCAGTTTTTGATAATAATGGGCGGGAATTAAATGATACTTTGCCCTTAGCTGAGTTATTTCAAGGGAAAGTTAAACATTTTATTTATATGAGTTCAGCAGGAGTATATTTAAAATCTAATCAGTTACCCTTAATAGAAGGTGATGCCGTTGACCCGAAAAGTCGCCATTTAGGCAAATATGAAACGGAATCAGCTTTAGCAAAATTAGATTTACCCTGGACAGCAATTCGTCCTACCTATATTTATGGACCACAAAATTATAATGATGTAGAAGCCTGGTTTTTTGACCGGATTGTGCGTGATCGCCCGATTCCTATTCCCGGTGAAGGTTTTCATATTACCCAATTAGGTCATGTAGAGGATTTAGCCCAAGCTATGGCAAATGTATTGGGTTGTGAAAAAGCGATTCATCAGGTTTATAACGTATCTGGTGAGAGATATGTCACCTTTGATGGTTTAGCCCAAGCCTGTGTAGAAGCAGCCGGTAAATCAGCAGATAGTTTAAAAATAGTACATTACGATCCTAAACAGTTTAATATCAGTAAAGGCAAGGGTTTTCCCATCCGAGTACAACACTTTTTTGCTGATATTCATAAGGCGATCGCTGATTTACACTGGCAACCACAATTTGATTTAGTCAGTGGTTTAAAAGATTCTTTTGAGCAGGATTATTTGCTAACTGATCGGGCTAATCAGGCAATAGACTTCTCCTTAGATGATCAAATAATTGCAGAGCAATAAAGCGTAGCCCTAGTCAGTGATTAATCACAGTATGCTGAAATTTAATCGATAGGTTTATTTAATAGCTAATCTCAATAGCTAATTTCAGCCTATCGATGTACAAAATATTAATAAAACTTAATTAATAAAACTTATTAATTAACCGACAGTAGGGGCAATTCATGAATTGCCCCTACTATATCTAACTGATCAATAACTATCGTGGAAATATCATGAGGGCATCTTTCCCGCTGATCGGTGGTTAACGAATAGTTGATATTATCTATTATTATCTATAATCTAAAAAAAACTTGCCTATGACTAACAGGAAACAAATTAATCACAAGTTCATCATTATAAGATAAAATGAGAAAATTGCCTAAAAGTTTAGAGACAGTAACAGAAAAAACTTAAGCGGCATCAATTAACAAAATAATAATTTATTGAAACTATAGAGTTCATAATGAAAGTTACCCAGGAAAAACTCCCCCAAAGCCAAGTTGGCCTGACAATTGTCGTTCCCCCAGAGATGTCTAAAAGTGCCTATGAACAGGTGATAAATAAATACACACGTTTAGCTAATATTCCTGGGTTTAGAAAAGGTAAAGTCCCCCGCAATATTCTGATTCAGAAGTTGGGAGCAGATTATATTAAGGCTGTGGCCCTAGAAGAACTAATTCAAGACACCTTAGAAAAGGTGATCAGACAAGAAGATATTAAGGCCCTCAGCCAATGTGAATTAGTATCGGACTTTGAGCAATTAATTAAAGCATTTCAGCCCGGTGAAGAATTATCTTTTGTGGCCAAGGTTGATGTGGAACCAGAAGTAACTATCAAAGATTATGTCGGCTTAAATATTCAGGCAGAACAAGTAGAATACGATGCTACCCAGACAGACAAGGTATTAGAGAAAAAACGTCAAGACATGGCAACTTTAGTGCCAGTGGAAGGACGACCAGCCCAAGCGGGTGATATGACAACTATTGATTTTTCTGGTAAATTCACCGACGGACCAGAAGCAGGTACAGAAATACCCGGCGGTCAAGCTGTTGACTTTGAAGTGGAATTAACACCAGGTAAATTCATTGAAGGTTTTACTGAATCAATTGTGGGGATGAATCCTGGGGATATTAAAGAAGTTTCTCTCACTTTCCCTGAGTCTTATGGTAGTCAAGAGTTAGCTGGTAAAAATGTGGTTTTCACTATTACTCTGCATGATATTAAGGAAAAAGAATTACCAGAATTAGATGATGATTTTGCTCAGGAAGTCAGTGAGTTTGAAACATTAGAAGAATTGCGTAAATCCTTAGAAGAGAAGTTTACGAAGGAAAATGAGCAGACTAATCAGTCAAATAAAGATAATGCTATTTTACAAAAAATTGCAGAAATCGTAGAGGTAGAAATTCCTGAAACCATGATCAAAGAAAGGGTTAATCAATTGTTGACCCAAACTGCCATGGAACTAAGTCGCTATTATGATTTTGACGTGAAGAAGTTTTTTGTTGGGGACAGAGTAGAGCAAATGCGTCAGGAGTCTCGTCCCCAAGCTCTGGAAATTTTAAGACAGGGTTTAGCTTTACAGGCAATTGGTCAGCAGGAGAATATTACGGTTGATGATCAAGAAATTGAAGCAGAAGTAAAGGAACTGCTGCGGGAATTTGCCGAAGAGCAAGAAACCATTGATGTCAGAAAAGTGCGGGAATTTGTCCGGGGAAATCAAATGAAGGAAAAAACCTTAAAATGGTTAGAGGAAAAGGCCACTATTGAATTATTACCAGCCGGTAGTTTGCAGGAAGCAGAAGATACTACAGACGAAACAGATGTTTCTGAGACTTCTGAAGTAGCTGTTGAAGCGACTGTGATTGAATAGTCAATTGATTGTCATAATAATACCGATTTCTTATCGAGAGAAATCGGGTTTACTTTTGGACGGAACCGAAAAAATAAGTGATAATAAAACCATAAGTGCATAGTAATCATCGGTCCTTACAGCATTTATCAATCAAGTGCAAGACGATGATCAACTGCTAAAATATATAAGTTGTATGGATTAATTACTAATTAATTTCCATACAGTGCGGTGTATTTGCTGGCAACTTGCTGTAATATCCACAATCAACTAATTAATATACCTATGGTGCAATCTCAGTCAGGCAATTATCGGATTAATAATCAGTACAACATAGACTTCTATTCTGGCCCTAGTAATGTTGTACCCATGGTAGTGGAGCAATCCGGCATGGGAGAGCGGGCCTTTGACTTATATTCAAGATTATTAAGGGAAAGAATTATTTTTCTGGGAACCCCCATTGATGACAATGTGGCCAATACTATTACGGCTCAAATGTTATTTTTGGATGCCGATGATCCAGAAAAAGATATTCAGTTATATATAAATTCCCCAGGTGGTTCCGTCACGGCGGGCATGGCAATTTATGACACTATGCAACAAATTCGTCCTGATGTTGTGACTATTTGCTATGGTTTAGCTGCTAGTATGGGAGCCTTCTTATTATCCTCTGGCACCCAGGGAAAAAGAATGTCTTTAACGAGTTCCCGGATTATGATTCACCAACCTTTAGGCGGTGCGCAGGGACAGGCCGTTGATATTGAAATTCAAGCAAAAGAAATTCTTTATCACAAAAAGAAATTAAATGAAATTCTTGCCCGTAATACTGGCAAACCTTTAGAGCAAATAGAGGCAGACACAGAAAGAGATTTCTTCATGTCAGCGGAAGAATCGAAAGAATACGGTTTAATTGATCAAGTAATTACAAAAACTATACCTTCGGTATAGCAATCAATAGAAATTAGGGGTAGTTATGGCGAGATATGACTCTCATCTGAAATGTTCATTTTGTGGCAAGTCACAGGAACAAGTCCGCAAGTTAATTGCCGGGCCTGGTGTCTATATTTGTGATGAGTGTGTTGACCTGTGTAATGAAATTTTAGATGAGGAGTTATTTTCGCCTCCCATGGGGGGAAATACTGCCAATTTAGGCCGTTCGGCCCCTAATACACCGGCGAAAAAGACAGGTAAAACTAGTAGCAGTGTTTTATTAAGTCAAATTCCTAAGCCGAAGGAAATTAGGGATTATTTAGATGCTCATGTGATTGGGCAGGATGAGGCAAAAAAAGTTTTATCTGTGGCGGTTTACAATCATTATAAACGGCTGAGTTTTCTGGAAAGTAAGAATAGTGGAAAACAGCCGAAGGATGATGTGGAGTTGCAAAAGTCTAATATTTTGTTAATTGGTCCGACGGGTTGTGGTAAAACGCTTTTAGCTCAAACCTTAGCAGAATTATTAGAGGTCCCCTTTGCCGTAGCTGATGCCACGACGTTAACAGAGGCTGGTTATGTGGGGGAAGATGTCGAAAATATTTTAGTGAGACTTTTGCAGGTAACGGATTTAGATGTAGCAGAAGCTCAAAAGGGTATTGTTTATATTGATGAATTAGATAAAATTGCCCGTAAGAGTGAAAATCCTTCGATTACGAGAGATGTGTCGGGGGAAGGGGTACAACAGGCTTTATTGAAAATGTTAGAGGGAACGGTGGCGAATGTACCGCCCCAGGGTGGTCGAAAACATCCCTATCAAGATTGTATTCAGGTGGATACTAGTAATATTTTGTTTATTTGTGGTGGGGCTTTTGTCGGTTTAGAAAAGATGATTGAGAAGCGGATGTGTAAGCAATCCATCGGCTTTATTCAACCGGATGAATTACCGACAAAAGATAAGCAAACGGCTAAGGTGATGAAACATTTGGAACCGGATGATTTGGTGAAATTTGGTTTAATACCTGAATTGATCGGTCGGATTCCTGTGACTGCTGTATTAGAGCCGTTGGATGAAGCGGCTTTGATGGCAATTTTAACCGAGCCTCGTAATGCTTTATTAAAGCAATATCAGAAGTTATTACACATGGATAATGTGCAGTTAGATTTTGATGCTGATGCTATTCAGGCGATCGCCCGTGAGGCTTACCGACGGAAAACGGGGGCGAGGGCTTTACGTAGTATCGTGGAAGAATTAATGTTAGATGTCATGTATGAGTTACCTTCTCGTAAGGATGTCACCCGTTGTCAGGTGACAAAGGAAATGGTAGAAAAACGTTCTACGGCAGAGTTAATTATTCATCCTTCTTTAAGAAAGCCAGAGTCAGCTTAAATATAAATTAAAGTTAAATTCCTCATTGTGATATAGGAGTGCGAGCGTCTCGCTCGCTATTAATAAATTAATTTTCTACAAAATTAGGGCGAGATTGGGAAGTAAATTCTAAAAGTTTTTCTAAACTTGCCCAATCTTCCTGCTCAATATAATTAATTACCTGTGCCAATTGCTTTTGATAAATACCGAGCGATCGCAATACTTCTGTCCGATTATATTTAGCCATCATTAAACCCAATTCAGGAGAACCACCTCCCACCCGACTAGTATCTCGGAAACCAGAACTAGCTAAATTTTCCGCTAATTTTAATACATCTTGGTTTGATTCCTGCATACAGGCATTAATTAAACTAGCACTAACCATCACAGGTAAATGGGAAATCCAAGCCACTGCTTGATCATGTTGGGCAGGACTACAATAATAAATCTGGGAGCCAATTGCTTCTGCTATTTCTGCCACTTTTTCTATACATTCTTTTGGTGTCTGAACAACCGGCGTAATAACGTATGGTCGTGCTTGAAATAAATTTGCCTCTGTTGCCTCAATACCGCTTTCCGCCTTGCCGGCCATAGGATGACTACCAATAAAATTCGGCCATAATGAACTCAGTTGTTCAACTATCGGTTGTTTGACTGAACCCACGTCGGTGACGATCGCATCTGGTTTTAAATAGGGAATTATTTGCGTCATGGTTTTTGTCATGGCGTGGAGAGGGGTGCAAATAATTACCAAATCAGCGGTTTTTAATAGGGATAATTCCACACTAGCTTCATCCGCTATTCCCAGGGCGATCGCCCGTTCACAAGTATGTGTTTGTCGGGATACGCCTAATACTTTGTAATCACGCCGTCGCAGGTCTAAACCTAAACAACCACCGATTAAACCTAAACCAATAATCCCAATATTCATCATGTCTAATTGTATATATACTTCTTTTCCCCTCTCCCAAACTTGGGAGAGGGGTTGGGGGTGAGGACATAAAATTTTGGGTATTTATAACCTAAATATTTTGCCCCCCTAACCCCCCAATTTGGGGGGAATTGATCAATTTGATTAACCTTTAAATTTTTCCTGAATGCGTTGCATAGCAGTTTCCACATTTGACCGACTATTAAAAGCCGAAATACGGAAATAACCTTCACCGGCTGCCCCAAAACCAGAACCCGGTGTACCAACTACATTACATTTATCTAATAATTGATCAAAGAAATCCCAACTAGATAAATTATTAGGGGTTTTCAGCCAAACATAGGGAGCATTTACCCCACCGTAAACGGTAAAACCAGCGGCGGTTAATTCTTTCCGAATAATTGCCGCATTTTCTAAGTAAAACTTAATTAAATTTTTTACTTGAGTTTTCCCAGCCTCAGAATAGACAGCTTCCGCCCCCCGCTGAATAATATAGGAAACACCATTAAATTTAGTAGCTTGCCGGCGGTTCCACAGTTTCCACAATTCTACATCAGCACCATCATTTGCTTTCGCTGTTAAATTTTTCGGTACAACGGTAAACGCACAACGAGTACCAGTAAAGCCGGCAGTTTTTGAGAAAGAACGAAACTCAATCGCACAATCTTTGGCTCCCGCTATTTCATAAATAGAGCGGGGAATATTCGGATCAGTGATAAACGCTTCGTAAGCTGCATCAAAAAAGATAATCGAATTATGAGCTTTAGCGTATTTTACCCAAGCCTCTAAATGTTCTCTAGTGGCAACCGCTCCCGTTGGGTTATTAGGAAAACACAGGTAAATTAAATCAACTTTTGTATTAGGAATACTGGCTGTAAAATTATTTTCGGCAGTAATTGGTAAATAAACTAAACCACCGTATTCACCTTGATCATTAATATCACCAGTGTGTCCAGCCATCACATTAGTGTCAACATAAACTGGATAAACTGGGTCGGTGACAGCAATAATATTATCATCCCCAAATATGTCTAAAATATTGCCGGTATCACATTTAGAACCATCAGAAATAAAGATTTCATCAGCACTAATATCACAACCCCGACTTTGAAAATCATTAGTTGCGATCGCCGACCGTAACCATTCATAACCCTGCTCTGGTCCGTAACCTTTGAAGGTAGAGCGATCGCCCATATCTCCTATCGCTTTCACCATTGCTTCACAACAGACTGGTGGTAAAGGTTCCGTCACATCACCAATCCCTAAACGAATAATTTTAGCATCAGGATGTGATTCAGCAAAAACATTGACCCGCCGAGCGATTTCTGGGAACAAATAACCAGCTTTTAGTTTCAGATAATTACTATTAAGGGTTGCCATAAAAAAATATATTCTTTATAAAAGACACAAGCTATTTATCTTAGCTAGGAGTGTTACTTTTGTCAATTTGTTAAGCGATCGCCCGCTAAAACCCTTAAACCCGTAGGATTTAATATTTTAATCACGTTACCATTAATATCAATTAAACCATCCTGACTCATCTTAGAAAAAACCCGTGATAAGGTTTCTGGAATAGTTCCTAATAAAGCGGCTAACTGAGTTTTTGTGATATTCAAATGAATTTCTGATAAAGTTTTCACACTATTATCACCACTCTGACTAACATCTAATAAATAAGTGGCTAATCTGCCCGGCACTTCTTTTAACGATAAATCCTCAATTAATTGAGCAAATTTTCTTAAATAGCGAGCAAAAACCTTTAATAAATTAATTGCCAAATTTGGCTGCTCGGCTAATAATCCTAAAAAAGTTTGGCGGGGAAAAAATAATAAAAAACTTTTCTCCAGAGCGACGGCTGAAGCGGGAAAACATTGACCATCAAAAGCTGGCAACTCGGCAAAATGTTCACCATCTTGAAAAATATGTAAAATCTGCTCTTTTCCTTCACTAGAAACTTTAAAAACCTTCACCCGCCCTGTGACAATCATAAAGAACCCTCTACCTGGTTCCCCTTGCCAAAAAATTGTTTCCCCTTTCTGATAATTTTGGGCGATCGCAATATTAGCTAAGGCAAGCAAATGCTCACTATTCAGCCCCTGAAACATAGTCGTATTAGCTAAAAAATCAGGAACCGAAAAACCACTAACCATATTTGAAAAACTTGCTAATTATTAACGGGTTTCTGCCAACTTAGATAAACTTACAGAGGGTGAGGCTTCCTTCGCATTTAACTTCTGATTCAATTCCCGAATCCGCCGGGATAATAGGCGAATAATATTCACGGCAATGCCAGGAGTTTCATCAATCGCATCATACAATTGCATTTGCGTCAACATCAAACATTCACAGGGTTCCAAAGTCGTAATAGTCGCTGATCGAGGTTCTGCATCAAACAGGGACATTTCCCCAAAACAAGCCCCCTTATCTAACTTTGCCAAATCCCGATCACTCAAATGTACCCTCACCCGCCCAGATACCAGAATATAGAGTGATCGCCCCTCCTGCCCCTCTTTAAAAATACTGTAATTCTCAGGAAAGGATAACTCGTCCATTACCGAAGCTAAACGGACTAAAAAATCATCCCGCAATTCCTTAAATATTGGGACACCCCGCACAAATAATAGACGATCTACACTGGTCAGCATAAATTTTCTCTCACCCTAGTTTTTCTGTATTCTATCCGCTACAACCATTACAAGTATTTACAAGTATTAATAATTATTCTCCCCGCAGTTACCAAATTAATCATCTGAATATTCAGGAGAGGCTAAATTGAAATCTTGAGTTATTTTTTGCACTTGGGCCGCTACTAAAGGATCGGGATCATCTTGTAACTTAGGTAGTAATTCTAGCAGTACCCGTTGAGAAACTACTTGTAAATATGATAAAACAGCTTCCCTGACAAACCCTGTAGGATGTCTCAAACAGACTAATACTTGTTCTGCACTGACGCTCCAACGGGCAGACCTGGCCAAATGAAAACAACAGGCCAAAGTCCAATCAGAAAGAAAATAGCGTAGTTCTAATAAATGCCGCAGGCGATCGCTAGGATTCATCTGACGATAAACAAATAATTCTCCTAAATTTGCTAACTTCTCAGCTTCGGGTTTATGGTCCAAAATATTGATCAGTTCTCGTTTACAGGAAATATCTAAGGTGTTGTCTAATATTTCTAGTCCCCTTGCCATCGAGGAACGGGATTCCGAACGAATATTAAAAGAAGCAGCTTGAATAGAACCGAGGGGATAAAGAAATTTCATTAAGAGAAAACAACGTTCAATCGCATCAGTTTCTAAAAAGCGGAGGGAACGTAAGAGCAATTCCCCATAATTAGTGGTTAACTCCGTTGGTGTTTCTGTCTCTTCCGCTAAAGCCATATCTAAGACTAATACTTCCAAATCCGCCGTCGCCGCATAAATTTGGCCTAAAAACATCAATTCCTCTTCCATCAAAATTTCCACACCACTACGGCCCACCCTTTCTAAAACTCCTTCAATCCCAATTTCCCCCGGCATTTTTAATAGAATTTTCATAATATTCCGGCGGGTGGTCCCCCAATTAGTCAATAAACGATTAACTAACACATCTAAAGCAGATGTTGTCGCAATTTGGCCAATTACATTAAGAGCTTGTAATCTAACTAAATCCGGTTTATGTACATCATCTGCCCATTCCACTAAAAGCGGTAAAACATCATTACCTAAACGCACCAAAGCCTGTTGGGAGGCTTCCCTGGTGGAACGGTAAGCTAATCCCCTTAAAAGGGAAGGATAAAATTCCTCAAAATTTGTCGAGGCGATCACATCTAATAGGGCACATCTCACCCGCAAAGACTCATCCTGCAATAAATTCGGTACATAGACACGCAATCCTTGTAAATAATCAGCTTCCCCTAAAGCCCTCACCCCCATCATTCTTTCCCTTTCTACCTTGGAAGTAATCATGCGTCTTAATACATTAGTCGCCTCAGCTTTTTGCTCCCGATCGCCCCGTCGCATAATCAAAGCCACTGCTGTTCCCCGCACCACTGGATCGACAGAAGATTGTAAATAGGGTCGCATTTGTTCCGTTTGATGTTCTGATTCTGTTAACCAGATATAACGCAAACTGAGAGCCAAAACCTCTGGTGGCGGATTAGATCGAGCCAAACTACGAATAGCATCTAAATAAACCGGATTTGGATGATTCAGCATCGCCTCTAAACTTTCACATTGTAGGGTAGGACTCAAAGTTTTTAGGAGAGGAACGAGAATTTCACCGACATTTTTCCCATCTATTTGGGTTAACAATTCAATACAAGATCTTTTATCAGCATCAATACCCGGACGTTCTAATATTTCTACAACTGAACGTTTTAAGGCTCGTATATCCACGTCCGAAGCACTCAAGCGACCCCGCTCCGCACTTTTCACCAATAATCCGACGTATTGGGACCTAATTAACCAAATAATACTCAGCCAAATCAAGCCACTGACAATAATAGCGACAATAAATACTAAACCGGCTTGATCTTCAAAATTTTCAGATGTTTGGTCTAAAAATAAACGACATAACCACAAGATAAACAGAATAATCACACCAGTAACCCCGGTGGAAAATGGTTCTGCTACCCCATTCACCAAGGTTTGTACATCACTCCTAATCTTATCGGGCAGAGGCTGAAATAGCACGGGTCCAGTCGTTTCAATTAACGTATAATGTAACCAATCATCTAAGAAACGCAGGATAATTAAACCTAAAAATACCGAAAATAAACCAGTGATCGCACCTGTTAAGGAAAATAAACCTAATACTACTGCCCCAGCCGGTAAAATCATGGCCGTGGCAAATACCCCACTTCTTTCCACCAAACGACTAGAAGCAAACCATTGAGTTGCCACTTGGAATACACTTAAGGTTCCCTCAAATAACCCTAAAAAACTAGCAATACTGCCGGCTCCACTGGCATCATTATTTAGCTCTAATTGATAGAAAAACTGAAAATCGGTAAAGACATATAAAACCTCTGCCATCACAAAAAAACCGACTAAGGGGAGAGCGTAACCTTTTAGAGGTCCGGTCAATTTTTTCATGGAAAATTCTGCTAATTCTGCTTCATCATCTTCAGGATTCCAGCGAGCGTGATCGGGAAAAGATTGATTATATTTTTCTGATAAATAATATAATATGCCCCCACCCATTAACACCATCACACCGGAAATAATTGTCACATCATTAATACTGACCACTGATAATAGTAAAGGCAAGGAAAAACCACTAATCACGCCTGCCACTAAATAGCCACTACTAATAATCGGATAGGTACGTTTAATCTCTCTAATATTAAACAACTGATTCGACGTAATAGAAGTATTTAAGTCATTTAATAAGTATCCTGCCTCTACCCATAACCACATTAAAAATAGGGTAATAAAAGCCACGCTTAAACCAACTATTTTTACTTCCTTAATATCAATACCAAATCTAAATAAAAATAAGGGAATAGCAATTAACCCTAAGATAACAACGATCACCCGTCTCAAGGGTAATACTTTTTGTAACCAAGAATAAATAAAACCTAGACCAGAACCAATACAAGCACTGGCAATATAGATCCAAGGTAGTTTATCCGCCCCATATTCGTCTAGGAATAAACTAACTGTACTCAGTTCTAGCCAAATCAAACCGACGGAAGTAGTGGTATAAACCCCAAACATTAACAATGTTCTTTCTATTTCTTCTGGACGCAGATTCAACCAACGCATAAATCGTTGTCCGAATCCTGGCGTGTATAACTTGGTTAATGTCATGCCCCTATGCTCTGTTTATATGTATATTAGTTATTTGACATCAGAGTATTGATGTTAAGTATAGCCTTTTATCGATAAAAAAACGGCTGGATGCCGTTAATAATTTTTCTTTAAATATTGAAGTGTAGGCTACCTGCTATTAAAGACAGAGGCTATTGAATACCTTTGCTAAGTAGTTGATTTCTTGGGAGACAATAACATCATCATGCTACGTCCTTCTTTTTTAGGAAACTGCTGAACTTCAGCTATTTCCTGTAAATCTGTCGCCAGACGCTTCAACAAATTCTCTGCCAAATTGCTATGTTGAATTTCCCGTCCCCGGAACATAATCGTCGCCTTCACCTTATCCCCTGCTTTAATAAAACGTTCTGCCTGGGTGCGGCGTACATGATAATCATGTTCCTCAATGGTGTAGCGCATTTTCACTTCCTTCACGTCAGCATTATGTTGCTTCCGTTTTGCTTCTTGCGCTTTTTTCTTTTGCTCAAATTGATATTTACCATAGTCCATAATTCGGCAGACAGGCGGATCTGCTTTATCACTGACTAATACTAGATCAAGTTCCTTTTCTTCAGCTAGACGAAGCGCTTCTCTAGGTTCTAAAATCCCTAATTGTTCACCTTCAGAATCAATCACTCGGATCGTGGGAAACCTAATATTCTCGTTGATTTGGGGGAGATTGCGATTATTTTTTCTTTCTATGGGTGGCATTAATTAAATTGGCAAAATGTTGATAAAAAATCTTAATGTTGTTTTGTAAATTTTCTATTAGTCAATTGTTTGGCAATATGACAGAAAAATTTTCACCTAACAAACAGAATTGATATATTTTAGACACTATTTAAAAAATAAAATTTTAATCCTAACTTTTATAAATCGAAATTATCAGGATCAAATATTATTTAGTTAAAGGTCTGTTTAATCTTTGAGTAAAACTCATTAATAATATTTAGTGAACTAGCTTGAGTAATTAGCTAATTTTATTTTGACCTAAGTCAAAGGGTTGATCAAACTATAACTAAATATTTTGGCAGTGTCAATTGACTGTTTTTGGCCATGACACGATTGAAACCCTTATAAATAGGTGATTTTCTTAGTTTATTCTAATAAATTTGTTTAAAATTCTTAACAAATTTATTAATATATTTTTATACACACAAGAAAATAGGCATTTATGACTGAGGTCACTAGTTGGCAGGAACGAGTTGGTTCACAACGAGACTGGATATGGCGAGGTTGGCAAATTCGTTACACTTATCAACGCTGTCAGTCGGTTAGCCCTGTTGCCTCTGCTCCCCTGGTTCTCTTACATGGTTTCGGGGCATCAATCGGTCATTGGCGGAAGAATATTGAGGCCCTTAGTCAACATCACACCGTATATGCCATTGATTTATTGGGTTTTGGTGCGTCAGAGAAGGCGATCGCCCCCTATAACGTCAATTTATGGGCTGAGTTAGTTCATGACTTTTGGCAAACTTTTATTCGTCAACCCATGATTTTAATTGGCAATTCCATTGGTTCTCTGATTGGATTAATTACTGTTGCCGAATACCCAGATATTTGTCAAAAATTAATTATGATGAGTTTGCCAGACCCCGGCGTGCAGGCAGAATTTATCCCCTCCTATTTAGTACCAATAGTAGAAACTATGGAGGACATCATCGCCTCTCCCTTACTATTGAAACCCTTGTTTTATCTAGTGCGCCGACGTAATGTCATTAGTAAGTGGGTAAAAATTGCCTATACCGATGAAAATGCTATTACCGAAGAATTAGTCGATATATTAGCCACCCCGCCCCAGGATCGTCATGCAGATCGGGCCTTTTGTTCCCTATTACGTTCCGTTGGTAGTCCCACTCTAGGACCTAGTGTGAAGAATATTTTGCCGAAAATTAATATTCCCATGTTATTAATTTGGGGACTAGAAGATCGAATGGTCCCCCGGCAATTTGCTCACCCAGAAAAATTCTTAGCTTATAATTCCCATTTAGAATTAATCCAATTAGAGGGAGTGGGTCACTGCCCCCATGATGAATGCCCGGAAAAAATTAATAATTTGATTCTGCAATGGATCCAAGATAAATATTAAGAAAAGTTAAATAACTTGTATATTTGTAACAGCGATGATTTTGCTTGTTTTCAAATGAGATGGTTGAAAACTATTGGAAAATTGCCTGAAATATTAGAAATTCTCAATAGATTGTAGTGGGGTCAATTGATCAACTGCCCCTATCATCAGGTTTGCACTCGAAAAATATGACAAATTAAATGACATAGCTCTATTCTTACTATTCAGTGTGAAAAATTTGTCAAATCACAAAAGGGAATTACAACAGAGGAAGGGAAAAGTGAAATTTTACTGGTTATTACCCAGTTTATTAGGGACTTGTTTTTTATCACAAAGTGCCCAGGCCATGGTGGCAGGTATTGGACCGTTGGGTCAGTATCCAGAAATCAGGCAAGAGGCAAAATCTCAGGCCTTAGCTATTAATTTGAATGATCAGCAAATAGCAGTGATCAAATCGATACAATTAACTGCTGATGGTAATCAACTATTAATTTCAGCTAATCAGTCCTTAGAATATCAGGGGGACTGGGACAGTAGTTCAGGGGCCTATAAATTACAAATCAGTGGGGCCAAGTTAGGGCCAAGATTGGTATTACCCCAATTTCAAAGTAATGATCCGATTGCTTGGGTGAGGGTACGGCAAGAGGATGCCCAAACAGTTGTAATTCTGGTGCAACCCTCTAGGAATATGACGATTCAGCAAATTGGTCGGCCTAGTCAAACCCAATTAGTATTGCAGTTACAAAGTGCCAGGGGAACTTTACCGCCTCGCCAACAGACCCGTCGCCCGACTTTACCTGCACCTAATCGAACTATTACTCCTCCCAATACTCGTCGGCCCAGTATTCCTCCTGCTAATACTCGTCCCTTTCCTTGGCCAAATAGAAATCCTCAACCGAATACTGCCCCCGCACCTAGGGGCCAATTAGTAGTAGTGTTAGATCCTGGCCATGGTGGCAGAGATCCAGGAGCAATTGGTATTGGTGGGTTACAAGAGAAAAATGTGGTGATGAATATTACCCAACAAGTTTCCGCTATTTTAGAAGGTCAGGGCGTGAGAACAGTATTAACCCGGACTGGTGACTATGAAGTGGAATTGCAACCACGGGTAGATATGGCGGAACGGGTAAGTGGCACAGTATTTGTTAGTATTCACGCTAATTCTATTAGTATGAGTCGCCCTGATGTGAATGGGATTGAGACTTATTATTACAATAGTGGTTTAGGTTTAGCTCAGACTATTCACGCCAATCTTTTACAGGGAACGGGTGCGAACGATCGGCGGGTAAGACAAGCTCGTTTCTATGTTTTACGTAATACTTCTATGCCGGCAGTATTATTGGAAGTGGGTTTTGTGACTGGGGCTGATGATGCTCCCCGTCTGGCTAATCCTGCTTATCAAACAGCTTTAGCACAGGCGATCGCCAGAGGTATATTGCAGTATTTAGGTAGATGATTATTTAGATAATTATTGCCAAAATATTTTTACTCTGAAAAGCAGGAAGCAAGTAGTTTTTCTATTAGGGTTGTGGGTTATTTGTATAGCACTTGACAATTTTTCTGTTATAGATAAGAATTAGCACTTAATTTACTGACCATCGAGTCATTAATTAACTGAGTTAAACATTAATCTAATAAAAAACAGCACCGTGGATAAGAAACAACAAAGGATCGGCATATTTGATAGTGGTGTAGGTGGCTTAACCGTATTACAGCAGTTATATCGGCAATTACCAGATGAATCAATTTTATATTTTGGTGATACAGCCCGCTTACCTTACGGCACTAAATCCTATGAAGAAATTTTAGAGTTTGTGCATGAAATTATTAGCTGGATGTTGACAGAAAATGTAAAAATGATCTTGATGGCTTGTAATACTAGTTCTGCCTTAGCTTTAGAAGTTGTGAGAAAAGAATATGATATTCCCATTTTAGGTTTGATCTTACCCGGTGCGAGAGCTGCGGTGCAACAGGGAAAAAGAATAGGTGTGATTGCAACTCCCGCTACAGTCAAAAGTAATGCTTATCGCCGAGCCATATTAGAAACAGATGAACAAGCTCAAGTCTGGCAAGTCGGATGCCCAGAGTTTGTGCCTTTAATTGAACAGAATCGAATTAATGATCCTTATACTTATGAAGTGGCAGAATCTTATTTAACACCATTAATTCAACAACAGATCGATACTCTCATATTTGGTTGTACCCATTATCCCCACTTAACTCCAGTATTAAGAGGTATTCTGCCTAATACCGTTACTTTTGTTGATCCAGCCGTCAGTTTAGTCAGTGCCACAGCTCAAGAGTTAGAAATATTAGGATTAAAAAATAACCAACCAGCTCAACCTACTAAATTCGTAGTGAGTGGAGAACCTCAAGCATTTGCAGAATTATCTCGTCAATGGTTAGGTTATACTCCTGTCGTTGAAAGATTTGATGTGTCTGGCTTTCCCTTATCTCAATCTTTAGGTGTCAAGACTGGTTCTTAGTCATAAAAAGCAAAAAACTCAACTTTTTTATAAAAGTTGAGTTTTTTTAATTCATCGGAAAAAATTAACGAAATTTACGTTTAAGGACGTAAGCGATCTACTTTCGCATTCCTTTGTACAACTGCAATCAGTAAATAAACAGTCAGCACATAAACTGCGGCTAAAATCGGAATTACCACCGAAACATTATGATCTATCATAATAGCCAAAACCAAGAGAGAGATTGAATAAGAAAAAAAGAATGTGTTTTGCACAGTTTCGATTAATTCCCTGAATCGCATCACCAAAACACCAACTGACTAAAATCCTAGCCACCACTAAATTTAGTTAGCTGTTTAGAAATAACACAAGACTTATCCCCTAGTTGGAAATTTACAAACTATTAAAACCAATTACTCGTATTTTATTAAGTTTGTAATTTTCTTCCATCCATTACCAGAGGATTAACCCTCACACGCAATGTCATATCCACGAATGGAGTTGTCTTAGTATCTGGTTATTGCCAAAAGCACTGAATCTCTCACTAATACTGAGGTATCTCACCTCTTGAGTTGGCTTTTATATCGATTCACGAGAATTTTGACAACTGCATTATCACAATTCTTATCTCTTAGTCTAACATTTGCTCCCAGATTTATGAGAAAAATTTTATACATTTCTTAATAATTCTTTACAATTTTAATTGTTAATATGTTTTTAAAAATATATTTTATTTTGATGGCCAAAAACCTGGATGAGCTGAAGTTTTTCCCCAACCCTGGGGCAAAGCTAAACGGGGACGAGTCCTAAGAACAAAAATGCCAGGAAATGAAAAAGTTAATAATATTAATTTGCGTCGGGGTCTAAGTGCATCAACTACTTTATGGAAATGGATTGAAAATGTGCAAGCAGGTCAATGGGCAAATAAAAGTTATGATGGTTCCTTCAACCGACCCCCGCAGCTTGGAAAATCAGGCCTATGGCACTCTGATCCTACTTTCACGGGTTATTGTCCAGTTAGGGGAATTATCACCCGTTACCCCAGAAGATTTAGAGGGACTGTTTCTCACAGACTGGCAATATTTACAGGAAGTTTACAACGCTATTAACCCCCCAAAATCAGGAATTTTTACCACGGGGGAGTTATAGGCTACCCCCAAGAGGAGTTATATCGGGAGGTAGCCTTTATTGCATTTCACTTTCACTGGTCACGGGAGGAAATTCTGAATTTAGACCATCGAGAAAGACAGCGTTGGGTTCAGGAAATCGCATATTTAGTTAATTCGCAGTCCTATTAGGTAAGTAGGTGGTAAGGTTTATTCGTGCCTACCTACTTACACTGTCCCCTTTTCGATCTTCTTCAGCAAGCCCTAGTTAATTAGCTACGCGGATTTCCTAGTTTTGCACAGTTAGTTATTAATCAGCCCTGAATATTCCCCGCTATAGTTGGTAAATTCAGTCTTCGATCTGCGAATCTTAGATAGACGAATTTGCCAATCGGAAACCTGCTCGTAGGTAAGGTGATGAGTATTGCAAGTAGGTGTCCATAGCCCTCCCCAAACACAAGAGTCTTCAAACTGCAACAGGCCTAACTTGCGTAAGTTGTGGGATTGGGGAGTTCCTGGCAAGGGGGCAATACTGTAGACAGCAATCTGAAATTCCAATTCAGGGTTAATCTCTATGAGTTCATCCACGAGTCCTGAGATCGCTTCCTCAAGACGTGACAAGCTATCATCGTCATCATCTGGTAGCCCGATAATAATGCCATAAGCAATAACAGGTGTACCAGTTCTGACGACAGATTTCATCAACGTACAATGCTCTTGCCACGGCAACAACTTGCTGTATGATTCTCGCCCAAAAACGGGACGTTCCGCAGGGATATAAGCTAAAGGACAACCGACTTTGCCATCCCAGCCAAACAGTGCTTGAATAACTTCTTCGTCAGGGCTGAGATCGGTATTGTCGTAGTTGCGTCCATGTCCCACCGTGGCTTTCCGCAGTTCTAAACCATTAGGCCACATCAGAGATATTCCCATCTCCCTCGCCCCATTGGTAATTTCGAGGATATCTTCTCGCCCCCCAGGAAAAAGTCCACGGGCGAGGAATTGATCGGAACCGATATTGATCGAACGAGCCCCCGCTTCTTTCTGAATAGCCAGCCATTTGAGGGCGGTTTTTGGGGTCATTCTGCGATAGCCAGTGCCGTAGGTGGGTGTCATGCAAAAATCGCAGGTGCGATCGCAACCAATATCAGCCACTAATGAACCAATCGGCACAAATCCCTGTACATTTGGTAGCATCCCTAAACATTCCTTAGCCACCTCCACAGAGGGTAGAGCCCAATCTTCTGGACTTTTAGCTTTAGTCTTCCTGGCAAATTGTCTGCCATCTGCGAGAATTACCCCCGTGAGTTCTTCCCGTGGGGTTTTTCCGAGTACATAGTCGAGAATAGCCCAATTAGCTGCACCGGATTTATCCTGAACTACTGTTGCGGCACCAGCTTTCAAGTAGTGCTGGGGTTCAGCGACAGCATCCGATCCCCCAACGATAATGGGACGACCACCTTTGGCAAGATGCTCAACAATCATACAGCTTACTTGACGATCTTGGGAGAAATTAACTGTAATTCCCCAGGCATCATAAGCGTGGGGATCGAGAGCGAAAATTTCGCCACCTACATAAGTTTTCCGCAAGGTCATCCCTTTCCAGAAAATCTGCCCAAATTCTTGACGATAATCCCCATCTCTGAGGTTGACCAATCGGGCATCAAATCCCCCAGCAAGCAAGTCAGCGAGCAAAACTTGCTTGCTAATTAAAGAACGATGTCTATATAAAGAAGTCCAATTATTGCCTTCTGCATCGTATAGTCCCGTAGCCGGAACTTCAATCAGTCCAATTGTGGGATACTTGTTGTCTACCATAGTTAAGGGTGGGGAATATGGGATCAGAAAATGGCATTTTCGATGGCTCGCGATCACCTACCGCATCCTGAAAGTTGATCGCAACTCCTTGACAATAGGACAAGTCAGTGAGCAAATTTTCATAATATCAGAGGAAAAGCCATCTTGCTTAAAATAATGTTATGATATGTAAAATTTTGTTAAGTAAAAGGCTTAAGTCAGGTTGTTCATGACTTCTCGCACAATTTTGTTTTCCCCAGTATCAAAAGACCTAGAAATCCTCACGGATAATCTGAAAAGATTGGTGGGGGCACGTCATCCTATTCTCTATGCGGCTGCAGAACACTTATTTAGTGCGCCGGGAAAACGGGTGCGGCCTGCGATTGTGCTGTTAATATCTAGGGCAACTATGCCGAATCAAGATATTACGGCAAAGCATCGCCGTTTGGCGGAAATTACGGAGATGATCCATACTGCTAGTCTGGTACATGACGATGTAGTAGATGAATCGGATGTCCGGCGGGGCTTACCCACAGTCAATAGTTTGTTTAATAATCGGATCGCTGTATTAGCCGGCGATTTTCTGTTTGCTCAATCCTCCTGGTATTTGGCCAACCTAGATAATTTAACTGTGGTGAAATTGCTTTCCCAGGTAATTATGGATTTGGCAGAAGGAGAAATTCAGCAAGGTTTACACCGTTTTGATGCCAGTTTATCTATCGATGATTATTTAGAAAAAAGTTATTATAAAACGGCTTCTTTGATGGCTAATAGTGCTAAAGCGGCTGCTGTATTAAGTGAAGTTTCTGACGATTTAATTAATAATATTTATGAGTATGGTCGCCATATTGGTTTAGCCTTTCAAATAGTAGATGATATTTTAGATTTTACCAGTGATGAAGCGACCCTTGGTAAGCCGGCTTGTTCTGATTTACAGAGCGGTCATTTTACTGCCCCAGCTATTTTTGCCTTAGCAGAAAAACCTATTTTAGCGGGATTAATTGAGCGAGAATTTGCCCAGGATGGTGATTTAGAAACGGCGATCGCCCTGATTCATGAAAGTCAGGGGATTAATCGGGCAAGGGAATTGGCTGCCTATCATGGTAAACAGGCTCTGGAACATTTGCAAAGTTTACCGGCGGGGGAAGAAAAACAGGTATTAACTGATTTAGTTGATTATGTATTAAGTAGATTGTATTAGTTAATATTTAAAATAGTGAGGCAATTGATGAATTGTTCTCACTATTTTATTGGTTTATTTTAAGAAGAATAAATTATGTGTCTATCAAATTAATTATGTTGGGTTTCGTGCCTTAACCCAACCTACTATTAACTAAGCAATATCTGTAGGTAATTGATTTTTTTTACCAGTATTGAATATTTTTAATTGTTCATCAACTAATTTTTGGACATCAGCCCGTTTTATTTCTTTTGCCTGATCCATAGGCCCACCAGATTCAAAGAATAACAAACTATCTAATTGAGGAATTGCTAACATTTGGAAAAGAATAGCAATCACAGAGACAGGGACAGCGATCGCCCGTTCTGCATGACCGAAAGTAGAGAGGGCATCAGTAGCAGAAGGGAAAGCATAAATCACCCGTTTTTCCATATTAGGTTGTTGCCGATTACTGAGAGTTGTTAATATCCAGTTTTCGGTAGAAGTTTGTAGAATATAATAGAAATCATTTTCTAATTCTTGGGCTAATAGCTTCAAGGCGGGGGCAATTATTCTCACTAGTTGAGGGGTTTGCCCATCGGCGGGAGCATTATCTATTAATTCTTGAATTTGTTGATCTAAAGTCATATCTAAAATTGTGAAAATTTACCTAAATTCTTTATAAGTTAATTTTAATTAGCTTTTTGGGTATTTGAACAGATAGAATTTGTCAATAATTAATTTTTTCTTATTTAGAGTGAATAGAACTGCTAATTTAACTAAATATCTCATAAATATCAATATTTACTTTTTATATTAACTTTCACTAGATGTAAGAAAACTATATGATGGGGGAACTCTGCCAAATTATGGAATGTATATCGGAACTGCTATTGGCAGAATTTAAACAGTCCACTAGTGCAACTCCCACTAATCTTTTGGAGGTGTCAGAAAGGTTAGCTCAGGAAGTCTTGCGGATCTGTCAGGAAAGTAAACGGATTCAAGCCTCTGGGGAAGTGGAACAATGGGCAAAAAATTTGGCTCAACACCGATTGCGTCAATGTTTACATTATTATCGTTTGGGTTCCCGTCAAGGTCGCATTGAATTACATAGTACTCTCAGTTCTATTATTTATCGTTATATTACGCCGCCTCAAGTGCAATCGAGTTATCAGGCACGCATTAGTTTAATCGAAGATTTTTTACAACAATTTTATTTAGAGTCTCTCAATGTTTTTCGGCGGGAAACAGGATTAGCTCCTACTTATTCTCCTAAGACTTTATTAGAACTAGCAGAATACATGGCCTTTACTGAAAGGTATGGTAAACGGCGGATTCCTTTATCTGGTGGTCGCAGTCAACAATTAATTGTGCTGAGGGCCCAAACCTTTTCCCAGCAACAACCGAAGGAAACTTCTGTCGATATGGATCAGGCTGCCGAAGGAGGGATGAACGAATCGGAATCTAATTGGGGAGATGGTTCTCTGCAACAGGTGAGAGTCACCATGGTGGAGCAGGAACAACATCAGGATAATGATTCTTTGCGGGAAATAGTGATCAAGGAATTAATGGCCTATTTACAGGATAATAAACAGCAGGATTGTGCGGACTATTTCACCCTGAGATTAAAAGATTTACCGACCAATGAAATTGAAACCATATTAGGTTTAACTCCCCGCCAAAGGGATTATTTACAACAACGTTTTAAATATCACCTATTAAAATTTGCTTTAGGACACCGCTGGGAGTTAGTCCATCAATGGTTAGAAGCGGATTTGGAGAAAAACTTAGGATTGACTCCCAAGGAATGGGAAAATTTACAGGCAAATTTACCGCCCCCTGATTTAATGCTATTAGAGTTAAAGCAAGCTCGTCTGACCGATGAAGCGATTGGCAAAAAACTCAACTGTAAGCCATCCCAGGTAAAAAGACTATGGTTTCAAATACTGGAAACTGCCTGGGAAATTAGAAATCACACAGGTTCCGGATCAGAGGTATTAAGCGATGAATAACGAAACGAATAAATTAAATAATTCTCAAGAAAATTGGGCAGAGTCATTTTTAGAATGGTTAGCTCAACCTAGTCAGTCATCTGATCCTTTATCAGAGGGAGATGTCTCAACGTGGCAAGAATTAGATCCATTAGATTCAGAAGAGATTGACTCTGCCTATTCAGAAGTACAGATACCAGGAGAAAATATTATGTCAGATCGTTTTCAGACTTTAATTAAACAGCGGCTCAAAACCGAGATTCAAACTAAACCGCCCCTTTTCCCGTGGGAAAGTGAAATGAAGAACTACCCACTTGATTATATTGATGTAGAACAGCCTCAGTTTGTTCCCTGGCATTTTTGGACAGCTCAACGTCATAATTTACAGTGGGGGGTGATGCCGATTCCTTTAAGTGAAAGTGTTTTTGCTGAATTATTAACTCCTTGTCAAGAGGTGGCTAAATTATCTTGGCAAGAGGGGGCAAAAATAGTGCGGGTGGTTGATCACCTATTTCCCGGTCAATCACAAAAGTTAAATTATTTTGCTAGTCAGGTTTTATTAGGAGTGAGGCGGGATGCTTTAGCTAGTTTTCCGACGGATTACGAGCAGGCTACTACGGATCAACAAATGATTTTATCTCTATTAGCAGCTAGAGAAATTATTAATAATCTAACGATTCATTCTTATGCTAATCAATCCCCTATTAGTCGCCAGTGGGAAACTAATGTCGGTTTATTACAGTTAGCAATAGAATTTAATACTATTAATAATAGTTCTATATTAAAGGTGCAGGGAAAATTACCGAAAGGCGGTAGTTTGCAATTACAGGGTGGCGACCTGAGTAGTCAAACCCAAAGACCCCATCCCGGTTTATTAACTTTAGAAATATTTGATCCAGAACCCGATCAAATCTATGAATTGACGGTGAGTTTCACGCCTCAAACCGATGAATGTCTGAAATTTGTGATTATTCCCCATTTATCTTAGTGATTTATCTAAATTCTGCAAGAAGACCCCCGCTAGTTTTTTCAAAGCGATCAAGTTCTTTCAGAACGATGGGAGTGGCGGGATAAATTGCAGTAGAGGTCTTTTTGTTTAAAAACTAGTTGTCTAACTTTTAAACAGGAGTATTCTCACACCATATCATTGACAAATACTATAGTAAAAATATATCATGAAATATATGAAAAATCAGGTCGAGCAATGATTGTCATAGAGTACAAAATCAAAGCCCATCAATACCAATATGATGCAATAGACGAGGCTATTCGCACTGGTCAATTCATCAGAAATAAAGCATTGCGTCTCTGGATGGATGGCGGAGCTAAAACAGGATATGACTTAAATAAATATTGCACAGTATTGGCAAAGGAATTTGATTTTGCATCCAAGCTAAATTCTCAGGCAAGACAGGCGAGTGCAGAACGTGCTTGGTTTGGTATATCCCGATTTTTTGATAATTGTCAAAACAAAGTACCAGGTAAAAAGGGTTATCCAAAGTTTAAAAAACATAGTCGCTCTGTTGAATATAAAACAAGTGGCTGGAAATTAGACCCTGAAACAAAAAAACATATTACTTTTACAGATAAGACAGGCATCGGTCGGTTAAAGCTGAAAGGTAGTAGGGACTTATACTTTTACAATCAATCGGATATTAAACGGGTAAGACTGATTAAAAGGGCGGATGGCTATTATTGTCAATTCTGTATAAAAGTGGATGTAAATATCAAGTCAGAACCAACAGGTGAAGAAATTGGTTTAGATGTCGGTATTAAAGAGTTTTATGCAGATAGTCATGGTCATTTGGAGCCAAATCCCCAGTTTTACAGAAAAGCCGAACAGGAGTTAAACCGAGCTAACCGCAAAAAGTCCAAAAAGTACAGAAAAGGAGCCAAGCCCCAATCAAAGAATTATCACAAGGCTAGGAAACGATATGCCAGAAAACATTTAAGAGTAAGTAGGCAACGTATAGAGTATGTTAAGAGAGTGGCATACTGCGTAATTCAATCTCACGATTTGATCGCCTATGAAGACTTAAATATTAAAGGTATGGTGAAAAATCGTAAACTAGCCAAGTCAATTAGTGATGTGGGCTGGGCAACATTTAGAGGATGGCTAGAATATTTTGGGGTAAAATACAATAAAAGTTGTATCGCAGTTCCCCCGCATAATACTAGTCAAAATTGTTCTAACTGCGGAGAAAAAGTAGAAAAATCCCTGTCAACCAGAACTCATATTTGCCCAAAGTGTGGCTATACAGAAGACAGGGATGTTAACGCAGCGAGGAACATTCTAAATAAAGCAAAAGGTATGGTCGGGCAGACCAAAACCGTCTTAGGTAAAAGTAAGAAAAACGCTTAGGGAGATTTGCCCTCTAGTCTAGTTGGATAAGTCCTGCTAGGTTACGGCGAGTCTATGAACTAAGAATCCCCCGCTAGCTTTTTCAAAGCGATCAACCTCTTTCAGAGGGATGAGAGCGGTGGGAGTGTCAAGATGGGTGACAAATATTTAAGTTAAGTATTAATTAAGTTAAATATTAACTGGTATATTATTTATATTATTTTTCTCCCTGTTATGGCTGAAAGTGCATTAAAATCGAAACCCCTTGGTCAAATCTGGCAATATATCCAAAACGCCCCTAAGCCAATAACGGAAGAATCCATAATATTGCGGGTATTGGTCCAGGCTTTAGTAATTGTTGCCATAATCGGTGTGGATGTGGCGGCCGGAGTAGCAACTAATGAAATACCTACTAGTTTATGGGCAGGCCCTTTAAGTATTGTGGGGGCCATTTGGAGTTATCAAAATCGCCATAAGCGGAATATTCCGGCCAAATTTGCGATCGCCCTGATGATGTTGTTGTCCTTAGCTTGGTTTTTGCAAAACTTAATATCAGAACTGACCGATACACGGTTAACTTTAGCAGAACTATTAATTCAATTGCAGGTCTGGCATAGCTTTGACTTACCCCGCCGAAAGGATTTAGGGTATTCCATGGTGATAGGTTTAATCCTGATTGGAGTGGCAGGAACTCTTAGTCAAACTTTAGCCTTTGCTCCGGTGCTTTTTGTCTTTTTAGCGATCGCTATTCCCACCTTAATTTTCGATTACCGTTCCCGTTTAGTCATCAAACCAGCTCAATCCCTTCAGACAAAAAAATCATTAACAGTTAGCAAATCATCATTATTTTCTCAGTTTACTGGATTCTCTAAAATCATATCGCCCCGTCAATTCCTCCTTTTATTTGCCATTACCTTATTTTTAGGCTTAGGAATTTTTGCGGTATTACCAAGATTACCCGGTTATCAATTAAGGACTTTTCCGATTAGTACCCCCATCGATATGAATCTCCAGGATTTTGATGGGCGAACTATTACTAATCCAGGGTATGTCGGTCAGGGTAATCAGGATGGTGAGGGCAGTGGACCAGGTGGTCAGAATAAGGAGGCAGGCCCTGGGGCGATGGATACAACCCAATATTATGGGTTTAATACCAAAATCAATCAAAATTTGCGAGGAGAATTGACCCCCCAAGTAGTGTTAAGGGTGCGATCGCAAGCAACAGGATTTTGGCGAGTATTATCCTTTGATCGTTACACAGGGGAAGGCTGGGAAATCTCAGAGAACGAAAAAACTACCACTATTCGCCGCTCCCGTTGGTCCTATCAGTTTTATTTATTTGTCCGTAATTTTCAAAGTAAGACAAGGGAAGTAATTCAAAGTTATACCGTAGTTTCCCAATTACCTAATTTAATTCCAGCCCTTTTTCAACCGAAGGAAATCTATTTTCCCACTGATAAAATCGCTGTTGATGCCCAAGGAAATTTGCGATCGCCCCTAGAATTGCGGGAAGGTTTAACCTATACAGTAATTTCCGAGGTTCCCTACAGAAATCGAGAATTATTAAGTAAAGCTGGCACTAATTATTCTGAACGGATCAAAAAATTATATTTACAAATTCCGCCAGCGATCGCTGATAAAGTCAGGGAAAAAACCGAGGAAATATTAGCTTTAAATACGCAAGTTGCCCAAAATAAAAAAAATTTAGATTCATCCTACGAAAAAGCTCTGTATTTAGCCCAATATTTAAAACAAAATCCCAATTATAAATTGCAACAGGAACCACCTTTTTTAAAAAAGGATGAGGATTTAGTTTCTGCTTTCCTCTTTGGTTACAAAGATAGTCCCTCAGACCAACCGATCATTGGTGGTTACGGCGATCACTTTTCCACAGTATTAACAGTGATGTTACGTTCTATCGGTATTCCGGCCCGCTTAGTAGCTGGTTTTTCTCCAGGCGAATTTAATCCATTCACTGGCATGTACGTGGTAAAAAATACCGATGCCCATGCCATGACAGAAGTATATTTTCCCAATTATGGTTGGTTTGCCTTTAATCCGATTCCCGGTATGCCTTTGATTCCGCCTTCCATTGAGGAAAATCAGACCTTTAGTGCCTTATTAGCTTTTTGGCAATGGGTAGCTGGCTGGTTGCCCACACCAGTATCAGGCTTTTTAGAAAGATTTATTGGCGGTATTTTAGTATTCATTGGCGGTATTTTGGTCTGGCTATTTAGCTTATTCTCCCAGGGTTGGCAAGGTATATTTGGCGGGTTAATTGCCTTTACCGTATTTGGTTTTCTCGGTTGGTTAACCTATCAGTTATGGAAAAAATGGCAGTATCAACGATGGTTAAATAAATTATCACCAGTGGAGAAAACCTATCAACAAATGTTAAATTTTCTAGCTATTCATGGTAATGGGAAGGAAAGGAGTCAAACCCCTTTAGAATATGCCCAAGCTATGCAATTAAAGTATTCTAGGCAAATTAGTGAAATAATTGGGGAAATTTGTCATAGCTATGTGGGTTGGCGCTATGGTGATCAGCCCGTGGATATTCAGAGATTAAGGGAACTTTTAGTTAACTTGAAACGTAGTAAGAAAAAAAGTTTATTTTATAAAAGTGATAATCTGTAAATATTTGAGTGTACAATCTCCTTTAATATTAATACTAAAAATCTAAGTTCTATTTTATTTATGACTGTTAACTATTTCCAGCAGGCTAATAAATTCTTTCGGGAAGGTAAGTTAGATAATGCTATAAATGCTTACCGAAAATATATTGCTGTTAATCCAAACTTTTTTCATGCTTATCAGAATTTAGGAGATGCCTTGATTAAGGTACAACGGTTTGATGAAGCAGTAGAGGCTTTTAGAAAAGCTGTAGATTTAAATTCTCAGGCTGTTTGGTCATTCTTTAAATTGGGGGAACTGTTATATAAAAAAGAAGAGTTTGAGGATGCTGTATTTTTTCTACGACGAGCTGTGAAGTTAAAGCCAGATGTCGCCGAATTTAATCTAGGATTGGGAAATGCTTTGATGAGTTCTATTTCTGCAAAAGGTGATGCCCCATTTTTTTTACGTCGGGCTCAAGAATTAAATCCTTATTTAGCCGAGGCTTATATTGATTTTGGGTTTATTGATTCTATTGATCAGAAAACGTCACAAATGCTAGATTTCTATGGTAATAGGGATAATCAACAAGAGAATAGTCTGATTAGTGATCATTATGTGCAAGAGTTGATGAATAAAACTAGGTTAAAGTCATATAAAACTAGAGTCTTAATTAATGTTTTATTTGTACTTTATGGGGAGCTTGAATCTAACGGTGGTTATCAGGCTCAACTTTATGCTGATCAGTTAGAGAAATTAGGGGTTAATTGTGTATTTGCTGTTCCTGATAGTTCTTATGTATCGGATTTAGAACAACAGACTCAGCATCGCTTATCATTTCATGTATTACCGTTTTCTGCATTGCTTTCCCCTCATTTCCGTTTTCCTTTTGCTGATAATAGCTATTATCCTGATATTATTCATGCTTGGACTCCTCGTGAGATAGTACGAAAGTTTGTGGAGACTTTACTAGAATCCTATCCATCTAATTTAGTTATTCATTTAGAGGATAATGAAGAATACTTAACTGAGGCTCAGTTAGGAATGTCTTTTAATGAGTTGGTTAAATTGCCAGATTTAGAATTAGATAAACTTATTCCAGATAATTGCTATCACCCAACTAGAGGAAGGAACTTTCTTAACCAGGCAAAAGGATTGACTATGATTATTGATAGTCTTAATAGCTTTAATATAAAGAATGTAGAAGAAATAGTACTAAATCCTCAAGTGGATGAGAGGTTATTTTATCCCAGACGAATAAATGATAAGTTACGTAGCTTTATGGGAATTTCAGAAATTCATCTAGTATTAGCTTATACAGGCAATGTTCATTCGGGTAACCTTGATGAAGTGCATGAATTATATCGAGCTGTGGAAATTTTAAATCAACAAGGATGTCCAACAATTTTATTGCGTACGGGATTAAATAGTAATAAGTTGGGTGTTGAAAGTTGGGGAAGAATGTTTGAAAAATATTTAGGATGGGTAGAGCGAAAACAAGTACCAGAAGTTTTAGCGGCTGCAGATATTCTAGTTCAACCTGGTATTCCAGGCTGTTTTAATGATCAGCGTTTTCCATCAAAATTGTTAGAATATTTTGCTATGGGACGACCAGTGATATTGCCTAAAACCAATTTGGGTTTAACAGTGAAACATCTTCATGAAGCATATGTAGTTGATAGATCTGATGCTCAAAGTATTGCTGAGGCAGTTCAAGAGATTAAATCTGATCAAGACTTAGCACGTCGATTGAGTGATGGTTCAGTTGAATTTTATTTGAGACAACTTGAGCAAGGATTAATTGGTAACAAACTTAATGATTACTATCATAAGCTAACTAAGAATATTTCATATCTAGAAAACGCAAAACGAGAAGGGACGACAATTTTTTTGGTGACACCCTGTCTAAATGCAGCAACAACTATTGATTACACTATTAAAAGTGTTATTAGTCAATCTGGTGATTTCTGGATTCGTTACCATATTCAGGATGGTGGTTCAACAGATTTGACTGTTGAGCGATTACAATATTGGGAAAGTGTACTATCCCAAAAAAATTCTTATATACAATGTCGAGGTGTGTATTTTTCTTGGGTTAGTGAACCAGATAAAGGAATGTATGATGCAATACTAAAGGGGTTTGATAATTTTGATATTATGCCTAAAGAGTTCATAACTTGGATTAATGCTGATGATGCTTTAATGCCAGATGCGTTGTCTGCAATTTGTCTTATTGTTAAAGAGTATCCAGATATTGAGTGGGTAGGTGGACCTCAGTATGTGTTTGAAACAGATATACAGCAGAAAGTTCTACAGCGGAGTACTCCTACTCCAACAGTCGTTATTCGTGAAGGTTTATGTGATGGTAGGCATTGGGAAATGTTACAACAAGAGGGAACATTTTTCAGTAAGGCGTTATGGTTTAAGTCAAAGCATGGATTGAAAGACTTTGACTTGGCTGGTGATTGGAATTTATGGCGAGAAATGGCACATTATGGGGTGTATTATCAATATGAAAATCCTTTAGGTGCATTTCGCAAACGTCCTGGTCAGCTATCTGTGAAACGCATAGAAGATTATCGGGCTGAGATTGAGAGAGTTGTTCCTATGGATGTGAGAAATAGTAGATTTCAGCAACTTTATAAAGATTATAAAGAAGAGAAGTGGAAGGCAAATTTAATTAAGTCTGACGATATATCTGGGAAACTATTGCTTTGTAATGAGTTAGTTCAAGAATTGTATGAAAAACTTGGAGATAATAAAGTTGGGAGAGAAGAAAAATTAGCTTATTATCGGAATTTAGCTAAGAATAATCCTGATTCAATCGAAATTTTACTCCTTTTAGGAAATGCTCTAGAAGAAAGTGAATTTTTTGAGCAAGCTTTAGCAGTCTATTATCAGGCAATACAGTTAGAAAATGACTCAATTCAGGTTCAAGATAAATTTGTATCTGCTTTGTCTAGAACAGATATAAGTTTTTGCGTTGATGAGCATCATTATATATTGCTAGGGGAAATACAGAAAAAGAGAGGTAAATGGGATCAAGCACTTGTTGCATTTCAAAATGCTATCAAGGCTAATCCCCATTTTTATATGTCATATCACCATTTGGGAGATGTAATGTTTGCTATAACAAATTATAGAGAATCAGTTGTACAGTACAATAAATCTATTAATTTGAATTCTAGTTTTGCATATACTTACATCAACTTAGGCAACACCTTAGTTCAGATTGGCCTTTATGAAGAAGCAGTTGTTAATTACCAGAAAGGTATTGAGTTAGCACCCGATTCATTTTGGGCCTATTATAATTTAGGAGATGCTTTAGCTTGTCTTGGGAAGATTGATGAAGCTAGTCTCTATTATTGTCAAGGTGTGAAACTTGATCCGAACCCACAGTAGTAATGCATAAATTTATCCCTGAAGATAGGTAATCCACTCAGTTCCCTGAAACTGATTGTCTAACCAGGGAGAAAAGTCCGTTTTTTCTTTGAAAGATTGGTTTAGGAAAATTAAGTCTACTTGACTTAGGTTGTCTTTATAGTAGCAAAAATCAACTATATCCCAAAGAATAAATCCATAGTTATGTAAGAAAAGAAATCTTTCTGCAAAGAAATTATGATTTATACTTAAAGGTGCTTCTACTATAACACAAAATGTTTTTGTTAAAGTATCGGTAGAACCAGCTAAAATTTGAAGTTCAACCCCATCAACGTCTATTTTAAGAAGAAAAGGTTTGACTAGGTTAGTTTGAGTTTCTATTTCAGGAATAATACTATCTAGCTTTCTGGTGGGAATTGATCGACTATTTGATAATTTTTCATCAGAAATTGAGCTATGCGATATTTGGCCATCACCAAATAATGAATGAGTTGATAAAAATAACTCTTGATCGCAATTTGAAAGTGCTATTTCAAAAATTTGGTGATCAATATTTGTATAGTTAGACTTGATAGATGGATGATATTCAGAAACAGGTTCAAATAATAGGTGCTTGGATTCACAAAACACTGTTTTTAGTTCTTTTGTTTCATACTGAACACCAACATCAATTATAGTTGGATTAAAACCAATATGATCTTTGATGTATTGCAATGATGATAATTTTGTTGGAAGTCTACTCATAATTAAAACCTAGTTTATTGACTTGTATAAATTATATCACTCTTTGATAAAGCTGTGGTTAAGTCTTGATAACCTTCTTTGAACTTTTGAGCTGTCTTGGGAGATAAAAAGACTTTTTGAAGGTTTTGATTAATATTTGTCTATTTCCAAATCCTGCGAAAAATCATATTGTAATAAAGAATCCTCAATAAAGAACGCTAGATCAAGCTCTGTGTGTGCCTAAAAATAATCGTTATTTTATGTTAGACTAAAAATTAGTCTAACTAACAGAGCTAATGATCAAGAATGAATTCTCTGGGGATGTTGTTCAGAATACAATGTTTCCAAAGACCATGCAAAACCTGCTTTTTCAAATAAAGAAACAAGTCTAGGATAAGTATCCAGAAAACTTTGTCCCCTTGAGGCATCTAGATCATTCGTAAATAACATAAAATGTTTGAACATTTCTGTATTGCACCAATCTGGCCCTGATTCTAAATACTGTACCAGTGCTAGAACAGTTGATTTATTGTGTTCAAAGCAATCATTATTAGCATATTCTCGAAGACGAGATACTGCTAGTTGACGAGCTTGGGAAGGCATAACCAATACTGATAATTGCTGTGGCCCAAACAGGACCATTAGTGCAAATATGATTCCTACATCATCGCAAAATCTACAAAAATTGACGATATTGAGTAAATTATATATCTGAACCATGGGCACAGCTGTTAAATTGGCATTTGGTAAATTCTTCAATTTCAATATATTCTTACTAACATTAGACCAGCGTGAGGGATAACGAATATATTCATAGTCTGCCCCCATCCCATCTACACTCAACGCAAAGTCAACTTGACGAAATTGAGAAAGTTTCATTAAAAAATCATCTTTCACATTGGTACAGTTAGAATTAAACTGCAAAGTAATGTTTTTTGCAACTTTTTTCTCTATCAAAAAATCTATGACCGCTTCAACTCTGGAGTGAATTAGCGGTTCACCCCCTGTAAAATAAATTTCCTGAAGAGTCTCGAAATTTCCAAGAAATTCCTCAAAAATAAGACCATCATCTTCAAACCAGAAAACATCGTTATCAAATCGACTGAAAACTATATTTGGAGATTTTTTTCTTTCTTCACTTTCTCTACAAAGTTTAATCTCTTCTACTGCTACACCCAAATTACCATCCTGATTCGTTGAAAAAGTTGGGCTGACAATCCGGATTTGTAGCTTCTCATCTACTGCAATTGAAGTCAATTCAAATTCCTGTATCCACCTTCCCCGAGGTGGAACCCCATCAAAAACAGTTTCATTGTTAACCATAACTTTTAACAATCCATCAGGTCCACTAAAGTGCCACAGTGTTAAAATCATAGAGTGCAATTTAGTATCTGCTGGAAGTTTTAACTCAATACAACCATCACCTTCAGTCCATCGTAGAGGACGACCCTCAAACATGAAAAAGTCACGAAACCCCTGATATTCTACTTCTTTTAAAGGATGAGGGGCAATAACAACTGTATTATCATCGCTCCAGGATAGTAAACCAGCTTGTTGAAATTCTAAGTGAGGAGACCACTTAGTATGAACTGGATCATCTTCAATTCTGGAACTGTAAGTGCTATTACACATCCTACACTTGAGATTACACAAATTACCCATGTTAAATTGAACATATACGGGGTTATCTTCTTCTACAAAAGAATTAGCTATTGCTCGTTCTTTCTCTCCCTCGATTGTTGTACTAAATGTATTCAACCATTTATGATTAGAAGCTGTTCTATATGAACCACCTACACGAGATTCATCATCATAGCATGATTGACACGCAGGAACTTTTTCTCCCAAAACCATTAATCTACGAACATTCTGCATATATTCTGAATTCCAAATATTTTTTACAGAATGCTGGTATAAGGAATAGGGATGACCGTTATTGTCAGTAATTGAGCCTTGAGCCCTGCAACAAATTTTTGCAGTTCCCTCTGGGTTAATTTGCAAGTGTTTCCACGCCAGCATACAAAATGTTCCACTCATTACGCTTATATCTCTGTTTAATTATTTATCACTGTACCTGTCAAGATTGTGAATAACTGTTAAATTTTATAACGGTTTTTCCCTAACATTCTACCATGAACCTCGAACCTCTTTTTGTATTTTGCGATACATATTTTCTTTGATACATTAATCAACATGATGAACTATATCAAATTTCTTCTCCCTCGCCTGAATATCATGGTCAACCATGAGTTTTACCAATTCCTCAAAAGTGACAGAAGGTTGCCAACCCAATTTCATTCTGGCTTTTGTCGAATCACCAATCAATATATCTACTTCTGCTGGTCGTAAATAACGAGGATCAAAAACTACATATTTCTGCCAATCTAAATTAACGTACTTAAAAGCTATCTCCAAAAACTCTTTAATTGAATGAGTTTCATTCGTTGCAATCACATAATCATCCGGCTCATCCTGTTGTAACATCAACCACATGGCCCGGACATAATCCTTTGCATAACCCCAATCCCGCTTGGAACTAAGATTACCTAAATAAAGTTTATCCTGCTCACCTGCTAAAATCCGAGCAACAGCTCTGGTGATTTTGCGAGTTACAAAAGTTTCGCCACGCCGTTCGCTTTCATGGTTAAACAGAATACCATTACAGGCAAATAAACCATAGGATTCCCGATAGTTCACTGTTTGCCAATGGGCATAAACCTTGGCACAAGCATAGGGGCTACGGGGATAAAACGGCGTAGTTTCCTTCTGAGGTATTTCCATCACCTTACCAAACATTTCAGAAGAACCAGCTTGATAAAACTTTACTTGAATACCTGTACGCTTTTGGTAATCTCGCACCGCTTCTAATATCCTTAAAATCCCCATTCCAACTGCATCAACCGTGTATTCAGGTGAATCAAAACTCACCCTCACATGAGACTGAGCTCCTAAATTATAAACTTCCACAGGTTACACTTCCTCTAAGATACGTCGCAGGGTAGTACCATCAGTTAAATCACCATAATGTAAAAATAATTTAGTATTTTCTAAATGGACATCTTGATAAATATGATTGATTCTATCTGTATTAAAGCTAGAACTACGGCGAATAATACCATGTACTTCATAACCTTGCTCCATTAACAGTTCACTCAAAAAGGAACCGTCTTGCCCTGTAATACCAGTAATTAACGCTTTTTTCAATTCTATCATAATAATTTGTTACAATGTTATAATCTGTTTACCTAAGAAAAATTCAATAATATCACAAAAACAATTTAGGAATAATTAGTTAAATTACTCTTTTTTTGAAAATACAGATATCCCATTTGAATAATAATTGAATTATTATTCAAATGACAGAAAGTGTTTAGATCGCTCTCGATAATCAATATTGCAAGCAAGACACTCCTAATATTGACGATAAATTATTTATGATTTATATAATTCTCTTTAATAAATCTAGGAAATTTTAACAAGTTCTCATCATTGTAGCCAACGAAAAATTAAGGTTTGACCCCAGAATGACTAAAGAGGAATAAATCATATTTAATTTAACATAAACAATAATAGACTATTTGTTGCAAAATCAAAACAATATTGGCTGAATTGGTTATATAAGGTTATCTTTGCATATTTCCGACAAACACATTTATGCTCTTTACCGTCTAAGGATTAAGTTTTTGAGATTTATTACACAATAAGTCTACATTACTTTAAAATTATCATCAAATTTGTACCTAGCTAATTTTAACTAATGTCAAAATTTCCTTGAGAATATATTTGTTGTGCTATCCTAAAACATTTCTTTTTTCTTAGCAAATTATCTCATATATTTTCTATTTTGTAAGCATCACAAGTAAAAAAGATAATTTGATAATTTTTCTAAAATTTAGAAACTTGACGTTTTAGGTTAACTTACTATTTTCTAAAGCAAGTTGTTTTGCGGCCCGCTTCCAAGCTTGATGTTTATTCTCACAATGTTTTTCGGCTTCCCGTTTAAGCTGCTCATACTCTTTCTCGGTATAAATGAGTTCTCCTTGATACCGAAGCCACTTTCTTAATGAAGGTACATAGTTTTTATAGCTCTGTATATCTGAATTCTTCTCAAGAAAACGAATAAATTGGTTACCAAGAGTCAAGAGATTAGCTCTCAATTTTTCCGGTTCGTTACTCCTCATGTTCTCTAATAAATTAGAGAGTTTTAAATCAATAAATTCGGTAAAATGGACACCCCTTTGTTTCCACAAAAGATCACTGTAATTGGCTGGATGAATCGTATGATAGGCAATAGTAGGTGATAAATATTTGAGAGAAAAACCTTTTTGAAATGCAATGTAGGGAAACCAATAATCCCACCAAGGCAAACCTAAACAGAAAGAAGAAGATGGAAAATCTTCTAAAAGATATTTTTCAAAAAAGAAATAGTCAAATCCATGAATATAAACATTACCATCTAAATTTTCTGTAGAATGAACATCAACTCTTGAACCATAAATTAATGAACCTTTAACTTGAGATAGAATGTATGAAATAAAACCACTATTACTTTCGTCTGTTTTAAAAATGATGTCTGAATTAACAATTCCGCAAATTCTTGATTGATGTTTTTTAAGATAATTCAATATATCATCTAGATAAACCAAAGGTTTTCCTACTTCTTCTTTCGCATGACGATTAACAACATGGAAATGCACATTCTTATACAAATGTTCTAGTTTTTCAGTTTCTTCTATGCAATTTAATGATACAACTGTGAAACCAAGAGAACGCCAGCTTTCAATCGCAAACTGTTGCTTTTCAATATTACCAGGTGTGATACTGGTAACTATTACAATTTCTTGATCTTCTTTGAATTTTGCTAGTATAGGAAAAACATTAGAATCTAAAACCATTGGATGTACTTCATGTGAACCGGAAGAATTGACGTTATTCTCAACTGGATTCATGTTCAGTTCTAATTCTTGATTGATGACTGTAGCTACCTCATTTAAATATTTATCAAACATACTCTTTGATCTTTGTTCATTATAAGAACGAATGCCTCCGAGAATATCATAAACAATACAACATTTTGAATATCTAGAAAAACGTAACCAAAGTTCAAAATCACCAGCAAGTTTAAGGTCGTCTCGTAATTTTGAACCAGCTTTTTGCCACAAAGAACGCCTCCAAAAAGTGCTTTCTTGCTGAAGAAAATGACGTTTTTCATAAATCTCATACAAAAAATAACTTCTTGACCAGTCTCTAATTACTTCATCTATGTACTCTAAAGTTCCTTCTCTATTCCATTGTGTTGCCTTACCAGTCAACCATTCAACAGATTTATATTTGTTAAAAACTTCAGCAACCTTAAAAAAAGAATTGGGATGATATTTGTCGTCTGAGTTAAGCCAAGCCATAATCTCGCCAGTAGTTTTATTAAATCCTTGATTGAGAGCAGTATAATGGCCTCCATCAGGCTGGCTCTGCCAATAAGTCAAATATTTCTCATACTTTTTGATAATCACAATAGAAATATCTGTACTTCCACCATCCATTATTATGTATTCTAAATTAGGATAATTTTGTGAAAGAACTGAATCAATACATTCTTCCAAAAACTCACCTTGATTAAAAGATGGTGTGACAATAGATATTTTAGGTAAATTGAAATTGGCGTGATGAATCATAATACTATGCTCATAAGTCATAAATTGCTAGGATAGCTTCCCTTTCTAATTCTATCTTAGATTCAGAACTAACTGTCATATACTTAGGCAAGTTTCCTTTACCTTTTTTTCTTAATCCTACAAGCAGGACAGTATGTAAATGCGAATCAGGTAGATACTGACTGGGGTCGCACCACCCTCGTGTTTGGCGAACAGCATTCTCATCTGTTATCATTTCATCTAAAGAAAAGTAAGGATCATTAAATAATAAATCAAATTCTGCTGCACAAAAATTTTTCTTATATGTAATATTTCGGACACCATGATCTATGCAATGTATGTTAACACCTCCTGGCTTGGTGATCCTAGAAATTTCATTACATAGCTTTGTCCGTGGAATTTCTTGCTCCGGGGGGGAGATTCCACATATCGACAATCATAGTTAACAGCTTGCTGACCAACGTGTTCAAGAACTGAGGAGCTAAAAACTAGGTCAAAAAAATTTGACGGTATTGCATCAGAGTTTACACCTATCGTGCATCTAGATATAGTAATGCCTGGAACTTGAGGTATCTCTGTACTTCCGGCACCCGCCTGACCATCATAAGGATCGGCAACCCAGCGTTCACTAACATTTAAGGCAAGTAGCTGTTCAAAATTTTGGTCTGCACCAATTTCTAGTACTCGAGAGCTAGGGTTGACAAACAATGGTAGGTATCTTTCAAGGAAAAGACGTTGATACACTTTCGTGTTTTGATCTGGGTTAACCGCTTCTCCAAAATCTGACTTTTTAGCATATCGAAACATAATTACTCGCACCTTAATTATTAATTTAAATTAAAATTTATACTGTTGGTAAAAAATATACAGCAATCCTACTTTATTTGTCAACCCATTTCTATTATATTCCTGTTTCGTCACTCTTGGAAAAAACTACGATTTTACGTCACTTCAGGCATTTTGATTGGTGGCTAGAATGGCGTACATTCGTTAAAATCTCCTAGAGTGATTGAAGAGGAATATAGAACTCATTTTGGATCTATTCTGTAATCCTTATGTAGCAATACTTTCAATCAAAAAAGTCCAATTCGGCTGAAATCCTTTAGCCGTAAAGGTTATGACAAAAGATACCAAATGGGTTCTATAGAAATTTCACTTGAATTGAGGTACAGTCATATACCTTGTAATAAAAGCTTCTTGACTCTTACAATAGACCTCTTGCAAAAATCATTAAAAACTCACTCAAAGCCTGATTTTTCGTAACGTAGTTATAAGCATTCTGCTACTTTCGCAAGAGGTTTAATGTACCTCATAAATTATGAAAATGCTATAGCAATCGCCAGGGGTGTCAGGACGCTTGGTCCAGTAGTTCATCCTTCATCACATGCCAATCTCGCAGACAGTTAAACTAAACTGACAATTATTTCAACTATCACTGACACAATTTATTTTACAGAATGGTATTTTATTCTAACTTCATCTTTGTCTATTTTCGAGCTTTGAGGTTAGCTTACCCTAATTTGGAGACACAGTGGAGCAGTTTTTGTTCCTTGGGGGATGGGTTGATGTTGAAAAGCTGATATAATTTATCTTGACACACAGCAAAATGTACTAATAAGCACAACTCCAATGGGAATCATGATTTTTCACAGGGCGAGAAAGCTGCAACGAGAGGGGAAGTTAGAGGAGGCGATTTCAGCTTACCAAAGCGTAATTGCACAGAACCCGGCTTTTTATCTAGCCTACCAAAATTTGGGGGAATCTTTTGAAGGGTTGGGGCGCTGGGAAGAGGCAATCATTCATTATCGTCAGGCAATAAAACTCAACTCCAATTCCGCTTTGTCTCACTATCAATTAGGAAGAGTATTAGTTAAAAATGGCTGTTTAAACGAAGGCATAGAAGTATTGAATGCTGGTTTAAAATTAAAACCCGGTTATCATAGGTATTATGAACAGTTAAGAAATGCTTGGGTTCAGAAAGGAGAGTGGGAAAAAGCGATCGCAAATCATAAAAAAGCTATTGAAATTAACCATTCAGAATCCTTACAAATTTTTGATTTCATTGATTATAAAAGTCAATTAAATCAAGACAAATGGGTTGTTATGATGACTCAAGGTAAACAGCAAGGGGTTTTTCTAGAAATTGGTTCTACAGATGGAATAGATCTCAATAATACTTTTTGCTTGGAAAAAGTCTTTTCTTGGTCTGGTATATGTGTGGAGCCTAATCCAGATTTTTTTAAAAAACTTTGTGCAAACCGCACAGCTACAACTTTTCCATATTGTTTTTATAAGGAATCAGGGCAAATAGTGGAATTCATACCTGATAATGTTTACGGAACAATCTCCGAGTTCTCATCAACTGATCATCACGCTTCAAGGAGAGAAAAATTTGTTTCTGAAAGTGGTACTATTAAGGTCATAACAGCACGTCCAGAAAATATTTTAAATCTTTACAATTTTCCTGAAATTTTTGATTTTTTAAGCTTAGATGTAGAAGGTGCAGAGCTTGATGTTTTGGAATGTTTCAATTTATCTAAATGGCATCCTGCTTTAGCTTGTATTGAACATAACTATGTAGCTGATAAGCGATTAGCTATTTTTGAATTTCTTTCTAGTTATGGCTACCAACGCATAGAGTGCCAGTGGGATGATTGGTACTACAATTTTGATATCCTCAAAGTTCTGAATCCCGAAATTCCTATCAGTCATTATCAGCGAGTATTACAGTATTTTTGTAACTACCATGACTGCAAATTATAGCAACCGCCAACGCTGTTAGGACACAAGACGCAGGACATTCTCAATTGCCTCTCGTAAGCAATCAAAGTGAGTTAATTGATGACGGATTCGGCTCTTTAACCACGACCAAGAGTTCTCAATCTTGTTAAGATTAGGTGAATAGGGTGGTAAGGTTTTCAAAAAATAATGGTTCGTGAGTTTTTATTATTCTAAATTGTAATGGAATAGTAATTTTTTTATTCCATTCATTTACACTCGCTTGGTAAATATCAGGAATTATAGAACCTCCAGTAGTAGTCTGAAAACCTTGTAACTGTAAATAGCATCACTGAGAAGCAGTCGCATCCAAGTATTACCAGAACGAGGATAAGATGCCAAAAAAATATCAGTTTTTGTAAATAGTTTTTTATTTTCTAAGTATTGTGATTGTGACATATTTTTTTCAAATAAATACAGGAACATCCTGTAAAATAAATTAATTGTCTCACTGATTAATAAAACTATTAAAAAATAGTTAAAATTTGGGCTGTTGACGCAAAACTTCTTAAATATACCCTAAAAATATTAACTATTCAGGACTTACGCAGTTAGTTAACTATTCAACGAAAGAATAAGTCTTTCAGGCTCATAGCTGATGCCTAGAACAACGAGATTTCATTTCAGTGCGTAAGTCCTGCTATTGACAAACAAGATAAATTTGATTTCAAGATCAAGTATCACGGATACTTAATATTCTCATAGATGTTGAGTATTTCAGAAAAAACAAATTATTTGAATACAATAAAATTCTATTACAATCCACTAGAATCAAGACTTTGAGCCTCCTCAATAGTTTGTGGTAAATGTAACCCACACTCCTGTTTTAAACCCCGAAAACGAGTATCTCGCTCCGATTGATCATCCGCTGTGACAGGCCGACTAGAATGCCAATCCCCCACCGTGGTATAACCTAAATCAAAATAGGGATGGTAGGGTAAATCATACTGCGTCAAATACTTGTAAATATCACGGGAGTGCCAATGCAAAATCGGTAATACCTTGTATTTATCCCCCTGTTTACCAATCCTTTGTAAAGTCTTACGGTGATCGGTTTGATCCTTCCGTAAACCAGCAATCCAAGCGATCGCCCCTAATTCTTTGATTGCCCGTTGCATCGGTTCCACCTTTCTGATTTGGTCGTACTGGTTAAAGGCTTCCACCGTATTCATTTCCCAGAGACGACCGTAGAGAGCTTCCATGCGAGCGGGACTAATATCTGACTGATAAACTTTTAAATTTAAGTTGAGGCGTTTGGTTAATTCATCGGCAAACTTATAAGTTTCTGCCGGTAAATAGCCCGTATCTACCCAGATGACTGGAATATTAGGGATGATTTGACAGACAAGGTGAAGTGTCACTGCCGACTGAATACCAAAACTGGTACTCATGACTAAACCTGACCCAAAAGTATTGATGGCCCACTCTACCAACTTTTCGGCTGGGGCATCAGCTAATTCTTGATTGATGATGTCCAAGGGAATAGCGGTTAATTTGGCCTGACTTTCTGGTGTATATAAATCTTGCTGTTTGGGCAAGGTCCCCCATTTTCCTGGGTTAGTGTTGATTAGTTGGGGCATATTGATTAACTAATTTTTTCTCATGACAAACGGCATTCTGTTTTATATATCATACTCATTTTTTTTTGTCATTAGAATTATGGCCGATAAATTTTTAAGTATTATTAAGCAAGGAATTTTTATACTAATACCCCAATACTAATACTCAATACCCGCCTGTGCCTTAATACCCTGTTCCCGAAAAGGATGTTTAATTAACTTCATTTCTGTTACTAAATCGGCAGATTCAATTAATGATTCTGGTGCTCCTCTGCCCGTTAATATAATATGTTGATCATCGCTTTTTTCTTGTAAGCCTAATAAGACTTTTTCTACTGATAAATAACCTAGTTTAATTGCTACATTAATTTCATCTAATAAAACTAATTTGTATTGAGGGTTATTAATATAACTTAAAGCTAAATTCCAGGCTTCATTTACTTTGGCTATATCCCTTTGTTTATCTTGGGTTTCCCAGGTGAAACCTTCCCCCATGGCGTGAAATTTTAACTGCTCTTGCCAATGACTAAATATTTTTTTCTCGGCTGGTTCCCAACCACCTTTGATAAATTGAATAATTGCTACTTGATAACCATGTCCTAAAGACCTTAATACCATACCTAAAGCCGCCGTAGTTTTGCCTTTACCATGACCAGTATTAACAATAATTAAACCTTTTTCGACATTGGATTGAGCTAAACGTTGATCTTGTACTTCTTTGCGTTTTTGCATTTTTAGACGATGTTTTTCGTCTGCATCCTCAATATTTTGATCTATTTCTAAGGACTGATGATTGTTTTGATCGGGGGCAGACATAATATTTTTTACTGGACAAGTTAATTTATTTATGTTATGGTCAACGGAGTTAATTGTCAATCTCGGTTTTAATAGTTTGTCAATTGATACTTAAAAAAATATAATTTTATATCATATTGCTAATCTAATATATCACAGCAAAACTACTATAATAATTTGTAAGTAATTAGGCATTTTACATTTTAATCTTATGAACAAAATATTACGGCGAATTTTAAATTTTTTAAGAAGTGATGAACTATTTTTGAATGTATTACATGATTTAGAAATAGTCATAGCAAAAATTTTATCTTTGGCTATGGTAGCTGTAATAATTGTTAGTACGGGAGATTTAGTAATTTTTCTATACAAGGAACTTTTAGCACAGACTTATCCTGGTTTTAAGAATACTTTATTCTATATATTTGGGTTGTTTTTAAATGTATTAATTGCCCTAGAAATTTTAGAAAATATTACGGCTTATTTAAAAAAGCACGTTGTACAAGTTGAGTTAGTAATAGTAACTTCTTTAGTAGCAGTAGCGAGAAAAATAATTATTTTAGATATAGAAAAAACTGGTGGTTTAGAAGTGATTGGTTTAGCGATCGCTATTTTATCTTTATCCCTCAGTTTTTTGGTAATTCGTTTTACTAATAATCGTAATACTTACTAAAAATTGATAGTTAATTATTCAGGTTAATTATCTAAATAATTTTTGAATCAATTATCAATTAATCCTTTCGGCGGATTAATTTCTATAATTCCCCTAACTAAATCAACTATAGGTACAATTTCATCAACAAAAGGAATCAATACTTTTGTCGGTTTCTTCGCTTTTTGCCGTTTTTTATTGGTCATTTCATCTATTTGATCGATTTCTTCTAACTGTTTTTCTTCATGATCAGTTGAAATATTTGTCGCCTCAGAAAATAATTCTACTTCTAATAAATCATTACCGGCATAAATTACGGTCGAAACTTTCCCAATATTTTCCCCCGTTAACTGATTAAATACGGTTAATCCAATTAAATCTAGTAAATAATATTCACCGGCCTCTAAATGGGGGCGATCGCCCGCTTGGACAAATAATTTGGAACCATGTAAAACTTCTGCCTGGTCCCGGTTTTCGATGCCAGCAATATCAATAATATATAAACCTTTGCTGGGCATAAATCTCCCCCCCAAAAATTCTATCGGTTCTGGCTCTTTTTGGCCTTGTCGTAATAGCCAGCGTTGGCCAGGCTCTAAAAACCGTTCGGGAAAGTCTGATTCCGGGTAAACTCGCACTTCCCCTAATAAACCATGGGCAGCCACGATTTTACCAATTTCTATAAAGTCAGTTGACATAATTCACAAGTCAGATGAAAATAATATTAATTCTAATAATTAAAGTTATGTATAAAAATATGTGGAAAACGAATATTTGGCAAGTTAGTCGTCCTCACCAGGGATTAACAAAAAAGTTGTCAAAACAGATCAGTTTAATAATTATTACGACATCCTTATTAACTACAACTAATCTGGGACAGACAAATTTAGGATTAGCTCAGGATGCGTCGAAATTAGAACAGTTGGAATTAAGGGAGCAAATTCGGCAAAAGGTGCGGGAGGAAATAGATTTTACTTTTCGCCATACGACGGCTTTATTGAATACTTTTTTGATTATTTTAGCTTTATTACCGATGGCGGCAACTATTGGTATTTGGATATTACAGGCGAAGTTGGCGAAAAAGGTGACAACGACGGAGCAGGAAATTGATAGTGTGAAATATGATGTTTTATCCCAGTTAAAAGGTATTCTCAATGAGGCGCAGAATGTTTTAGATGATCTGAAACGGGAAACGGAAATTGCTGATGAAAAGATTGGGCAGTTACACCATGAGGTGACATTACTGCAGTATTCGCCGGCGGAACCGGAGAACGATAAACCTTTATTAATGGCGACAGATTACGCCAAACAGGGGGATAATTTATTTTTTGCTGGTAAATACCAAGAGGCGATCGATACCTATGATCAGGCTCTGAAAATTCACCCGAATTTAGCTGATACTTGGAATAATCGGGGGGTGGTGTTAACCCGTTTAGCTCAATATGATGAGGCGATCGCTTCCTATGATCGGGCAATTTCGATTCGCCCGGAATATCCAGACGCTTGGAATAATCGGGGGGTTTCTCTGCTGGAAATGCAACAATACCAAGAGGCGATCGTTTCCTATGAACAGGCGATTAAGGTAAAACCGGATTATGCCGATGCCTGGAATAATCGGGGTGTGGCTTTGGCGAAAATGCAACAGTATCAAGAGGCGGTGAAATCCTATAATCAGGCTTTGGCGATTAAAAATAATTATAGTGATGCCTGGAATAATCGGGGTGTGTCATTAACCCGTCTCGGTATTTATGGAGAGGCGATCGCCTGTTATGATAATGCCACCAAAATTCGCCCAGAGTTTTTCAGTGCTTGGTATAATCGGGCCCGCTGTTATGCCTTACAGAAAAATGTCGAGTTGGCAATTGAAAGTTTGACAAAAGCCAAAGAATTAAATTCTGTCCAGTGTTTACAGATGGCACAAAAGGAACCGGATTTTCAAGAAATTATCAATCATGATTTATTCCAGGACTTTTTAGGTGAGAAAAAGGCAATTAGTGAAAATTATGTTGCTTAAATCACAAATAAATATTGCTATAGCAATTGTCATTCTAACGAGATACAAGAATCTGTCAACCTACCGACAGACAGTAGGGGCAATTCATGAATTGCCCCTACTAACCTAGAGAAAAAACCGCTATAGTCATCAAACATAGAGAAGAGAATTGATCTCACTTTATTTTTGACAAAAATTAGCCTTTAACAAACCTTAACTAGACAGACATAAAATTATTTGCATTTAAATTTGTAGCATTAATACCAGATAAAATTGCTAAATGTTCCCCAGTACTAGCAAATTTAACAACTGCATCATTAGCATTAGCTCCTGTACCTTGACTAATAGCTAATTGAGAATATTGCAATCCTCTACTTAGACCAATCCGATCTACTCCTATTTGAAAATCGGTGATTGAGTCAGCATCTAATAGGGTATTACCGCCACTGCCATATTCTAATACCATCACATCAACACCAGCACCACCAGTTAAAACATCTCGACCTCTCTCTCCATAGAGATAATCGTCACCGTTGCCACCTATTAGATCATCGAAGTCTTTACCTCCATGTAAAACATCATTACCCTCACCACCTTCTAAATGATCGTTATTGCGATCGCCATTTAGTTCATCATTACCAAAATCACCTGTCAGGAAGTCATCATCCTTACCACCATACATAAAATCGTCATTTTCCCTGCCTTCCAGACGATCTCTCCCTTGCATACCATAAATATGGTCACTTTCTATTCCACCGGACATTACATCATCTTCTTGATCACCAAATCTGGAGTTTCGATCATCATTGCTATCTGAGCTACTTGAGATGTAATTAATATTTGTCGTAGGAACATACTGATTACCCGGAGCATAATTGTTATTTGCTACAGGAATATAGGGAGAACCTGGGGCATAACTCCGATCATCATAAGAATCGTCATAATAATTGTTAGAAACATAGGGAGAACCTGGAGCATAATTGTTATTTGCTACAGGAATATAGGGAGAACCTGGAGCATAATTGTTGTTTGCTACAGGAACATACTGATCACCCGGAGCATAATTGTTATTTGCTACAGGAATATAGGGAGAACCTGGGGCATAACTCCGATCATCATAAGAATCGTCATAATGATTGCTAGAAACATAGGGAGAACCTGGAGCATAATTGTTGTTTGCTACAGGAATATAGGGAGAACCTGGGGCATAACTCCGATCATCATAAGAATCGTCATAACTATCATCATAATGATTGCTAGAATCGTTGTTATAATTATCGTTGTTTTCTGAAAAATTATCGGACATGAATTTAAACTCCTAGAAGAATGAAAAGAGAATAATAAACAGTTTTTACAACTGCTATTTTTGAACCAAAAAATCAATTATTTTCTGAAAATAAAGCATTAATTTTATCCATATTCACACTAAATATAACGTATTAATACGGATATAATTAACAAAAAACCAAGTACAAATAACTATTTTTAAGTACTTGTAGCTTTTGCTTCTCTTTTTATTTTAAGATTGATAAAATGCAAATGTCAAGTGTTTAAAATATATTTTTTGCTAAAAAATAAACCTTGTTTATAGTGCTATTTTGTTATACTTATTGCATAAATAATCACTACATTATTAATCAATAGATTATAATCTATTGACATCAGATTAATTATCAAGAAATATAACATAAACAAGGGATGGCAATTTATCCCCCTTTTATGTTTGACAAAAATTAGCCTGTAGTAAAATTTAACTAGACAGACATAAAATTATTAGCATTCAAATTTGTGGCATTAATACCAGATAAAATTGCTAAATGTTCCCCAGTACTAGCAAATTTAACGACTGCATCATTAGCATTAGCTCCTGTACCTTGACTAATAGCTAATTGAGAATATTGCAGTCCTGAACCCAGACCAATCCGATCTTCTCCTATTTGAAAATCAGTAATTGAGTCAGCATCTAATACCGTATTGCCACCACTGCCCTGAGCTAAGACCATCACATCAGCACCAGTACCACCAGTTAAGACATCTCTACCCCTGTCTCCATAGAGATAATCGTTACCATTGCCACCTAATAGATCATCAACATCTTTACCTCCATGTAAGGCATCATTACCCTCGCCCCCTTCTAAATGATCGTTATTGCGATCGCCGTTGAGTTCATCATTACCGGCATCACCTGTTAAGTAGTCATCGTCCTTACCACCATACATAAAATCGTCATTTTCCTTGCCTTCCAGACGATCTTTTCCTTGCATACCATAGATGTGATCACTCTCTATTCCACCGGACATTAAATCATCACCTTGTTCACCAAATCTGGAGTTTCTATCATCATTGCTGTCTGAGCTACTTGAGATGTAACCAGTATTTTTTGTAGGAACATACTGAGTAGTGGGAACATAATTATTATTCGCTACAGGAACATAGGTTTGAGTACCAGAAGTATAGTTCCGATTATCATTAGAATTATCGTTAGAATTATCGTTGCTACTTGAAGAATTGTCGTTGCTGCTTGAAGAATTGTCGTTGCTGCTTGAAGAATTGTCGTTGCTACTTGAAGAATTGTCGTTGGAATTATCGTTAGAATTATCGTTGGAATTGTCAACACTAGATGATTTCATCAGAGTATTGTTATTGACTGATGTCAGAGTAGAATTATTATTGGCTGGAGTGGGTGTAAGAAGATATTGATCATCAGTAGTATTAAGTTGATTGGTATTCTGTGAATAATCGTCTTGTCCGTTGTGATCACGATCATCTAAATAATTATCTTGTCCGTTAAGATCATCGTTACTATCTAAATAATTATCTTGTCCGTTAAGATCATCGTTACTATCTGAATCATCATCTTGTCCGTTAAGATCATCGTTACTATCTGAATCATCATCTTGTCCGTTAAGATCATCGTTACTATCTGAATCATCATCTTGTCCGTTAAGATCATCGTTACTATCTGAATCATCATCTTGTCCGTTGTGATCACGATCATCTGACTCATCATCTTGCCCGTTGTGATCACTATCATCTACATAATTAGTTTTACCTGCAATTTGGGTATTGGGTTGAGTAACTGGTAATTTATTTGAGTTCAAAGCATCATCTGACACTAATAGATTACTATCATCATTTAAACCTAATTGATCTTTATCAGAATTAGAATTTTTATCAAGATTAGACATTAGAATTAGACTCCTAAAAAAAGAATGTGAGGGAAATCAGACAGTTTTTTGTAACTGCTATTATTGACCAAGAAAATATTAATTAGTTCCTGAAAAATCAATGATTAACTTTTATCCGTATTTACACTGAGATACCGTATTTATACGGATATAACTCAAAAAAATCTTAAATACAAGTAAGTATCTCTAAGTACTTGCGGTTTTTCTTTCTCTTTAATGTTCTAACAGTAATCAAATGTAAATGTCAAGTATTTAAGTCATATTTTTTTACTAAAAGCACAAAACCTATTTACAGCGTTATTAAGTTGAATTTATTGCATAAATAATCAATGTATTATTAATTCTTAATAGACTATAATCTATTCATACTTTATTTGTATTTGAAGTCGTTATTACTCTGTTTTAATTAAAGCGTAGTCATACTAAATTCGATTTAGACAACTCTGAAACAATTTGATCATCTGAATGAGCAAATTAACTTTTATATTCAAAATTTTCTTGTATGTTTGCTTACTTTGGTAAAATTTTTGTCTCCTAGGGCGGTTTTCATTCTAGGATAGTAGGGGCAATTCATGAATTGCCCCTACGGTCAGTTGATCAACAGATTCTTGTATTCCGATAGACTAAAATTAGCTATATCAGTTGCAATGGCTAATATATTTAAAATTTAGATAAATAAATTGATTAACTAATCATTCAGAATATAAAACCACCAATAAAAAATTTCAGGGTTTCATGACAAATGGTATAATCTTGAACGGTAGATCATATAATGATCAGCTTGAGAATAAATTGTTAATAGCAGAATGCAAATTAACGAGAATTTCTAGAAATACTAACGAATACAGAGAAAATTTAAAGTGATGATTAGTCAAAATATTGATTACGAACAGCAAACTCAGACGATCGCCCGCTCCCTATTAGCTGCCACAGAAGAAAAAAAACGTTCTTTTTTTGGTAAATTGCGATCGCAAATGCAGTTAGACGACAAAATATTAGACTGGGCAATGTCTAACCCTGGTTTGCGGGTGCAATTATTTCACTTTATTGATTGCTTGCCGGCTCTCCGTAGTAAATCACAAATTGCCAGCCATTTACAGGAATACATGACCACCGCTGATGTGGAATTGCCAGAGGTTTTGAAAAAATTATTAAATTTTACTAACCCCGATTCCGTCCCCGGTCAACTAGCTGCTACAACTGTCGCCCCCGCAGTGGAAACCCTTGCCCATAAATACATTGCCGGTGAAAATATTAACCAAATGGTGAAAACGGTAGAAAAGTTACGACAAGATAAAATGACTTTTACCGTTGATTTATTAGGGGAAGCGGTGATCACGGAAACTGAGGCTCAGTCTTATTTAGACCGTTATATTGAATTAATGACTGAGTTAACGCAAGCCTCTCGCAATTGGTCAAATATTCCGCAGATTGATCAGGCTGATGGGGAAAATTTAGCAAAAGTTCAAGTTTCCGTGAAATTAACGGCTTTTTATTCCCAATTTGATCCGCTGGATCCCTTTGGTAGTCAAGCCAAGGTGAGCGATCGCATTAGAATATTATTAAGAAAAGCCGATGAATTAGGCGTGGCGATTCACTTTGACATGGAACAGTACGCCTATAAAGATTTAACGATCGCTATTCTGAAAAGTTTGTTATTGGAAGAGGAATTTCGCCAACTCACTAATATTGGTGTCACCATCCAAGCCTATTTAAAAGATAGTGCAGAGGATTTAAAAGGTTTAATTGCTTGGGCAAAAGAACGGGGTAAACCGATTTCCATTCGTTTGGTAAAAGGAGCCTATTGGGATCAGGAAACCATTAAATCTCTACAAAAAGATTGGTCACAACCCGTATTTAACGATAAAGCCGAAACTGATCTAAATTTTGAAAAGTTAACCCAATTGATGTTAGAAAATCATCAATACATTTACAGTGCGATCGCTAGTCATAATGTGCGTTCCCAAGCAAAAGCCATGGCGATCGCCGAAAGTTTAAATGTACCGAAACGTTGTATTGAATTACAAGGATTGTACGGTATGGGTGATCAACTAGCGAAAGCCATGGTAGAAAAAGGTTATCGGGTGCGGGTTTACTGCCCCTATGGTGACTTATTACCGGGGATGTCGTATTTAATTCGTCGCTTATTAGAAAATACCGCTAATAGTTCTTTCGTCCGACAAAGTGCTGAAAATGTTGATATTGACAAACTATTAGCGATTCCCCAACCCGTTGACACTAAAGAAATTCGAGAAAAAGTTAAACCTGTATTTCCTAATATTGCTGATACTGATTATGCCAATGCCCAATTACGCCAACAGGCTGAAACTGCTATTCGGGAGGTGCGACAACAGTTAGGCAAAGCCTATTTACCATACGTGAATGGTGCTTATATTAATACCCTGCAAGAAGTAAAATCCGTCAATCCCTCCCAACCGGATGAGGTGATTGGTACAATTGGTTTAATCTCGATAGATCAGGCAGAAACTGCCCTAGAGGCAGCCAAACAGGCTTTACCCCTATGGCGAAAGACTCCAGCGAAAGAACGGGCAAATATTATTAGACGAGCCGGCGATATTATGGCTAAACGTCGCCATGAGTTATCGGCTTGGATGGTGTTAGAGGGGGGAAAACCGCTGCATCAGTGTGATCCAGAAGTGTCAGAAGCGATAGATTTTTGTCACTATTATGCCGATGAAATGGAAAGGTTAGCGGACGGTCATCATTTTGATATTGCCGGCGAAACCAATCGTTATCATTATCAATCCAGAGGCATTTGTTTAGTTATTTCCCCTTGGAATTTTCCCCTAGCGATTCCCACCGGCATGACCGTGGCATCCTTAGTAGCAGGCAATTGTACCTTATTAAAACCAGCGGAAGTAACTTCAGTAATTGGGGCAAAATTAGCAGAAATATTAATAGAAGCGGGTTTACCGCCCGGAGTATTCCAATATGTTCCCGGCAAAGGTTCCACCGTTGGTGATTTCATGGTAAAACATCGTGATATTAATACTATCGTTTTCACTGGTTCCCAAGAAGTCGGTTGTCATATTTTCCAAGAGGCTGCTATTCTACGCCCCGGTCAAAAACATTTAAAACGGGTAATTGCGGAAATGGGTGGCAAAAATGCCATTATTGTGGATGAAAGTGCTGATTTAGATCAAGCGGTTGCTGGTGTGGTTTATTCTGCCTTTGGTTACAGCGGACAAAAATGTTCTGCCTGTTCCCGTGTAATAGTATTAGAGCCGGTGTATGAAGCCTTTATTAGTCGTTTAACCGAGGCAGTGCGATCGCTGAATATTGGACCAGCTGAAAAGCCTAGCACCCAGGTAGGGCCGGTAATTGATGCTAATGCTCAAAAAAATATTCTCAACTATATTGCCAAGGGTAAAGCTGAAGCAGAATTAGCTTTAGAAATGCCTGTGCCGGAAACAGGTTATTTTGTCGGACCGACGATCTTTACCAAAGTTTCTCCCACGAGTGCGATCGCCCAGGAAGAAATATTTGGTCCGGTATTAGCGGTAATGGTTGCCAATAATTTTGACCAAGCCATAGAATTTGCCAATAATACTAATTTTGCTCTGACCGGCGGTATTTATTCCCGTACGCCATCCCATATTGAACGGGCAAAAGCCGATTTTGAAGTAGGTAATTTATATATCAATCGGGGGATTACCGGGGCGATCGTTTCCCGCCAACCCTTTGGTGGTTTTAAATTATCGGGGGTCGGTTCTAAAGCCGGTGGTCCTGACTATTTAATGCAATTCCTAGAACCTCGTAATATTACGGAGAATATTCAGCGTCAAGGTTTTGCACCGATTGCTGGAGTTGATTAAGTAGGATTAAAATAAATTATTAATATAGGGGCAATTCGTCAATTGCCCCTACTACATGAGGAAGAAACCGTGATCATTCCTAATTATTTATCAGCAGATTGAGGAGACAGAATAAATTTCAACATTTTGACAGCGAGAAAAATTGGAATAGGAATAAATATTAAATTAAACCAAGGTATTTTCTGAGCGAAAATTAGTAACAGTAGGGCGATCGCTATTAATAATAAAGTGCTACTATACCAAACTAATAATAATTTATAGACTTGTTGACGGGAAAAGGTTTTAACAACTAAAATATATATCAGCAAAAATATTGATATACCGATGATTAATGATTGGGATTGATGTCTAATTTCTGAGATAAATACACCAACTAAACCAGCAATGAGAGATATAAATAAAAAATTTTCTAAACTAATACTAAACCCATTCTCTTCATAAAAATGGGAATCCACACCCAAAATAAAACCTACTAATGTCACCGTTAATAATAAAACGTAATATACCAAAATCCATATTTGGGAACTAGATAAGGCTATTAATAATATTGTGGGTGAAATTAGTACAGATAATGCACTAAAAAATAAAAGTAGAAATTTTTTTAATTTGTTCAATTGAATAACTTGTATCTTTTATTACTCTTGTCGTGATCAGGTGGGATAACTGGCGAATTATACCCTAAGAACACTTGAGTGATCAGATATTTGCAAATTTTTTTCCTACCTGCAGGGCAATTAATTATTTTTGGAAATTAATTATTTTTGAAAATAAAAAGTAGGGGCAATTCATGAATTGCCCCTACTTTAGGATGAAAATATATCGGTATTTATATCTAGTATTATTTACTAGGTCTGCCAGCACTCATATCAACTTCTTCCAACTCTGACAAGCGAAAAGTGACTAACTTATCCCAATTACCACCCTCAAATAAAACCGCAACTTTACTATCACTGATCCGTTGCACTTGCCCCTGAAAACCGTAGTAAATATCATTAAGATTTTTTACTCTCACAGCCGAACCTGGTAAAATCATAATTCTCTTTTCCTTGTTATTGAAAGTTATTTTAATTACTTACATTGCTTAAGTTAAAGCGGCGACTGATGCTTTAGCTGCTACTCGCTGGGCGATCGCCCGTAACTCTTGAGCCGAAGCAGAATCAGGATGAGCAATTACAATCGGTGTACCCTCATCACCGCCCTGACGCACCGGCATTTCTAAAGGAATAGTCCCTAATAGAGTCACCCCTAATTCTTTAGCCGTTTTTTCACCACCACCGGAACCAAAAATATCATATTTTTTCTCTGGTAAATCAGGTGGAATAAAATAGCTCATATTCTCGACAATACCTAATATAGAAACCCCTAGTTGGGTAAACATTTTTAATCCCCGGCGGGCATCTAATAAGGCAACTGTTTGAGGTGTCGTGACAATTACCACCCCAGACATGGGAACCGCTTGAGCTAAGGTTAATTGGGCATCGCCTGTACCCGGTGGCATATCGACAATGAGATAATCTAAATCACCCCAATTCACCTGATAGAGAAACTGCCGAATAATCCCATTCAACATTGGTCCCCGCCAAATCACCGGCTGATCTTTATCAATTAAAAAGGCCATAGAAACCATTTTCACCCCATGATTAAAAGCAGGTTCTAATACTTCCCCTTGGGGGCCTGGTTGTACCATTACCTGAGCATCAGCTAGGCCTAACATGGTTGGCACATTCGGGCCATAAATATCGGCATCAATCAGACCAACTTTCGCCCCCATTTGAGCTAAAGATACCGCCACATTGACTGCTACCGTACTCTTACCGACTCCCCCTTTACCACTGGAAACAGCAATAATATTTTTTACCCCATCAATTCCCTGCCGATCAGGCAAACTCTTTTGTTGGGGAGTTTCTGCTGTCACTTCCACTTCTACCTTTTCGACTCCTGGCAATGTTTTGACAGCCTTCTGACAATCTTCTACAATAAATTCCCGCAAAGGGCAAGCCGGCGTAGTTAATACCAAAGTAAAACTCACTTTACCCTGATCAATCTGTACATTACGAATCATGTTTAATTCCACTAAACTCTTTTGCAGTTCAGGGTCTTGCACTGGTCGTAATACTGCTAAAACGCTTTCTTTATCTAACATTTATCTTTAATTAGTGAAATTTTTGGGACTTGTTGCACCGACAATTAGGGCATGAAAGTATTGTTTAATATAATTCAGGATAAAGCAACAATTGTTTAAAATTTTTCCTACTTTTCCGTCAAACTATTGCCTTAATTTAATTTAGGAAAATTAGAAACTAAAGAAATTTTTTTGCAATATTGATTAATGGTTTTCATAAGGATTGATCAAAATTTAATCGCCCAGAGAGTGTGATAATATTGGCAATCTTGATAACTTATTTTTGCCATAGGAAAAACTTATTTATGACCGTCACAACGGATAAAAGTCAAACTAATGCCCCCGTCCCGCCGGCTGATTCTCAAACTAAAGTTAGTCATTTTATGAAGTCCATCCAGGATGAAATATGTCAAGGTTTAGAAGAATTGGATGGTGGTGCGAAATTCCAAGAAGATAGTTGGGAAAGACCAGAAGGTGGCGGTGGACGAACGAGAGTAATACGGAATGGCAATGTTTTTGAGCAAGGCGGAGTCAATTTCTCAGAGGTTTGGGGTACTCAGTTACCGCCTTCTATTCTTAATAATCGTCCAGAAGCTGCTGGTCATGGTTTTTATGCCACCGGCACTTCCATGGTTTTACACCCAAAAAATCCTTATATTCCGACAGTTCACCTGAATTATCGTTATTTTGAGGCTGGCCCCGTTTGGTGGTTTGGTGGTGGGGCGGATTTAACTCCCTATTATCCTTTTCCTGAAGATGCAGCCCATTTTCATCAAACTTTAAAAGAAGCGTGCGATCGCCACGATCCTAACTATTACAAAGTATTTAAACCCTGGTGTGATGAATACTTTTTCTTAAAACATCGGCAAGAAATGCGAGGTATCGGCGGTATTTTCTTTGATTACCAAGATGGCCAAAAAGAATTATATCAAGGTCCTGATGCTGATGGTCCGGCGGCTAATATTAGTCGGGAAATTGGTGTCACAGGTAGCAAAGATTGGCAAGCCCTATTTAATTTTATCCAGGATTGCGGTAAAGCATTTTTACCCGCCTATTGTCCCATTGTTAATCAAAGACGCTCAATGGAATATGGCGATCGGGAAAAACAATTCCATTTATATCGTCGTGGTCGTTACGTGGAATTTAACCTGGTTTATGATCGGGGTACAATATTTGGCTTACAAACCAATGGCCGAACAGAATCAATATTAATGTCCTTACCACCCCTAGTCCGTTGGGAATACAGCTATCAACCAGAGGCTGGCACACCGGAAGCAGAATTAACCGAAAGATTTTTAAAACCCCAAGATTGGGTAAATTGGTCAGCTAGTTAAGTTCAAAAATTTGTTAATAAATCTTTCATAAATTTGGTAATTGCCCGTTAAATCCAAGATGGTAACGGGCAATTTTTCTAGGCAGACAATTGATCAATTCACCCGAATGCTACAGTTGCATAGGAAAAAATATGTCAAACCAAATCTAAATAGAGCAAAGTTGATATAATTTGCTAATCTAGGCTAAAATGTCCATGGCGATCTTCGTGGTCCCTTAGTGTAATTCATACTATCGATAACTAAGTATGTTTACGGACAAAAAACAGAAAAAAGTATAGTTAACCATAATAAATATTATTCCGAGGGAAGGATCTGTGATCCAAATTGAACAAAAAACTCATACCACCCAAGACAATACTACTGTAATTGTTTTGGCTCCGTCTGGACGCTTGGATATTACAACGGCTTGGCAATTTCGTCTGAAGTTACAAGAATGTATTTCTAAAGTGAGTCGCCACGTCGTGGTTAATTTAGGTCAAGTTAATTTTATTGATAGTTCTGGTTTAACTTCCCTCGTTGCTGGCATGAGAGATGCCGACAAAGTGAAGGGGAGTTTTCGTATTTGTAATGTTCACCCAGAAGCTAAATTAGTATTTGAGGTGACGATGATGGACTCTGTATTTGAAATTTTTGAGACGGAGGAAGAGGCCCTTAATTATGGGGTACGAGAAGGTAATCGTGCTTAATACCTTTTCTCTCATCTGAAAACTAGACAAGATGATCTAATATTCTGTCTGCCATAAGACTGTTAATTGCAATTAAATTTTTTTACGCACCGATCACTCGCCCATATAAAAAATATGGGTCAAGACAAGTTAGAATGTGATCTGTCGCCATTATTCTTTATAAACATAAACCTTAATCACAGTGGATAACATCCGTACTGTTTCTGATACTAAAAGAGCTTTTTATAGCTTACACCCTCGTCCTCTCAACTCGATTTATAGTCGGGTGGTCGAAGAATTGTTAGTAGAATTACATTTGAATTTAGTTAATGTGGACTTTCACTATGACCCTATTTTTGCTTTGGGGGTAGTGAGTGCCTATGATCGTTTTATGAATGGTTATCAACCGGAGTCTGATCAAACTTCCATTTTTCAAGGATTGATTCGGGCACAGGAGCAAGACCCTGATAGATTCAGAGGCGACGCTCACAGGTTGACTGATTTGGCAAAAAGATTATCTCCTTCGGAATTGATGGCCTGGTTAACCTTTGCTACCAATCAAGGGGATGTGCAAGATATTCAGGATAATTTACGAGCGATCGCTAATAATCCCAAGTTTAAATATAGTCGTCTATTTGGTATTGGCATATATAGTCTATTGGAGTCATCGGCACCAGACATAGCTAAAGATGAAAACCAAAGAAAACAAGTCTTAGAACAACTATCTGCGGCTTTGAATATTAGTGAAGATAAATTCACCAAGGATTGGGAACTATATCGGAGCAATTTAGAAAAGATCGCTCAGGCGAAAATTGCTATGGATGATATGGTACAGGCTGCTAGGAAAAAACGGGAACAGGCAGAAGCTGTTAAGGCAAATCTGGCCACACCTTCTGTTTAATCTAGGTTTTGTCTAAATTTAGTCTAGCCATCGTCAATAGTTTTTAGTCAAGATAATTGATCAATTTGCCCTGAAAGCGGGGGTTAATTTGAAAATACACGATAAAAATTCTCAAAAATAAGCCGTGAAATTAATTTCACGGCTTATTTTCATTGCAATAAAGATTTTGATTTTTACCCAAATATAGTTTTAAAGTTTTTATCCCGTTTTTTTAACTTTTCTATCTAATCTTTTTGTTCAAACTCAGTGGCATAACTGTTCAGCAATTGACTAACTTTCGATAATACTTCCGTACCACTAGATTTTCCTAACGCAATTCTTTCTGGGAAGAATTCTGGTTGTTTCAAATTGCGAGAAATACCTTCGCTCACTTGCTGAGTAATCAAATCATGTAATTCCGTTTTTGCCTTAGTCCGCTGATAATTTGCCCCTTCCTCTGTGGTGGCATAAAGTGGCGGTAAACGGTTTAAAGCATAGGCGGCAATATCACCGACATCGAGGGTTTTATCAGAATTAGATTCAATTTCTGCTACCTTGGCGATCGCCTCTGATAGAACCAACTCCTCCATCACATTAATAAATTGTTTGCGGGGTAAAACCACCACTTCCCCAGTTAATAAAGCCCCCATCAACCGATCTAGGGCCATATATTCTTCAATAGATAATTCAGAAGCAGTATTACAAATTCTACCTACTTCTGATTCCATGGATGGTGTTAAATAACCATCCTGTAAAGCCTGTTCTACAATTTTTTCAATACTCATAATTTTAAAACCTAATAAACTTAATTTAATATTAATTCAATATTACCAATAGCCATAACAGGATAGGTTAGCAAAAAACCTTCTATTCAATCAAATATTAATCAAATATCAATCAAATGAGGGAAATTATTGGACCCCCTCTTGTCGCCAAGGTACGGGATCAACTGACTTGCCATAGACATATAAACCCCAATGTAAATGTGGCCCAGCCGAGGCTCCTGTATCCCCTACTCCGCCAATTACTTGACCAGCTTTCACCATATCGCCCTCCCGCACATCAATGCGATTTAAGTGGAGAAAAAGACTGGTAACACCTTGACCATGGTCAATACCGATGACATTACCGTGAATTTCAAAACCTTGAGACTCGTAACCGACTAAACTCACCCGTCCAGCCGCCGGAGCAATCACTGGCGAGTTATAGTCGCCCGCATAATCAACCCCCCGATGATAATAATCCTCAGCAAATTCCCCATTGTAATAGCGTCTTATCCCGTAAATAGTGGTGATTTCCCCCGCATTGGGACGGAGAAAGGCTCCCTGCCAATACTTTTGGGGGGTGACTAGGGATTTAAAGGCTCCTACTTTATCGAATTCCATATCTGTGCCTTCTAAGGCGTTTTTATCAGGGGAAAGCCAAATAGATTGGGTGGGAAAGGAGCGATCGCCCAATTCGATTGTCATATTTGTTACATTGTCACCTGCTTTCACCTGTAAAGGTTTTTTCCCTGGTGAGTCTAAGGGAGTAGTCGGAATCAATGCCCGAAAACGATTATTGCCAATATTAAACATTTGATAGGTTTGCCCTGCCATGGTGACTGTGGGTTGGGTCTGGCTGGGATTATCGACTAATACGGTGATAGTGTCCCCTAATATCGGTTTTTGGGGACTAATATCCACCGTTGGGCTATTCACCATTTGACTGAGGGCCGGCAGGTTGAGGCTGACTAATAAAGTAGCGATCGCCAAGAGGGGAATAGCAATAATTTTGAATAATTTAGTTAACTTTCTCTGGGTTAGCATCATTTAGCTTTAATAAATTGTATTTGGGGCAATTGATCGGCAATAGGCAGGGTGATAGTGCCGTCAATCTGTTAATGATTCTAATGATTCTGAGATTAGAGTCAATTGTCTGTCAATTCTAAAAAAAATTAAATAATATCAATCCATTGGGGCGGGAAAAGATAAAATTCTTATACTAAGTTAACATAACTCAATATTGCTCTCATAAATCTTGAAATTTAAAAACTGAAATTTAAAAAGCCGTGCAAGAAGATTTTCGCTTAATCATTGACTTAGTATTAGTTTTAGCTGCTGCCGTCGGGGGAGGCATGATTGCCTCTTGGTTAAGACAACCACCTTTATTAGGGTACTTAGTGGGCGGTATTGTCGTTGGTCCCGCTGGTTTTGGTTTAATTAAAGAATTAGTCCAAGTAGAAACCTTGGCTCAATTGGGAGTAGCTTTTTTATTATTTGCCTTGGGCGTAGAATTTTCCCTTAGTGAGTTACGCAAGGTACAAAAAATTAGTTTGGGAGGTGGCGGTTTACAAATAACCCTGACTATTTTATTAACGACTCTTTTAGCCATGGCGATGGGCTGGGTAGATTCAGCTCCCCAAGGCATATTTTTGGGTGCAATATTATCCCTGTCTTCCACAGCGGTGGTAATGAAATGTTTGATTGAACGGAATGAGGCGGATACTGCCCATGGTCAGGTGATGTTAGGGATTTTGGTTGTGCAGGATTTAGCCGTTGGTTTAATGTTGGCGGTATTGCCAGCTTTGGATCAACCGGCGGAAGTAATTGGTTTAGCGATTGGTAAATCTTTACTATTAATTATTTCCTTTGGGATTGGGGCGGTGATCGCTGGTATTTGGGTAATACCGCCTTTTTTAAGATTATTAGCAAGAACGGAAAGTAAAGAATTATTTTTATTAGGGGTAGTTGCTCTCTGTTTAGGGATTGCCTTGTTAACTCATCGTTTGGGGTTTTCCATTGAGATGGGGGCGTTTGTAGCTGGTTTGATGATTTCAGAAGTAGAATATTCTGACCAAACTTTGACTTATGTGGAACCGATCAGAGATATTTTTGCTTCTCTCTTTTTTGTGGCGGTAGGGATGTTAATAGATCCCCTATTTTTATGGCAACATTTAGACATAATTTTAGCCTTAGTCGGTTTAGTATTATTAGGAAAATTTTTAATTATTACGCCGATAGTCAAAGCCTTTGGTTATCCGTGGAAAACTGCTATTACGGCGGGTTTGGGTTTGGCTCAAATTGGCGAATTTTCTTTTGTTTTAGCCAGTGCCGGTCAAATATTAGGTTTAGTTTCCCGGTCGGTTTATTTACTAATATTAGGAACTACGGCTGTGACTTTGGTAATCACGCCTTTATTAATGCAACTTTTACCCAAGTTTTTACACTGGGCAGAACAGTTACCCTTATTACAACCCTATTTAGACCCGACTTTACAGCCAGTCGTTGACATTTCGCAGGATTCACCTCGGCAAAATCATGTGATTGTTTGCGGTTATGGGCAGATTGGCAAAAAATTAGTGAAACAGTTAAAAAAATATGATTTGCCTTTTGTGGTGATAGACCAATCGGAAGCAGTAATTCAGGAATTACGGGAGGCAAAAATTGCCTATTTATACGGTAATGCGGCTTCTTTGCACGTTTTGGAAGCCGCCGGTATTGATCAAGCTCAAGCCCTGGCGATCGCCCTATCGGACCCGATGAGTAGCAGATTATGCGTGAAAAGAGCCTTAGAATTTTCTCCTGATTTAGATATAGTAGTGAAAGCTAATCAAGAAAAAGATATTGAATTATTATATCAATTAGGGGCAAGGGAAGTAGTCGAGCCAGATTTTGAAGCTAGTTTAGAATTATCTACCCATTTATTAACTAGTATGGGTGTATCGCCACTGTTGATCCAACAGGAAGTTATCCAAATTAGAAATAATCATTATTTCAGTCTGCGACCAACTAAAGCAGAAAAAGTAATTGCCCAGGAATTACAAGCGGCGGTGCGGGGAATGAATAGTAAATGGTTAAATTTACCGGATGATTCTCCCCTATTAGGGATGACCTTAGAGGAAACTAATGTCAGGCGTTTAACAGGGGTAAGTGTCGTCGCTATTAAGCGTATGGCTGGGGAAGAAATTGATTATCCTGAAGGGCAAACTATTTTGGATATAGGCGATAAGGTTTTATTAGTGGGGGAATCTTCGGAAATCAATAGTTTTATGCAATTAGTGGAGGGAGAAATAGCTATTCCTCAAGAAAGTACATCCTCTCAATGGTTGACGGTGACGGAAAATAGTCCGATTGCTGGTAAGGCATTATGGCAAATTCATTTTAGTAGTGAATATGGCATTACGGTGCAAGCGGTACAACGGCAGGGTAAATTTATTCGCTGGCCACATGGTGGTACGGATATTCAAGCGGGCGATCGCCTATTATTATGTGGGGCTTTTTATCAATTAAATCAGGTACGGCAATTAGTTGCACCAAAAACTCGCAATTTGAATTTATTACAGACGACAGAGATTGTGACTAGTTAGTTTGACTGAATATATGAAACATATTAAAATAATCAACCTACCCTGATTATCTTCTATAGCCAATTCCATGAGCCAATTAGAATTATTTAGTTTACCGGAACGGGCGATCGCCCCGTTGCCCAAAGCTAAATTAAAAATGAGTGAAGAGACTTTAACCAAGTGGAAACAAATCATATTTGAGCAGCAGACTAATCTCAGGAATAATTTACAGCCAACGCAAATGAGTTTATTACCGGCGATGGTTAGCTGTATGAGTGATAGTCTGGATCCCTTTAGTTTAAAGTTACATAATAGTTTATTCTACGAACAGCCGGATCAATCGGCGGGTGATCCCTGTCTGTATTTTGTCATTGATAATACTTTACCCCTATTGTTATACGTAGGCGAGTCACAGTATTCACCGGCTCAACGCTGGCAAGGCAAACATGATTGTAAAACTTATATTCAGCAATATATTCAGCTACATCGGCAATATTCTATAGAAACAGCAGTTTGTACAGCTTTTTGCTGGAATACACCCGCCGAAAGAAAACAACGTCAACAATTAGAACAAAAATTAATTCGCAAGTGGCATCCCCCTTTTAATAAGGAAAATTGGGGTAAATGGAGTAAACCTTTTGGTTAATTGGTTAATCAGACTTAATTTATTTCCATAAACTTTTAATTTCCCGCCACAATACAGGTGTATTCTGATTACTCACTGGGTGAGTTAAAATACCCTGACTAGGACTAAACAGAAAAGCTAAGGTAAATAAACCTGATGCGACCAAGACTATAGCTGGTCCTGATGGTAAATTATAAAAATAACTAAGATACATTCCACTAATACTAGAAATTACGCCAATCACCACACCGCCGATCATCACTTCATGTAATCTGGTAAATAGTAGATAAGCAGTAGATGCCGGCGTGATTAATAGGGATAAAACTAAGATCACACCAACCGCTTTTAAACTAGCAACAATCGTCAGACCAATTAACATCATTAAACCTAAATTTAATAAATTTACTGGTAAACCAACCGCCTGCGCTCCTAAAGGATCAAAGGTATAAAATAATAATTCTTTATATAACAAAAATACGACGGTTAAAACAATCAGGGCAATAATCAAAGTATCTCTCACTTCCTCCACCGTTACCCCTAAAATATTACCGAAGAGAAAATGATTTAAGTCTATTTTTGTATCTTTTTGAATAACTGTGATCAGGGTGACACCAAGGGCAAAAAAGGCTGAGAATACTATACCCATGGCAGCATCTTCTTTAATCGGGGAGCGGGTTCTAATTAAATTAATCACTACTGTACTTAATAGCCCCGCCACAAAAGCACCGATAAATATATTAATACCAATCATAAAAGCGATCGCTAAACCGGGTAAAACAGAATGACTAATTGCATCACCTAATAGGGCTAATCTTTGCACCATTAAATAACTACCGACTACTGCACAAATGATCCCAACTAGTACGGCAATAGTCAAGGACCGTTGCATAAAGCCATATTGTAAGGGTTCTATTAAGGTTTCTAACATAGGATTTTTTCAGTATTAATGGTCAGTACAATATCGGCGTATTTGGTTTACTATTGGGGGATTCTTGAAAAAAATTCATGTTACCCCCATAAGCTCTTTCCATATTTGACCGCTGTAATACTTCGGTGCGATCGCCGTAGGCAATGAGTTCTTGATTTAATAAAATCAAATCATCAAAGTTAGTAATAGACTCGCCTAAATCATGATTTACCACTAAAACAATATGACCGGCTTCGGCTAACTCTCGGAAAATTTCAAAGATAATGAATTCAGTTTTTTGATCAACTCCCACAAAAGGTTCATCAAAACAAAAAATATCTGCTTCCTGGGTGAGCGATCGGGCTAAAAATACCCGTTGTTGTTGTCCACCCGATAACTGCCCAATTGGGCGATCAATCAATTCATTCATACCAACTCGTTCTAAGGCTACTATCGCTTTTTGCCGACTGACATGAGAAAATCGCCGAAACCAACCAGTTTTTCTCACCCTCCCCATCATCACTACATCCCACACCGTCGCCGGATAACTCCAATCAATTTGCGATCGCTGGGGAACATAGGCAACTAAATGTAATTTATCTTGTAACGGTTGATTATTATATAATATCGGTCCTCCCCTGGCGGGAATTAAACCTAACATTGCTTTTAATAAGGTACTTTTACCTGCCCCATTGGGACCGATCATCCCTGTCACCCGCCCCGCCAATATTTCCAGGTTGATATTTTTTAGTGCTTCTAGCTGACGATAATTAACACTTAAACTATTAATTACTATTCTATGGCTAATCATAATTTTGGCCGGTTCATGAAAGGATTGATCCTGCTACAATTGTAAAATATTTATCAAGTGATGTCAAGATTTGTATGTTTAATAAAGTATTTAGTTTTAGTAAAAATAAGGTAAAGATTAATCAAAAATTATCTTTAATTTTATTAATGGTAGGAGTATTAACGGCAGGTTGTAGTGAGCAGACAAATCAGGTCAGTCCCCCTAAATTACAAGTTGTTTCCACTAGTACAATTATTGGTGATCTGACAGAAGCGATCGCCCAGGATGTAGTTGATCATACTAGTATTTTAAAACCAGGAGTTGATCCGCACGTTTATGAACCTGTACCAGCCGACAGTATTGCCTTGGAAAAAGCTGATTTGATTTTATATAATGGTTACAATTTAGAGCCAGGTTTAATTAGGATTATTAATGCTACTAGTCTCAAAGGCAAAAAAATAGCTGTAGGAGAAAAAATTACACCGTTATATACAGAAAAAGAAGGAAAAAAATATCCTGACCCCCATGTTTGGGGTAACGCTCAAAACGGCATTATTATGGTGAATACTATTAGGGATGCTTTGATAGAAATTTCACCAACGGAGCGGCAAAAGTTTACAACTAATGCTTTACAGTTAACCCAAGAATTAGCAAAAGTTGATCAATGGATCACATCACAAATTAATACGATTCCCAGCAACCAACGCAAATTAGTCACCACCCATGATGCTTTCCAATACTACACTTCCGCCTATGGTTTAGAGATATTAGGTACATTAATTGGTATTAGTACGGAGGAGCAACCCAGCGCACAAACGGTGAAAAATTTAGCTCAACAAATTAAAGCAACTCAAGTTCCCGCTATTTTTGCCGAGACGACAATTAACCCCCAATTAATCACCACAGTGGCAGAAGAAGCCGGGATAATATTAGCACCAACTAAATTATATTCTGATTCCATTGGTATTCCTGGGAGTGGGGCTGATAGTTACAGTAAAATGTTGATTGCTAATACCAGGGCGATCGTGGATGCTTTAGGGGGAAAATATACTCCCTTTGTCAATCACTAGCTATCTGTTTACCTGGTAAAGATCATCCTATCTTTTGATATTGAGATAAAGTTGTACACAACTCTAAACTATGACAACAGTAAGTTAAATTTATGCAATCAATTATTATGCAAGAAATATTACAACTTTCATTATTTCCTTTAGAGAATAGTTATCAAGAAGTTAATTCAAAGGTAAAAAAGTCTAAATTAGGACGGTATGAAGGTTTACAAAGACAGTTAGAAAGTGATTTAAATGATTCTTATAAAATATTTGTAGAAGTTAATTACCCAGATTTACCATTGTCTGATTATAAATTTGTTGATTTGTTCAGTGGAGCAGGCGGTATGAGCCAAGGATTAACGCAAGCAGGATTTAAATCTGTAGCTAGTGTAGAAATTAATCCTATTGCCTCTATGACCTATCAAAATAATTTTCCTGAATGTCGCCATTTCTGCGGCAGTATTGAGGATTTTCATCCCGAAAAGTGGTTAGAAGAAATGGATAAAAAAAATATTAATATAGTGGTAGGGGGACCTCCCTGTCAGGGGTTTTCTGTAGCAGGTAAACGGGATCCTAATGATCCTCGTAATCGTCTTTTCAAACAATTTATTCGGGTAGTCTCAGAAATTCAACCGGATTATGTAGTGATGGAAAATGTACCCGGCATTTTGACAATAAAAAACGGTCAAGTAAAGGAAGAAATTCGTCAAGAATACGAGAATATTGGTTATCCTCATATGTCCGTTGCGATTCTGGAATCAGCTGCTTATGGTATTCCTCAAATTAGACCACGGGCAATATTTATAGCAAATAGATTTAATCTCCCTAATCCCTATCCTAAACCACAATTACAACCAGCTAAATATAAAACAATTGAGTCAGCCATTTCTGACTTACCAGCTTATGATCGATTGCCAGAAATTAATCATGAATGGACTCGTCATTCTGACACATATATGCAACGTATTGCTGAAGTACCTCCTGGGGGTTCTTTATATGAAAGTTATGCAGATGCTTTTAAAAGACAATATCCAGGTAAACCTAGTATGACTGTGAAAGAAAATCATGGAGGTACTCATATTCATCCTTATTTAAATCGAGTAATTTCTGCTAGAGAAATGGCTCGCTTACAAAGTTTTCCTGATAGCTTTATTTTTGCTGGCTCTATGAAAAAAGCTATGTGGCAAATTGGTAATGCCGTGCCACCTCGTTTATCTGAGTGTATAGGTTATGCTCTGATTCCTTACTTAAACAAAATCTTTATTGATAAATTAAATTGAAAAGTAGCAATAAAATTAATCACTATTTTGCATTTCAGTTAACCTTTTATTTAAATTTTCCCGCCAAAGATCAAAATCATACCAACCACATCCTATACATCCGGCTTCAGCATCTATACCTCTAATTGGAACATGATCAGGCCAATCTTCGCCTGCCTCATACCAAAAACGAATACCTAAGGGTGTGCCTCTTTTGCCTGTTTGAATACATTTTTCACAACTCCTAGATTTCAGCAAATTGTGATTACCCGCTGTATCTTTTTTCAAGAGCTGAAATTTTGCAATAATTTCCATGTCTGTCATTTTAGAAGAAAGGGAAGACTCACTGATTCCCCAACGCTCCATGGGAAAACGATGATCAATAATCAACTCATGAGCAGGTCTTTGTCTTTGTTCTATCACATCAATATAATTATAAACTCTTAATATTTTTTCTACTAAACTACTAGGTATGCCAGCAGAAGCATTTGCTGATTTAATTTCACCTGTCCAACAATCACTTAATTTAACTGCTTGACAATTTTGACAAAAAACTTTCTGTGTCAGAATTACTAGCCCAGAACGATTTCTAGTTCCCCTTTGTAATCCTTGAATACCACCACCACCAGCATACTGAGCAGAAGGAATTTGTTTATTAGCACATTCTCGACAATGCCATTGTTGATCAGAAAGTAACTGAAAAACCCGTAATTGGTTAGAATTAGCTTTGAATTTTGACTGAATAGCTATAATCAAATCATTATCAATCATTGTTGCATTTTTACTACATTTTCCAATTGATCAAGCATTTCTGATGTAGAAACACCTAAACCTTGAGCCAGATCAACTAATGCAGTTAAAGAAGGATTTCTTACACCCCTTTCTATGCCAGAAATATAAGTGCGATCTAAATTTGCCCTTAATCCTAATTCCTCTTGCGAAATTCCCAAAAGTAAGCGACGTTCCTTCACTAACTGACCGAAAGATTTAAGAATTTTTGGCTTTAATTGACCCATGCCCAAATCCTAAAACCTTGTAGCCGATCAGTCTATAGACGATGTGTCACACTTTGTCAGAACTTTTCCATCTATTGACTAACTAATTCTGTCTTTTGACTAAATACCCTCAATATGGCAGAATACAAAATACTGTGAAAAAATAAGCAAATCGATTAAATTAACAATGACTATAGACGTTAATAATTTACCTAGTAAATATGATCCCTTTACAACCGAGGCCAAGTGGCAAAAGTATTGGGAGTCAAATCAAGTATTTAAAGCGGATCCGAATCATCAGGGAAAACCCTATTGCATTGTGATTCCGCCGCCCAATGTGACGGGTAGTTTACACAGCGGTCACGCTTTTAATAATACGTTAATTGATGCTCTGATTCGTTTCCATCGGATGAAAGGTGATAATACGCTCTGTTTACCTGGTACTGATCACGCTAGTATTGCGGTACAGACTATTTTAGAAAAAGATTTAAAAAAAGCTGGTAAAACCAGAGATGATATTGGGCGGGAAAAATTCTTAGAAATGGCTTGGGCTTGGCGTGAGCAGTCGGGCAGCACGATTGTTAATCAATTAAAACGGTTAGGTTTATCAGCAGATTGGTCACGGGAAAGATTTACTTTAGATGCTGGTTTATCCAAGGCGGTATTAGAAGCGTTTGTTAAATTGTATGAGGAAGGTTTAATTTATCGGGGAAATTATTTAGTTAACTGGTGTCCGGCTAGTCAATCGGCGGTGTCTGATTTGGAGGTAGAAAGTCAGGATGTCAAGGGTCATTTATGGCATTTTCGTTATCCGTTAACGGATGGTTCAGGATTTTTGGAAGTAGCCACCACTCGCCCGGAAACTATGTTAGGTGATACAGGTGTGGCAGTTAACCCCAATGATGCTCGCTATAAACATTTGATTGGTAAAACTGTGACTTTACCAATTATGCAAAGAGAAATACCGATTATTGCTGATCAATTAGTGGATCCAGAATTTGGTACAGGTTGTGTAAAAGTTACGCCTGCTCATGATCCTAATGATTTTCAAATGGGGCAACGTCACAATTTACCGTTTATTAATATTATGAATAAGGACGGTAGTTTAAATGAAAATGCTGGTCCCTTTGTTGGGCAGGATCGCTTTAAAGCCAGAAAAAATGTAGTTGCTAGATTAGAAGCCGATGGATTTTTAGTAAAAATCGAAGATTATCAACACGCTGTCCCCTACAGTGACCGGGGTAAAGTTCCAGTGGAACCACTTTTATCAACTCAATGGTTTGTAAAAATACGCCCGTTAGCTGATCAAACTTTAGATTTATTAGATAATCATGATTCCCCTGTATTCGTGCCAGAACGTTGGTCAAAGGTTTATCGGGATTGGTTAGTGAAATTGCAAGATTGGTGTATTTCTCGCCAGTTATGGTGGGGGCATCAAATACCAGCCTGGTATGCGGTGAGTGAAACGGATGGGGAGATTACTGATTATACACCTTTTATTGTGGCTCGTACCCCTGAGGAAGCTAAGGAACGGGCGATCGCCCAGTTCGGCGAAAACGTTAAATTAGAACAGGATCCCGATGTCTTAGATACCTGGTTTTCCTCTGGTTTATGGCCGTTCTCTACCCTGGGCTGGCCGGAGAATACAGCAGATTTTAATACCTATTACCCGAATAGCACCCTATCAACGGGTTTTGATATTATATTTTTCTGGGTAGCCCGCATGACCATGATGGGTACTCATTTCACTGGTAAAATGCCGTTTCAGACAGTCTATATTCACGGTTTAATTCGGGATGAAAAAGGCAAAAAAATGTCAAAATCGGCTGGTAATGGCATTGATCCGTTATTACTGATTGATAAATACGGCACGGACGCTTTACGTTATACCCTGATGCGGGAAGTAGCGGGAGCTGGGCAGGATATTCGTTTAGAATATGATCGGAAAAAAGATGAATCGGCATCGGTGGAAGCCTCCCGTAATTTTACTAATAAATTATGGAATGCCTCCCGTTTCGTCATGATGAATTTAGAAGGCAAAACACCCGCTCAATTAGGTCAACCCCAATTAGACCAACTACAAATCGCTGATCAATGGATTTTATCGAAATATCATCACTTAGTGGCAGAAACTAGCAATTATTTAGATAATCATGGTTTAGGGGAAGCCGCCAAAAATTTATATGAATTTATTTGGGGTGATTTTTGTGATTGGTATATTGAGTTAGTGAAATCACGTTTATTAGGCGATGATGCTAATTCTAAGTTAGTTGCTCAACAGGTTTTAGCTCAGGTATTAGACGGGGTTTTACATTTATTACATCCGTTTATGCCTCATATTACCGAGGAATTGTGGCACACTTTAAATCAGGTAGAATCAGGTAAATGTTTGGCTTTACAAAGTTATCCTGTCGCTGATCAATCTTTGATTAATCCTAGTTTACAAACGGATTTTGATTTATTAATCGGGGTAATCAGAACGGTGCGTAATTTACGGGCGGAAGCCGATGTGAAACCGAAGGTCAAGGTTAATACGATTTTGCAAACTGCGAATCAGAAAGAACAAAATATTTTAAATAGCGGTTTAGCCTATTTGCGGGATTTAGGCAAAATTGAGGAATTAACTATTATAACTGAAGTGCCTAATAATATTGGGCAAAATTTAGTAGGGGTATTCGGTACGGTACAAGTATTAATGCCTTTAGCTGGGGTGGTTGATCTGGAAGTATTACAGGGTAAATTGGCGAAAAAATTAGAGAAATTACAGAAGGAAAAAGAAGTTTTAGATAAGTCTCTGAATAATCCTAATTTTGTTAATAATGCTGATCCTGAAGTGATTAATACTAAACGGCAGGCTTTAGCTGAACTATCCCGCCAAATAGAAATTCTGGGCGATCGCCTCAGTCAGTTTTAAGTCTTGTTGTAGTGGCAATTCATGAATTGCCACTACGGTATTAGGGAGAAAAATACTACCACCAATAATTCAGATAAAAACTAACTGTAGCCGCACTAAAAGGTACAGTTAAATTATCAATACCAAATTTAGAAATAGTTTCCATTGTAGTAGAAATTAAACCTACCATTAATGCTATTAACCAAGTTTGCCAAATATTACCTTGGATTATTAATAAAATCAAACTACATATCAAAAAACTCACAGCAAACATGGTGGTTGTGCCTTCCCAACTCTTGGTCATCCCCCACACCTCATAACTATGTTTTCCCCATCTTTCCCCTATTACCGCCGCTAAACCATCGCCCCACGTCATCACTAATATACCAATCACCGCATAAGCCGGCTGATTGATTGACCAAAACCAGGCGATTAATACTCCCATGGTGACAGCATAAAAAAAGGTGCCTAAACTATGGCGACCAACTCCATCCACACTCGGTAAGAGATGATATTTATAAGATAATAGGGCGATCGCCCCAGCCATCACTGAGGCACTCACCCCGATCCACATAGGAATATTTAACCACCAGGCTAATAAAATCACATTACCCGTGCCAATATGTACTATTTTACGGGAAATTTCTGTCGGTATGCGAGCAAAACGATTAAGACTTTCTGCCAATAGAATAATGCTGCCTAACCAGATACCTACTAGGCTAACTTGCCATCCCAGAGATAAACTTTCTGTGAACATTTATTTGTTAAAAATTATCTGATAATTATTGTTGATTACCGACTGTCGGCATCGGTACGGGACTATTTTCATTCACATTAATATCGCTAATTTGAGGTGTACCTTGGGTTAATGGATCAACTACTGGCTCTGATGTAGGAGCAATTTCTGGGTTAGTAACAGGATTATTAATAGTTCTTGTATCAGCAATCGGTGTATTCAGTTGATTTTGCCACTGACTAATTTGACTTTGGGCTGCACCATAAGCATTGCTACCAAGGGGAACCTGTCGGGCGATCGCTATTGCCCGACTTAAATCATTATTTACCTCGGCTATCGCTAAGGTCAAAATATTTTGACTCCATTCATTAATTGCCTGTTGTGCTTCCCAACTTTTTGGGTTACTACTGGGGATTTTACTAGCTAAGGTAATCGCAGTAACATAACTATCTACTGTGTTACCCGCTGCTACCTGCCGGGCATTAGTTAAACTGCGATCGCTCTCTAATTGTCGTTGCCAATTGCGGACATTATCTCTAGCACTTTGATAGAGGGAACGACCGGGGGTAATAGTTTCCGCCAGAGAAATAGCCTGACTATAATTGCCAGTCAGGGCTAACTGTTGAGCATTATCTAAAATTGGTTGATCCTGATATTTTTCTACCCGCTGATTCCAATCATTAATTTTCCTTTGTGCATCCTCATGTAAAGTCCTTCCCCTAGTAATTTGACTAGCAGTAGCGATCGCTTTTTGTAATGATTCCAAATCACCAAAACCTGCCACTCTTTCCGCACTATCCAATAAAGGACCGTCTTCCTGTTCCTGCATCGTCCGCACCCATACTTCAATTTGAGTATTAGCTTCGGGGCCCCTGGGATTATCACTCGGAATAGTTTGTAACTTAGCGATCGCTAAACCCAAATCTGTAGGATTATTAGATTGAGCCAGGGAACGAGCCTCCTCTAAAATTTGCACATCACCTACTTCCCTTTGCCAACGGCTGATTAAATATTGAGCTTGTTCATATAACGGTTGTTTACTATTAATCTTTTTCGCCTGGGCGATCGCCTCTTGTAAACTACTGGCAGTACCGACCGCAGCCGAGGAATAGGCTTGGACTAAAACTTCTAAACCCTGTTTACGACTATTAAAACTATTATGGGCAGGTAAACTAGAGAGAATCTGTTGAGCGTTTTCCCAATTACCACTATCTAAATTGTCAGCGGCAATATTTAATAAACTATTACCCAATTCCCCTAATAATTTTTGAGCGGCTCCATAAATCAAACTAGATTGTTCTACTTCCTGCACAATTGCCAATGCTTCTAAGAGATTTTTGGAACCCCCGGCATAATTTAAATCCCGTGCCTTCAGTAACTTATTACCATCTGCCCTCGCCACCCGAATATTACTAGTCAATTCATTATATTTATTAGTTTCCCAATATTTATTAGGAATAGTTAACAAGCGAGAAGCCTCAATATAAGCATCATTCCATCTTTCTTTCTGTACATTATTGAGGGCTTTTTCCCAGTGATCATCAGCTTTCTGCCAAATCTCTTGCCAAGTTTTCATCTGTTTTTGGGCTTGGGCAACCGTCGGTAAATCTTTCGGTAATTTTTCGGCAATAGCGATCGCTTCATCTAATTTACCTACCTGAAAAGCCGCTTCCCCATGAGCTAAAAGTTGATTTGACCATTTTTCAATCCGCCGATCAATATCACTTTGCAGGGGATGATTACTCGGTAAGGAATTAACCAGGGAAATCGCTTGCAATATGCTATCAACATCCTGGGACTGGGCCAATACATCGCCACAATAGATTCTTTTGGTAGCGGAAGCCATCGGCCAATAAGTTTCCTCGCAATCGGGCCGGGCCGGTAATTTTAATAACAGGGCGATCGCTGTAATACCTGTTGCTCCGGGTATTAATACACAAATACATAACCAAAACCACCAACTATTCAGCCAACTGGGCATTCGCAAATTTTTCTTCTGGGTTGGTTTAATTTTATTGAGGGGAACAGTGGCTGATTTCACTAAAGATTTGGCCGATGGTGGTAATTGTTGGGGCATCATTGAGGAAAAAGTAGCGGTAGTCAGATCGTTAGCACGCAATTCTTTTAATCGTTGTTCACGACTTTTTCGCCGGTCAGACTTGGCCAACCAAGATGTATCGTTGTCCTGTTGGCCATTCCGCATTTTTCGCCAAAAGCCCATAATATTACGTTGATCACTCATAAATCTTTGCCCCTCATTTGACAGCAAACTTCAACTTATTCTAATACTGCTAGTGTTTAGCATAGCCTGATATTGATGTATTGATCCGCAGTCTGAAATACTTAGAACTTATTGTTTTTTATATTTAATTAGATCATTTATAGCTGTGATCAAATTAAATTTAGTTTTAGTTTTGTGAATTTTATCACAACTTTTGAAACTAAGGGTATTCTTTCCGTTAATGGCTTACCTTAATCATAGAAGCGATCGCACGAAAAAACCGGGTTTTTGTCATAAATCTTTTTGTGAGCAAGAGGATTAGCTAAAAACCCGGTTTTTCATTCATGCTTTTTTATACAGTAGGTTATTAACTTTCGACTTCCAAAGATAATTCAATAGCCTCTTTTATTCTATTCATTAACTCATCAAAATTGCGGGCTTGTGTATGACATCCTTTTAGGGATGGTACAGATGCAACTAAATATCCGTCTGCATCTTTTTCAATAATTACATTAAAATATTCACTCATTAATTGTGTTAATCTTGTTAATCTTTTTTGTCACTAGAATTTAAACGCCAACCTTGTTTGACAACTTGTTGACTACGGGCGATCGCTAAACTATCATCGGGTACATCTTTAGTAATGACGGAACCCGCCGCAATAGTCACATCTTCCCCAATATTGACCGGAGCGACTAATACGGTATTAGAGCCTGTTTTTGAGCGATCGCCGATATTTGTCTGATGTTTTTTCACGCCGTCATAATTAGCGGTAATCGTTCCCGCCCCAATATTTACCTTATTTCCCAGGGTAGCATCCCCTAAATAGGATAAATGAGCAGCGTTAGTGCGATCGCCCAATTGAGCATTTTTTAACTCGACAAAATTACCAATCCGACAATTTTCACCAACTTCTGAATGACCTCGTAAATGGGCAAATGGACCAATTGTACTATTGTCAGCTACCGTACTATCAGTAATTACTGAATAGAGAACCGAGACATTTTTACCAATTTCACTATTATTAATTAAACAACCCGGACCGATAGAACTACCACGGGCAATAGTTGTATTACCCCGTAAATGGGTTTGGGGATGAATAATTACATCGGGTTGTAGTTCTACAGTTTCCTCGATTGTCACACTATGGGGGTCTAAAATTGTTACGCCCGCCATCATCCATTTTTCCCGCACCCGATCCTGTAAAATAGCGTAGGCTTCCGCTAAATGATGCCGATCATTAATCCCTAAAATTTCTTGATAATCTTCTACATCTACTGCCATGACAGGTTTGAGAAAATTCACCGCATCAGTTAAATAATATTCTTTCTGATCATTATCGGCTGTTAAAGTTGGTAAAATCTTAGCTAAGGCCGGCCAATTAAAACAATAAACCCCGGCATTAATCCGATGATTTTGTTTTTGAGCTGCGGTACAATCCCGATCCTCAACTATTTGCGTAACAAAATTCTGCCCATCACAAAATACTCTACCGTAACCTTTGGGATTAGGTAAATGAGCGGTGAGAATAGTGGCGGCGTTTAAATGTTCCTTATGAGTTTTAATTAAATTTTCCAAAGTTGCCGGTCTCAACAAAGGCACATCACCATTTAATACTAATAAATCCCCAGAAAACCCTTGTAAATGGGGAATTAACTGCTGAATAGCGTGACCTGTTCCTAACTGTTCCTTTTGTTCCACAAACTCTAAACTAGTAGATTGACGATCACTAGCTAAAAGAGCGGTTTCTACTAGTTCGCCCCGATAACCAATAATCACTAAACGCCTCTCAGGCTCTAATACCTGACAACTATTCAATGCCATCTGAGCTAAAGAAGTGGAACCCAATTGATGTAAAACTTTCGGTAAATCGGACCGCATTCTGGTGCCTTTACCGGCGGCTAAAATTGCTACTGCTATCATAAATATTTTGACTATTGAGTAAGAATGATCAGAAAAAATTAAAATCAAAAATTAAAAACCTATTCTCTCACGTATTACATGAAAAGAAATGAGTTTAGAAACATCATATTTTAAATGAAGAATGACTCTGATACCAACGTTTTTTCCAACGGGAAGTAGGTTCTAATTGACTGGTTTGCTGTTCGATTTGCCGACGTGCCAGAATAATTTCCTTGCTATCAGCTAAGTGGGGATCCCGATAAACAATAGCAGCTTTGGTTTGCAAATGTTCCTGTTCTTTTGCTGATAGGGATGCTAAACCTTGGCCCGTCAAGTTAGCTATTGTACCGGGCGATCGCCTACCGACGGGAAGGGTGGGACCAATATAAAAGTTATTTTGTAAAAAAGCCTGGCGCACGGAAGCCGCACAGGAATAGGTGGCGATTTGACCGTGAGGGGCAAGACATTGTTTTAATAAACCGATAAATTTCAGGCTCCAGAGTTGCGGGCAGTTCTTTGGCGAAAAGGGATCTAAAAAAATTGCATCGGCGAAAAATTGTTTTTCCTCTACTTGGGCAAGGGTTTGGCGAGCGTCTCCTAATAATAAATTTGCTTGGAGATTTTTGCTATTAATAGTTTGTTTTTCTATTAATTCCTTTAATAGTATTTGAATATACAACGGCCAACTATCCAATAATTGCTGGGCGATCGCCTGTTGGGGAACCTGCGGGTCTAATTCTAAGGCGATTAATTGAATTTGACAGTGAGGATTAATTTGCCAAATAGCAGTTAAAGCGGCGGCGGTATTGTAACCTAAACCATAACAAACATCGAGTATTTTGATATGATCTAATTGCCTCGCTAAATATTCTAATTGTAAAGGTTTGACAAATTTTAATTCTGCTTCTAGGCGGGCTCCTTGATCAGAATGGAAAGTTTCCCCAAAGGTTTCTGAGAAAAAGGTAAAAGAACCATCGGCGGTTAATTGTGGTCTGTATTGAGCAGAAAATTGAGGATTATCGATCATAAATATTTCGTGCCAAATTAGGATCATAACTTCGGATTAGCATGATTTACCCTAATCAAACATATTGCAAATAAGTGGCAGTTTTTCTCCAGTATAGTAGGGCAATTCATGAATTGCAACATAATTGAGATATTCCCATTATCTATGATAGGAGATGCTACCATAATAATAAATATATATTAATATATGTTGTTAATTTATTTTAATAAATCTTTATAAAAAGATATGGACAATTAATAATAATTTAATTATAATAAAGGAAGTTGCATTTACAATGATAGTAACCTTAAAATATTACTATCCTTAAATATTATTAGTATAGTTTTTTGGGCCTAGTGAAATACTATAATTATTTAAAACTTTGAATTTCGGCCATCTAAGGTTTTAATATTAAAATTTTATCTCATTAAAGGAAAAACAATTACTAATGCTTAAATACTAGATTAGTAAGATATTAAGGTTAACAAATAATACTTCAAACATACTTAACATAGAGGAAAAAAATGGTTTTACTAGGAACTTCTGGCAACGATATTATAACTGGTACTACAGGACCTGATGTGATTAATGGTCTCGCTGGTGCTGATACATCAGAAGGTGGTACTGGTAATGATGTGTATTATGTAGATAGTACTGCTGATGTAGTGATAGAGGCATCAGGTGCTGGTAATGATTATGTTTACTCGACAGTTAGTTACACTATTCCTGATAATGTGGAAAGGTTATATCTGTCAGGTACTACACCGGACTTAGTAGCAACTGGTGGTAGTAATGCTGATTACTTAATTGGTAGTGGTGTCGCTAATAAATTAGTAGGTTTGGCTGGTAACGATGTTCTCAATCCTGGTGCTGGTGCTGATACTTCAGAAGGTGGTGTTGGCAATGATGTGTATTCTGTAGATAGTACTGCTGATGTAGTGATAGAGGCATCAGGTGCTGGTAATGATTATGTTTACTCGACAGTTAGTTACACTATTCCTAATAATGTGGAAAGGTTATATCTGTCAGGTACTACACCGGACTTAGTCGCAACTGGTGGTAGTAATGCTGATTTCTTGATTGGTACTCCTCTTGCTAATAAATTAGTGGGTCTAGCTGGTAACGATGTTCTCAATCCTGGTGCTGGTGCTGATACTTCAGAAGGTGGTGTTGGTAATGATGTGTATAAACGATCGCCCGTTGCCACTCCTCCAACTCCACCAAAACATCAGCCAACTTATCATAATTCCAAGCAAAATCAGACTTCAATTCTATCGACCTTTCATAAGCAGCGATCGCATCCTCCTTCCTGTCTAAATCCCGATACAAATTCCCCAACTTATGATGCACTTCCCACAAATCAGCCTTCAACTCCAATACCTGCCGATAAACCGCCATAGCCTCCGCCGGCTCCTCCACCTGAACCAAAGTATTAGCCAAAGCTAAATGAGCATCAACCCCACCAGGATGCACCTCGATTGACCGCCGAAAACAAGCGATCGCCCCTACGTATTCACCCTTTTCTAATAAATCCTTACCCGCATTATAATGATCAGTCGCTTGTTGTAGAGTCGCTTTTTCTAAAATTTTTTGCCGTTGCCCCTGTAAATCCTGTAAAGCCTGCACCGCCAACGACCAATCAGGAGAAATTTCCAAAGCTCTTTGCAGAGAAGCGATCGCCCCATCCAAATCCCCCTTTTTCGCTAAGGCCCGCCCCAAATTGTAGTGTAACTGAGCCTGTTTTTCAGACAATTTTTCCCCAGGAGAAACCCCATTGAGGAGAAGCATTATTTCTAATATTCATAAGACATTGAGGGAATAAACTATTAGGTTAGTTGAGTTAAGCAGTTACTAGGATTATGGCTATTATACACAACTAACAGTAAAAAATATCACCCTCAAATAAAAATCTTTTATCAAGTTTTAATAAATGGTTATATTAGTTTGTAATCTACGTAACCGAACTCATCATTTTGCTCTGCCAAATCCCCATTAGTAATGAGCCTTTGATTAATTCCTTGCTTTTCTCCCCTTAATAAGGTGGGCTAAGGGGGATCGTATTTATGTGTTGAAAGGAAAACTGCTATAAACAACCCAATAAAAAATAGATTAAAACCAATAAATATTTGTTCCCACCATTATCTAAATTCCTTCAAAGCCCATTACTCGCCAAATAACTAGCAATCTTATTAATAGACTTTCTAATTTGTGGGTCTCGCCCCCCAAAACTATCAATCACCGTAATAATATAAATCTGATTATTCACATTCACCGCTACCGTCGTCCCCAAAGCCCGGGAATTTTCCCCCGTCTTTTCCCCTAACCATTTCACCCCAGTATCCTTCACGCCCGCAAAACCTAATACCCGATCATGCTGATTGGCTAAAGCATCCACTAATACATCCGCCCCCGGAAAATCCTGACTATAAATTTTCACCATCATGGATGTCAACTCATCCGTCGTAATCGTATTCTTCCCCTTCCCAGCATTTCTCGGCTTAATGCGATCGCCCACTAACTTATATTTCACCTTAGTATTGGCATAACCCAATTCACTTAATACCTGGTTAATATAATCCTGACCCAAAAAATCAATTAACTGATTAGTGGCAATATTACTACTGCGGTCAATCATCCGATCTACTAAAGTCTTAATGGGATATTTATTCCTGATCTCAATATCAGAGGTAGCATCCTCCGTTAAATTATCCCTGGTTACTAAAACTGGTGTATCTAAACTAATGCCATCCTCTACCACCTTGTGCATGAGGGCGACAGCGACAGGAACCTTAATTAAACTAGCAGGACTAGCCGGTAACTGATCACCCCGTAAACGTAAACAATGATTTTGTAAATCACAGACCGTAATATTTGCCCGGCGGGATAAACCACTTTCTGCCCGAATATTTTCCAAGAAATCAGATTTTAAAATTTCTACCTGTTCCGTGGCTAAGTCCCAACTATCCTCATATTCAACAATTTTCTTGCTTGCCTTATTTGCTAAAAAAGAATTCTCAGGAATTTCTTGAAAACTATTAATCGCTTGTCGCCATAAAAACTGTTCTTCTTGGCGGGTGGCTAAAGTTGGTTTTGCTACCAATCCCGCTTGAGCCGCCTGTCCACCCAAATTCAAAGCATTTTTCCAACTATCTTCTGCTCGTTTTTCCAATAAAATTTTTAACTCAACTGCCTGTAAATCTGATAATAATTGTTGATCAGGTGGAGTGGCTGGAGATGAGGCAAAAGGTAAATGAGACTGGGATTCTACTGGTATCGCTTCCAATTCAGCAGTTAGGCGATCGCGCAACTTATACAATTCAGGAAAAGAATTAACTTTATTGACATTAGCCGAACTAAATACAGGCCTGACCATGGTAAAACTCATGGCAGTGGCAATACCAATAGTTAAGCTAAGAAAAGTTAATATATATCTAGTTTTTTTATATTCGGCTCTGATCTTCATTTTGCCTTGTCCCCAGGTAGATGATTGAGAAAAATATTTTTTTGATTATTGATTTATTATTTATATGGCCTTCAGTTCAATAATCACTTGCATTGATTAGGGTATTTTATCCCACATTCCCACAGTTATATAAAAAATCAAATAATAATAATTTTATAAAATTTTTTAAATTTCCTGCACCCCTCTCCCAACATTGGGAGAGGGGCTGGGGGTGAGGGCATAAAATCGTGGAATTTGCCCCCCCCTAACCCCCCAATTCTGGGGGAATCGGATTGAGAAAGCTCGGATGCAGGTGCAAAAATAATGATTGTTAATTTATTCATTATAGTTTATGACCACATTTTTTACAAAAATTAGCATCAATATCATGGAATAATAAACCACATTGTTGACAAGATTTTTCCACTTTATTAGCTGTTTTGACCAACTGCTTAATCAAATTGCCTAACTGCCAAGGAATCAACGCAATACCAGTTAAAATCATTAATACCGTTAATAATCTGCCAGTTTGTGATAAAGGTGTCACATCACCAAAACCAACTGTAGTCATTGTCACTACCGAAAAATAAAATGCGTCTAAAAAAGTATTAAATAACTTGCTATTAGCTGGATGTTCTACTTGATAAATTAGCCCGGAAAAGATAAATATTATTGTAAATAACGTAAATAATATGCGGGTAAAAATAATCCCGTCTTCACTACTAATATTAAAAATAGAAATTTTTACATCAATAAATCTAATTAATCTGAGTATTCTAAACCAGCGAAATAATAAAATAAATCTAATATCTAACCAGCCTAAAAATGCCGGTAATATAGCCAACAAATCTATGAAGGAAAAAATACTAAAGAAAAATTTTAGGCGATTTTCTGCACACCAGAATCTCACTAAATATTCTAGGGCAAAAATAACCAGAATAATTTGATTAATTAATTTTAATATAGCTAAAATATCGGCAGGCAAATTATAGGTTTCTGCCACAAAAATTATGGCTGATAACAGGATCAGGCCGGTAATTGTTAAATTGATGATTTTGCCTGTAGTAGTTTCTGTATCCTCCAGATAAAAGTTGATTTTTTGACGACTTAAGATCATCTAATTAATTCACCCAAATTTATTTATTAATCCCAATTAATTTACTCAAATTTTTGTTGATCCCCCGACCATCTTGCTAATTGATAACTTTGCCGCTTATCAACCACCAAGGCAACCGGACCACCATCCTGTAAATCCGCTAAACCTGATAAAACTTGTTCAGCATTGGTACTAAATTCACTATAAATTAACTTACCTGTATCCGCAAAAATAATACTACGGGGTAATAATTGTGATGGATTATCAGCATTTACTGAGAATTGCCGGTCCATGGTTGCCAAATTATTTGTATCAATTGATAGCATAATTTCTGGTTGATTATTACCCGTTAAATCGATAGTTTGCACTACCCAATTAGCTAATTTACTAGCAATAGTATTAGTATCAGGTACAGGACCATATTCTAAAACACCGGCGTTTTGTAATTCCTGCCACATCTGAGGCAGAATATTAGCGGCTTGTGATGGATTTTGTTTGACTAATTCCCCTAATTTCAGGGGTGTAGGTTCTAAAAACTTAATCGCTGATGCCGTCATCGCTAAAGGTGCTGGTAAATTTTCTTTAATACTAATATTTTTCCCACTCGCTAAGAGAAATAATTGCTTATTTTCCACCCGCAAAGCATGAATTTGGGCGTTAATCGATTGTCGTCCCTGACTGCCCCAAGTACCAATGGTAATTTCTTTATTCTTATGTAACCCTAACTGTCGCCATAACCATTGAATATAAGTATTAGTGGGAGTTAATAGTTGACTAAAAGGTTGTCTTTGCCAGGCTTGACCATTATGAAAACCGGCTACTTTAATCACATACCAAGTTTTATTCTGATCTAATTTATCTAGTTTGATAGCAGCAGAATTAGGCGGTACTGACCATTGTGATGATTTTAATTGTTGTAATTGTGCCAGAGGCATCACCGTTCCCATGATTTGACTAGTATGAGTTTCCAATAAACTAGCCAGGGCGATCGCTTCTTCCAACTGTCCTAATAATTTATTTATTCTTTGACGAGTTGCTTCTGTCAAACCCGTATTACTATCTAACCAAGTGATCGCTTCTTCCCGCCCCTGTTGAGAAGCAATTAATAAGGCTCCCCAGGCGATCGCCTCCTGTTCATTAGGATTTACCCGTAAAGTAGTATTAATCCGTGCCCATAATCTTCCCTGATCTGCCTGTAATAACTTGGCAGTATCCGCACTATTAGCTAAATTAGCGGCAAATATTTTTAAACTTTCTGCCCAGCGGCCATCAATTAATTTGGCTAATACCTGTTGATTAGGACTAGCCCAAGCAGCGATCGCCTGAGCCTTAGTCAAACCAGCATGAAACCTAATCAAATCAAATTGAGCCTGAATAGCCGGCGACCACTTAATAGGCGAAACCCCATCACCATTTGGTTGTAAAGGTTGTAATAGGTCTAAAGCCGGCGACCATAAACCCGTGCGAGCTAATTTTAAAGCATTATCATAATCAGGATGATCAGCTAAAGTTTCATCTAAGGAAATTAATTCTAAGTCAATCGGGTTAGGCATAAATTGACGGGGCAGTATTTGATAAATATCAAAACGAGGCTCTAACCCCACCGTTTGTTCTACTAATAATTCAGGATATTTATCTTTCGTCACATTTTGCCAAACAGGTGATTGTCCTGAGCGGCTATACCATTCTGACATCTGCTCCAAATAACCATTGGTAGCATAATGCACAATCAAACCGTAAGGAACACTTTGTTTACCGTGTAATCTTTCCCCAGCTAGATTAAACCACATACCAGTATGAGGAAATTTGCCCTTAAATTGTTTAATATTAGTCAGAGGTAAATGGGTAGCACCCGCTCCCGAAGGTTGCCCATCTAAAATACTACTCAAAACCGTTGATTCCACTGGTCCTTCTACCCGCAAACTTTGTACCAAATGATAATAGGGTTGTTGATCAGTTCTTTGTAAAGGAGAAACTATTGATTGATAGAGACGCAATTCGACTATTTGCCGACAAGGACTAGCACAGGGTAAAGTCGCTTTGCGGGGAATTTGTTGTAAAACAGGAATTAAAATACTATTACTAACTTTTTCCTGCATATCACTATTCATCGTCGGTAAAGGCAAACTAATAATTTCCCCTGCCGTCAGATTAGATTTTTTTAAATTATTTTCAATTTGGTCTAAGGTTTGTAAAGATTTACTAGTACCAAAACTCAAGCCATAGAAATTAGGAAAAATTTGATTTAACCACATTCCCATATCAGGATTGACAATAATTTGAAAACTAATCCAAGCTCCTCCTGCTACAGCAGCCGATCCAGCAAATAGCAGAGACAGCACCGCCCATTCTGCACACCACTTACCCCAAGGTAAAGCAGATTTTTCCCTTGCTTGAATCCGGGTTTTTTGCCGTTTCGGTAAGGTTGGGGCAGGAGTATTTTGAATAGATTTAATATTAGATTTAATATTAAGTTTCTTATGAGATTGACCACGAGGGGAAGCTAAAGTCGGCGGAGAATTACGCTGATCAGAATTTTTATGACTTTTGGCCGCAAATATTTTATTCAGCATTTCTTTAGTTCCACTATCTAATTAATTGGCAAGTCTTAGCTATTATACTGCTTAATCGCCCGTTGCATCTCCCGTTGATCATCCCGCCGTTTCATATCCTCCCGTTTATCATGTAACTTTTTACCACGCCCCAAAGCAATATCAACCTTGACAATCCCCTTTCTTAAATACATTTTCAACGGAACTAAAGTCAAACCCTGCTGTTCTACCTTGCCAATTAATTTGCGAATTTCCTGCTTATGTAACAATAATTTACGAGTACGGCGAGGCTCATGATTAAAATATTCACCAGTAGTAGTATGGGGAGAAATATGCACATTAATTAACCAGGCTTCCCCATTTCTCAGCAAAGCATAACCATCCCGCAGGTTCACCTTACCAGCCCGAATAGATTTCACTTCCGTTCCCTTCAACTCAATACCAGCCTGATAAGTCTCTAATATTTCATAAAGAAAACGGGCTTGCCGATTATCACTAACAATTTTATAACCACCTTCATCTTTAGTATCTTTTGTCATAATTACCTGATTTTCTTAATACTTAATTTATTCTTAATATAACAATCTTAATACCGATAACGTACATAAACATTAATGATCAACCTACCATAGGGGCAATTCATGAATTGCCCCTACTCGCCTGGGGGGCAAAATCTTGATCATTAATATTAACTTCAACGATTACGAGGCCAAGGCAAATCAGGCATATTAGCTAAAGCTCTGGCAACCGCCCTCGCGCCATAACGATTCAAATGACTAGGATCAACAAAATTTTCATTGCGAGTTAAATTGGTTTGACTGTTGTTCATATCTACCAAAATTAACTGAGATTGACCTGCTAGATTCTTTAACCATTGTTGAAATTGCTGTTCAGCCGACCAACGGGAATTATCCAAATAATCATCGGTGAGAGGTAAATTGACAAATATCAAAGGAATATTTTTGGTTCCCATAAAAGCCAGAATAGAATCCATAGCGATCGCCTGTTCACCACCTAAATTAAATCTGGCATAATCTCGATCATAATCTCCTGGTACGTAGGAAAATTTTTGATAATATTCCGCTGGATTATATTTAATCGTAACCGGTAAAAACCCCTGAGCATCAATCTTTTTCGCAATATCCGATAAAGTAAATGGTGCTTTTACATCCGGTTGATTATCAATAGTTATAGGATTATTTGTCATCATTGTGGCAGACTTATCTGATTGATCTGACTGCCGACCTAATCTTATGGCTGCTTGAGCTTGCGGTAAGAAAATATTTTCTTTTTTGCGAGTCGGTGCAGTAAGACAACTATTAACTAGACTGCGATTAACTATGCCACTATCACAAGGGGCGATCGCCCTGGCTTGCTTACCTGGTAACTGCGGACGTATTCCAGAATTTAATAACTTTTTCCCCTCAGAAGAAGCGATCGCATCAAAGGTTTTATCCTGTCTGCCACTATTAAAAGCCCGTACTCCATCCGCCCAGAGAATTAGCCGGGGTAACTGTTCCGCCGTTAATAATTGGCGTAATTGAAAATCAATTACCTGAGCTGTCGCCCCATTAATCCCAAAATTAAAAATCTTTAAATCAGGATAACCCTGCCTAGATAAAGCGTGTTTTAATTCCGTCGGATCAATTCCCTGTAAAGCCCTAGAGCTACCAACTATTAAAATATCCGGTCGCCCCACCGCCGCCACATAGGACAAATAAAGTTTTAATTGTTGATCTAATAAATCACTATTAAAAGAAGGACCCGCCACCCGATTCGCCAAACTAGTTGCCTTAGCTTGGGCATAAGCCAAATTCTGCATATACTCCAAAACCTTTTTCTCCGCAAATAAGCGTTTGGGACTATTCCCCGCCACCTCCTGCATAGAGGCGATCGCCCGTACCCAATAAGCGGATACCTGATCCCATTCCCCCTTAGTTTTTGCCTTCTGAGCCAGTATTGCGGCTTCTAAAGCAAATTTGCCTGCCTGATCAAAACTATCCTGAGTGGAACATTGCGTCAGATTATTAGGTTTTGACTGTGATACAGATTGATATTGTTGATCTGAAATTGCCGTTGATTTTTTTTCGATTAATTGATTGTTAGTATTACCAGTCACCAGATTTTGCTGATTAGGAATACATAGGGATTGGGAACGGGACTGCGGTCCCAACTCACAACCAACAGTCATAGTTAAGAGGACAGTAACAATTGTCCCCTTAGTTATATGATTAGTTATATGATTAGTTGTATTATTTGGCCACACAATAAAAATTTATTTGTATAATTTGATGAAAATTTGATCTAAAAATATCCTAATCAAGGAAAAATCACAACCTGACCCTATTCACTTTGTAATTCCTATCTCACCAAAATACCTTTCAATTTCAAACCAAACTCATTTTCAAACGCCTCTTTCTTATAATCCACATCCCAAATTTCCAACGTACAATCATCATCAGAATTAGTCGGCACTACATATAACAAAAATTCTCCCATCGCCGGTAATACTTCACATTTAATGGCATTAATCGCCCCAATTTGTCGCCGATCTAAGGCAACGGCTAAACGTAACATCGGACTTAATTGATCAACTACCCGCCGATATTTTTTCGGTAAAATTTGATAATTTTCATGTTTCTTTTTCGGCGTACTTTTCCGATGATACCTGGCAATATTAGCGATCGCCTCAATTTCCGTTTCAGAATACCCTAATAACTCACCATTTCTGATTAAATAATAGGAATGCTTGTGATGAGCCGCATGATTAATATGTAAACCACAATTATGTAAAATCGCCGCCGACCATAATAATTCCCGTTCCTCATGCCCCCAATTATGTAAAATCCCCTGGGTTTGATCAAATAAACTCATGGCAAAACTCGCCACCTTTTCACCATAAGATAAATTCACCTTATATTTGCGGGCAATTTTTAAAGTGCTACGCTCCCGAATAGAACTTTGATAACGCAGACGATTATCAATTAAACCGTGGGTTAACATCCAATCGACAATTACTCCCTCCCGTAAACTGCGTTCACAAAGAGTTAAAACGGGTACATCTAAAAGCGTCATTGCTTCCTGTAAAATTAACGCTCCCGCTAAAATAATTTCCGCTCTCTTATCAGACATTCCTGGTAAAATTAAACGTTCGGCTAAAGACATTCGCCGTAAACGATTTACTAAATCTTTAATCTCTGTTAAGGTTAATTCACAACCAGTTAAAGGACTAGGAATCACACTAGATTTTTCCCGAATTTTTAACATAACTAAAGTTTCAATTGTGCCGGAAGTACCAATTAATCTGGGCATTTCTGCCGGTTTTAATTTCTGATTTAATTCATCAATTGACCGCTCCAACATCACCCGAATATAGGCTTGTAAATAGAGAAATTCGTTTTTATTAATCGGATCACTACTAATAAATTCCTTGGTTTGACGCACCGCTCCTAATTTCGTGCTACTCAAATAACGGGGTTCCATACCATCCCCTAAAATTAATTCTGTAGAACCACCGCCAATGTCAATAATAATATGGGGTTGATTATTAAATTCCATCGCCGACAATACCCCTAAATAAATGCGGCGGGCTTCCTCCTGACCAGAAATTAAACTGACATCAACACTTAATTCATCAGCTACCTGTTTTAAAAATTCCCGACCATTGGGAGCCTCTCGCACGGCAGAAGTTGCCACCGTAATAAATTGTTCTACCTGAAATGTTTGGGCGATCACCTGAAATCTTTTTAAAGTAGCGATCGCCCGTGCCATATTTTCTGTTTTCAAATTACCATTAGGTTCACAATCGCCTAACCTGACCGTTTCCTTTTCCCGATCAATAATACTAAACGTGGGTAAAGTAGTATCTACCTTGACAATGACCATGTGTAAAGAATTGGTCCCCATGTCAATGGCCGCTAACATTCTTTCCGGTACATCCTGATCACCGTAATTTGTACCAATGTTATGCAATGTGTTTAACATGATCTTTACCCATAAATTAATATAATTACAGGTATTTTAATAGAAGTTGTCAGTTGATCACAATATGCCCATCAGGATTATTAGCAGATGTGGTATTAAAAAATGTCATAACAAAGGTAATATGAGGATAAAATTAGGCTTGTTATATTAATTAATCATTAATCCTTAAATATTATGAATCCCAGTGAAATTAGTACGCCAGAACCATTATTAATAAAAATAATTCGACTATTGCGGTGGGATAAACCAGCAGGACGTTTAATTCTGATGATACCCGCTTTCTGGGCTGTCTGTTTAGCATCAAATGGTCATCCCCCCGCTTTATTAATCGGCATTATTATTTTAGGTACATTAGCTACATCAGGGGCGGGTTGTGTGGTCAATGATCTCTGGGATCGGGATATTGATCCCCTGGTAGAACGCACGAAAAAACGCCCCCTGGCTGATCGCAGTTTAACGGTAAAAACAGGTATTATTGTCGGTTTCATCGCTTTCTTGTGTGCCGGTTTATTAACTATTTATTTAACCCCCTTAAGTTTTTGGTTATCCGTAGCAGCCGTGCCGGTGATTATTGCTTATCCCTTAGCCAAAAGAGTTTTTCCCATACCCCAATTAGTTTTATCCATAGCTTGGGGTTTTGCCGTATTAATTAGTTGGAGTGCTGTCACAGGTAATTTACAACCGGCTACCTGGTTATTGTGGGGAGCAACAATTCTTTGGACCCTGGGTTTTGATACGGTTTACGCTATGAGCGATCGCCCGGATGATTTGCAAGTAGGGGTAAAATCTAGTGCGATTTTCTTTGGTGATTATGTCACCGAGGTAGTCGGAATATTTTTCCTGGGAACTACTGTTTTATTAGGATTACTAGGGAAAAATTTAAATTTATCTTTAGGTTTTTGGCTAAGTTTAGCGATCGCCCTAATATTATGGGGAAAAGAATATTATCAATTAAAATTCCAGGAGTCAGAAAAACCCTACGGTCAAATATTTCGGGAAAATGTCACTATTGGTTTTATTTTATTAGTTGGTATGATATTAGGTATTTTATAAATTAGGTTTTATTATGAAAATAGGTTATTTAGTTAATCAATATCCCAAAGTTAGTCATAGCTTTATTCGGCGAGAAATATTAGCCTTAGAAAAAATGGGTGTAGCGGTTGCCAGATTTTCTGTGCGGGATTGTGCTAGTGAATTAGTGGATGCTAATGATCAAGAAGAATTAGGGAAAACTCAAGTTATTCTGCAACAAGGGTTAAAAGGTTTAGCAATTGGTTTAATTAAAATAGCGATCAAAAAACCATTAAATTTATTAAAATCCCTGAAATCTGTTTGGCAAATTGGCTGGAAATCAGAACGAGGAATTTTATTACATTTGATTTATTTAGCAGAAGCCTGTGTTTTACTCAATTGGTTAAAATCCCAAGGCATATCACATATTCATGCCCATTTCGGTACTAATTCCACTACCGTGGCTCTTTTTTGCCATATTTTAGATAATAAAATCACCTATAGTTTTACGGTACACGGACCCGAAGAATTTGATAAACCTTTATTTATCGCTTTACCAGCGAAAATTCAACACGCTCAATTTGTTATTGCTATTAGTTCCTATGGCAGGAGTCAATTATATCGCTGGTGTGAATATGAATATTGGTCGAAAATATTTATTGTACATTGTGCCTTAGATGATAGTTTTCTCGGTGAATCTAGTCCGCCGGTTCCCAATACTAACAAATTAGTCTGTGTTGGTCGTCTCTCAGAACAAAAAGGACAACTCTTATTATTAGATGCGATCGCCCCCTTAGTGCAACAGGGAATAGACCTAAAATTAATATTAGTGGGCGATGGGGAAATGCGGACAGTGATTGAGCAATCCATTGATCGCCTCAATTTACAAAATCATGTCGAGATCACGGGTTGGGCAAGTAATGATACAGTAAAACAACATATTTTAGAGTCCAGAGCCTTAGTTTTACCTAGTTTTGCCGAAGGTTTACCAGTAGTATTAATGGAAGCCTTAGCCCTCAGTCGCCCGGTGATCACGACCTATATTGCTGGCATTCCTGAGTTAGTTGTACCAGGGGAATCGGGTTGGTTAGTACCGGCGGGAGATGTAGCAAGTTTAACAACAGCTATGCAAGCAGTATTAAATTCACCAGTAGAAAAATTAACAACTATGGGTAAAACAGGACGAGATAAGGTATTAGCCCAACATAATTTAACGACAGAAGTTAGTCACTTAGTGACATTATTTGAAAAATATACTAGTGCTTAAATTTACTGCCAAATTATCCTGAATAAATTTAAAAATTCTAAAAACCCCAATTATGATCATAATTCTCTGGTTCATCACATTTATTATTAGTTTACCGATTCTCGTGCTATTCATAGAATGTATAGCATCCCTATTTCCTACATCTCACCAAGTTAATACTAATAATAGCAACCCTAGTTATAATATCTTAATTCCCGCCCATAATGAAGCAACAGTAATTAGGAATACTTTACAAAATCTTTTACCACAAGTAGTTAATTCTCAACAAATCGTGGTAGTCGCTGATAATTGTACAGACGAAACAGGGGCGATCGCCCGACAATTAGGGGTGACAGTATTAGATAGGGAAAATGCTGAACAACGGGGCAAAGGTTACGCCTTGGATTATGGTTTAAATTATCTATCAAATAACGCCCCTGATATTGTCGTATTAGTTGATGCCGATTGTCTGGTTGATCCCCACGCTATTCATGACTTAGTAACTATGGCTAGTGAGAAGAATAAGCCCATACAAGCCTTATATTTAATGGAAACACCGGCAAAACCAGGCACAAAGGATTTAATTTCTGCCCTAGCTTTTCTAGTGAAAAATCAAGTACGTCCGACCGGCTTAAACAATTTAGGTTTACCTTGCTTATTAACTGGTACAGGTATGGCTTTCCCTTGGCAAATTTTAAAAGATGCTCCTTTAGCCAGTGGTAATATTGTGGAGGATATGCAGTTAGGTTTAGATTTATCTTTAGCCGGCAGTTCTCCTCTATTTTGTCCGACGGCGAGGGTGACAGGTATTTTACCGCAACAATCAGCCAATGCCACTAGTCAACGCACCCGCTGGGAACACGGTCACTTACAAACCTTGTTAACTCAGGTTCCTCGCCTATTAAAAGGAGCGATCGCCCAAGGTCGATTAGATTTACTAGCTTTGGCTTTAGAGTTAGCTGTACCGCCCCTCTCTTTATTAGTAATGTTATGGGTAGTCGGTATATTAATTACTGGTTTAGCAGGTATATTAGGGGGATATTGGCAACCATTTATTACATTAGCGATCGCTGGTCTATTAATGTTTATTGCTATTATTAGTGCCTGGGCAAAATTTGGGCGACAAACTATTCCCGGCAGAGCATTGATTGCTATTCCCTTTTATTTATTATGGAAAATCCCCCTATATTTTTCCTTTATTATTAAGCGACAAGCCCAATGGATTAGAACTGAACGAGATCAATAGTTTTATAAATTAAAACCCTTAACAAGATAAAATAAAACTAACTATTTTTGCTGATTGAATATTGATAGATGAATTAAAATTATCGATTTCAGAATTAATAGAATTTTCTAACAAATTAACTTGATTTTCTATATGTAAACCTAAATTATTAGACCATTGCCATTCTTGATTTTCCATCGCCATTTCACATAATCTTAAAATCCATTTATTTGGATCACTTTCTGATTGTTTTAAGGCAGTTAAAATAATTAGTTCATTCGACCAATTAAGGAAACTATACACTGGTGGTAATTTATTAGATTTATCAGATAAAATAGCTCTATATTCTTCATTTAATTCTTTTCCCCCCTTATTAAGGGGGGTTAGGGGGGATCGTATTTGCACCTGTAAAGGAATATTTAATTGATGAGCAAATTGCACAGATTTAGCATTTTTCCAATCCTCAGCATGAGGATAAATACCATAGGTAAATTGATGTTGACCCCGATCCGCTAATTCATCCGGCCAAATACTACCCCGTAATAAAGTTAAATTTAATTGATCAGGTTTGGCGGAATAACCATATTTACAATCATTAATTAAACTAACTCCATAACTATTAGTTAAATCATTACTATTAATATTTGCCCATCGTAAAGCTGGTATTTCCCATTTAGCTTCATCAAATTTATTAGCTGGTTTAGTCGTACGATTAATTACCCCGCCAGGTATTTCATAGGTGACATAATCAGCCTGCAAGTTAACAGTTAAATAGGCTTTTACTAATACATGATTTTCCTGCCAATCTACTTGATTTTTTACTAATAAAACAGGTGAATTTATTTCTAATACATATTCTTGGTAAAAGATAGAATTACCAAACTTTTTCACCACCTGAATACTAGCTTTTAATACTCCTTGTTCACCCCTATTCATACTAACTAAACTAGCATCTGACAACGGAAAATCTTCATATTTAGGATCAATATTCCAGCCATCCCAATATTGTCCTCGATCTTGGAAAAATAATAATTTATGACTTTGATTTTTTTCTAAAATTTCTCGTTGATTAATTCGATCAAAAATACTAATTACATTGCCTGTAGTCGCCTCTAATTCTACAGTTAAAAATTGATTTTGTAAGACTTGATTATCTAGTTCATTAGTCCAATATTTGACGGGTTCATAGCAATTTTTAACAATTTGATCTTGATTAATATTATTCTGTTGATTACCGACTAACCAATAGAGACGATAACCAATAGCCTGTATTTCATCTGCTAGGAATAATATTTTTAATTTTTCACTATTTAAGCTAATTTCTGATAATACTTTTTCCCCCAGATGATCACAAATTTGCCAGTTTATATCATTATCTAAATTTGTCAGTAAATCTACACCAATAACTTGCGATCGCACCCAATTGAGGGAATTAAAAATAATAATTGGTTGTACTAGATCACAGTCAGTTAAATTAGTCGGTAAAGATAAATCAATTTGCTGAATAATATTTTGCCAGGCTTGCTCTAAAATTTCCTGACTAACTTGTAAAGATGCTAACCAATTTTTATTAGCCTCTTGGTAAACCTCATTAATAGAAGTCCCCGGCAAAATATCATGAAACTGATTAAATAAAACTTCTTGCCAAGTTTCTCTTAACAATTTTTGAGGATAATTTGCCCCTGTTTTAATAGTGGCAATAGATGACCATAACTCAGCCTGATAAAGTAAATTTTCACATTGCCGATTAGAGAGTTTTTGATCAGCATGGGTGGTATAACAACCCCGATGAAATTCTAAATATATTTCATCTTGCCATTTCGGTAATTTTTGGGAATTTTGTTGATGATTTGTGGCTAGATTATTATTGATTTCTGCTGTTTTAACTTGATTAACTAAATGTGAATTATTTTGAGTACAATTAGCAGTTATTTCATCTAAATAATCAGTTACATTGGTAAACTTTATAGGTGGGAAAAAGGGTGATTTTTGCCATCTATTAATAATTTCTAACATATCCCTCGTCGGACCACCGCCATGATCACCTACACCAATTAACCATAAACCCTCTTTTACCCCTGTTTTTTCATACCATTCAAATAGATAATCCATCACCTTAATGGGTGCAAATTTTTCGCCAATGGGAGCCGACATATAACTAATTATTTCACTACCATCAGGACTTTGCCATGTAAATAAATCATAGGGAAATTTATTAGTATCATTCCAGCGTAATTTTTGTGTGACAAAATATTTGATTTCTCCCTGTTGAAAAAGTTGGGGGAGTTGAGCAGAAAAACCAAAAGTATCAGGCAACCAGGCTACTTGGGCGTATTTACCAAATTTTTCCTTGACGTATTTTTGACCGTATAAAATCTGTCTAACAATTGATTCAACCCCTAATAAATTCAGGTCTGGTTCTACCCATAAACCACCATCAATATGCCATTTATTAGCTAATATTTGTTGCTGAATTGCTTGGAATAATACTGGTCTATTTTCCTCTAACCAAGCGTATAAAACTGGTGTGGAATGGGTATAAGTTAAGGCTGGAAAATCTTTTTGTAAATTTAAAACTGATTGAAAGGTTTTTTCGGCAACTTCCCAGGTTTCTTTAATCGGCCATAACCAGGCTAAATCTAAATGGGCATGACCTAATAAGTTGACTTTTAATTGATCAATATGAGGAATTTTATCAGGTAATTTTTTAATTAGATTTTCTATTAAATTCTCTCGCAAATCCGTTAATTGTTCGGCAAATTTGGGGTGATCGCCCACTAAATCCCAATTGAATAAATCTAACTGTTTGGCTAAGTATTGGATTGATAAAGATAAAGTATTAACTACCTGATCATCTTGTTGATTTGTATCAATAAAAAATGTTAAATAATTAGTTAATATTTGTAATTCATCCGCCACAAAACTAGGGTTACAAAAATCATTATTTGTATCCTCATAAATAGATAATGATTGCATTAATGCTCCCTGATTATGGTAGGGAGTAATTAACTTAATTGTAATAAAAATTTCCTGCCCAGGCATAGCAGATGAGCTTAATATAATACGACTAGAACTATCAAATAAATCACCTGTTTGAACTAACTCACCATTCACAAATATTTCTGCTAATTCTGCCCACCAAGTCAGGCATAATCTTAAACATAATTTTTCTACAGAATAACCATTTAATTGCTGAGGAATCACAAATTTTTGAGCTAACCAAACAGTTTTTCTACCCTTTTCCCAAAGGATTTGATTTTTCTCATTAATAGTGACTGGTTGCCAATCATTAATATTAGTTAAATTTTCATTTGTAAAATACCCTAATTTATAACGCCAATTATGTATAACATCCAGTTCCGTTAATTGTCGTAAGCAGTGAATATCTGCATTAATTTTCTCAATAGAAATTTTCTGAATAGATGAAGCAGTCATATTTTTATCAATTTATCAAATTTATTAAAAAGGTTGCCAAAATTTGCTATGATTAGCGACGAAACTAATATTTAATATTACGGTGTTGCCAATGTCTCCTCAGCAGTCAGGGCCATATCAAAGCCAATCCTTAAATCAAGTTGCTCAAATTTATCAAAATTTAGTTGATAAATGTACCCGTACTTATCGTTATTTACAATACAATAGTGCTGGGGTAATGCAATTAATGTTAGTACCTATTTTTGCCCTGTGGGCAGGGATACAAAATATTAGTCAAAATATTGGTCAAGGTTGGCAAAATTTATTGGGTAAAAAAGTATTAAATTTACCTCATGCTGAAAATTTTGATTTAGATAATAATTCTAATAATAATATTGATAATAATACTAAAAATTTAATACTTAATATTGATCATGATATTAATTTTAATCATGATTTAAATCATCATCTCAATCAAAATCATCAGAAAAATTTAGACTCAGTTAAAAAGGTATTTAACCCGATTAATTCTATTAATCCTAGTAATTTATCTAGTAAAAAAACTTTTGTTACTGCCGTGGAAAATTCGGTAAAAAATTGGGTATATCCAGTGATAATTGGTGTCACAAGTTTAGTACCAATACTGGATATTAAACCAGCAGAAAAGGCTTTAGTTAGTATCGAGCCACCCGCTCCTAATTCTATGGCAGTATTTACGGAAAATCCTACTGATTTAGCCCTTAATAATCAAAATAACTCTGAGACAAAAATTAGTTATAATGATCAGTTTTTAGAAGCTCATTTTGTGCCGATGGGATATGTGAAACATCCCCTAGAATTAGTATTAGAATGGGTAGATAAAATGATTTATTTTGTTGAGCAATTAATTGTAGAAATTGTCAATTTTTATCAGTCCTGATTAATAATTAGCTGTATTAATTGAATCTAATTTTAATCTGATTTTGGCTTGTTGCCATTGACATCAACTTCGTTGTCTATTAATCAATATGGCCAAATATCGTAATAAATTGATAAAAATTAAAAAAAATTGTAAAAAGGGTGCATTCTTCCGATAAAATCAGAGTTTATATAACTTAACTGGCGTTAGCCAACAGAATCATCCCTGGGAGAATATCAATATGTTGACCCTGAAAATCGTTGTTAATATCGTAGTCCTGTCTTTTGTGGCCCTATTTATTTTCGGGTTTCTATCCAATGACCCATCTCGTAATCCCAAAGGCCGGGACATGGAATAATAAAACAAATTTTGATCTTGACTGTTGCCAAATTGAAAAATCTGACAATGGTCAAGATTTTCTATTGATAATTTTATTAATAATATTTATTTTATTTTAAGTATTAGTAAAATTTTTAGGCTATCTGTTTTATAATTTTTAGGCTTAACTCTAGGCAAGCACAGTAATTAATTGTGCTGATTTTTTATCTATTTATTTATGTCTTATCATGCCTTATCCGTCTCTTCCTCCAGAAATACCGCCCATCGTTAAAAGTGTTGTTATTGATTCCGTTTCTAGTGATAATGATATAAATAATTTTAAACCAAGTTTAAAAAATACAATAAAATCTCGTTCAAAATCTTCACAAAATTCTCGTTTATTATCTGTATTAAAACCAGCTAATTCAAGTAATAATTCTAAGCCTAATTTTCAGCAACAGATCAAATCATCTAAGTCTTTAGTTGGTTTAGAATTAACTGATGAGAATATTCAGTCAATAGATATTAATAATCATGCTGAAAAATCTCTAACAGAGAGAAAAGAAAATTTATTAGCACGCTTCAAAAAACAGGATGTAGGAACAGCAGAGAGTTTGTCTGATCCTAGTTCTACCAGTCAAGAAATAGATCAATCTTTCAGCACATGGCAACCAGATAAAGTTAAGCAAAAAGAGCAACTCAATCATCGTAATTTACTTAATAAACTTAGACAAAATAATCATACTGCCGATCTACAAATTACTAATACAGTTGACACAATAGGTAATAAAAAAGGTAGTGAAAATTTAAAAGATTTAGCTGATTTAGATATTAATTCTCAGTTACCGCCTGATAATTCCCCTTCATTAAAATCTAGTAATTCTCAAGTTAAATCTCAGAAAAATTTGCCAGATACAGTTGATTTTGAGAATGATCCATTAACTAATTATGCTAATAGTCGATCAAATTCTTTCCAAACAAATAATCAAGAGATTAAACCTATTAATCAAGTTAATATTCCTGATCAATTAACGGGCGATAATAATAGTGTTTCCCTAGAAATAAATAAAAACCCTAATCAACAAAGGGCAAAAAGTTTAACTAATTCTATTCGTCAATTAAAAAATAATTATCACAGTTGTCCAGATCAAGTAAATGTTTCTGCTATTTCCACAAGTGTTAATAATATAAAATTATCTAAAGCAAATAAACCTACTCAACCTAAAATTTATAGCAAATTAAGAAACTTTATACCTGTTCAAACTTCTACAAATCAACCAACCTATCAACAAAATTTAATATCTACTACCACACCCCAAAAAGGGTTAAATACCAATACTGTTTTATATAAATTACCTGCTATTACTTCGCCTTTTGATGCTCAACAGGTTAACTCTGAATTATTAGGGGATACTTTAGAAATAGGTTTGCCTCGTTCTTTTAACCTTTCTCAAAATACTCCTCAATCTGAAAAGAATGAACCGAAAAATTATCGCCTAACTGCTCCAGAATTATCACCATCAAATAATAACCTAGATTTACCATCTTTAGAACAGGAAACTGATCAACCAAACGACGAGAATAATAATACTGAAAACCCCATTAATAATACCGAAGAAAAAAAAGCAATTGATCCTTTAGAAAAATACCGTCGTCGCCGTTCTCCCGGTGAAAAAACAGAGGAACAACCCCAATCTGATAAAACAACCCCGATTATTAACGTACCTGTGCCAGAAGACGTGATCGAGATAACCGCTAATCAACAGGAATTTAATGAACAACAACAAACTGTTAGCGCCCAAGGTGATGTCATTGTCAGATTTCGAGATGGTGTATTAACCGCCGAGCGGGTACAAGTTAATTTAGTCACCCGGCAATTACAAGCCCAAGGTGAGGCGGCGATCGCTAGGGGAGAACAAATATTAGAGGGCGATCGCATTGAATTTAATTTAACTTTACAAACTGGGGTGATTGATCAGGCAAGCGGTACTATTTACGCTCCCACTTCTGGTACAGATTTAGCACCCCTTTCCCCTACATTGCCAACGGTGGGCGGGATTGCCACTAGTAAAATTCCCCTGAGTGAACGATTAAAATTGAATCAACCGGCTGTCAATGTGAAAGAAGAACCAGGAGTTACTACTACTATTGGTGGTGGGAATCGGGGAGGTTTTCGTTTACCCCAAACCCAAGGGCAAGTAGATCGTTTACGGTTTGAGGCAGAACGGATTGATTTAACTGGTAATGGTGGTTGGACGGCGACTAATTTACGGTTAACTAATGATCCTTTTTCCCCACCAGAAATAGAATTACGAGCAAATCAGGCAACATTTACTAAACTGACTCCCTTAAAAGATGAGTTAATTACTACTAATTCCCGCTTAGTATTTGACCAAAAATATTCCGTACCCCTATTCAAAAAACGGACGGTAATTGATCGGACCGAACGAGAACCCTTCCCCGTGCAATTTGGTTATGATCAAAAAGATCGAGGTGGTTTATTTGTGCAGGGTAGTTTTAAACCTTTACCAAAAGGAAAATTTGATTTAAAATTAACCCCTCAGTTTTATATTCAAAGGGCAATTAATGGTTCCGATGGTGGCAATGCTGATCTATTCGGTTTGAAAGCTGATTTAGTCGGTAATATTAGCCCACAAACTAAACTTTTTGCCAGAGCAGATATTCTCACCTTTGACGGTTTTCCTGATATTCCTCAAGATAAATTCCGAGCGAGCGCCCGTCTGCAACATATTTTTGGTCAAAGAACCGATGGTACTGGTTATACTGTAACGGGGGAATACAGTTATCGTGATCGTTTATTTAATGGCACATTAGGTTATCAAACCGTACATAGTACCCTTGGCTTAGTTTTCACTTCTCCAGATATTAGGTTAGGGAGAAAAGGCACTAAATTAAGATTTCAAACAGGTTTTCAAAATATTGATGCCCGCACAGATCGGCGGGATTTACTAGATTTAGAAGTATTTGAACCAATTCCCGATGATGATGAAGATCCGAGGGGCAGAGCAGACTTAAATCGTTTTCAAACTGCTGTCTCAGTCAACTATCCTATTAGGCTATGGGCAGGCAAAGCACTTCCACCTACCAAAGAAGCAGGTTTACGTTATACACCAACCCCAACTATTCCCTTTGTACAACTAATATTAGGCGCTTCGGCTGCCACTAGTATTTATAGTAATAATGATACTCAATCCTATATTAGGGGAAGTATTGGTTTAATTGGTCAATTTGGTCACTTCTCCCGCAAATATTTTGACTATACTGGTTTTAATATTATTTACAGTGCTACTGCGTTGGATGGAGAATCACCCTTTTATTTTGATCGGGTAGTTGATACGAGTGTTTTAACCATCGGTTTTGTTCAGCAAATTTACGGTGGTTTGCGGATTGGTGTACAGAATAGTTTCAGTTTGAGTGATGGTGGTGGCAATGTTGACAATGAATTTACAATAGAATATAGTCGTCGTTCCTATGGTATCAGTTTGCGTTATAGTCCCCGCCGGGAAATTGGTACAATCTTATTAAGAATTAGTGATTTTAATTGGTCTGGTGGTACTAATACTTTTGATGATGTGCAGAATGTTAATAATGGTGTCGTGGGTCAATAATTATCTCATGGTGATTATCTAATGGTGATAAGGTGATTATGACAGAAACAGAAATAGGCTCTCCCATAGAACAAATAGAGGCTCTGATTAATTCTTATGATTTTGATTTAGATGGCTGGTCGGCTGCTGCTTTGGTTGCCCAATGGCTGGAACAGTATGAGCCTGATTGGTTAAAGTTAGCTGTGATAGAAGCCCTTTACCAAGGACGTTATAAGGCTTTTTCTGTCCAACAAATTTTAAATTTATGGCAGCGACGGGGTTCACCGATCTATCACTTTACCTATGAATTTGAGCGGTTAATTTGTCGGAATATTCCGACCTTTGGTACAAATTCTGCTGATGCACCAGAAGTTATTAATATAACAGATGTCACCACCGCCCCTGAGCTATTACAAACTTTCGATCCGATCAATACCACGGAAGAATTAACCGATCATGAAACTAATATAATTGTTGCTACGTTGCAATCAGCTAATTCACCAGTTTCAGATAAATCCTTAGAAATTGATCATACTCATCCGATCAATACAACTTCCCCTAATCCGCCCGATCAACAGACAGTAGTTAATAAAGAACAGTTTTATAATAAATTACGGGCGATCGCCCACTGTAAAAACTTATCTGAAGATTTAGAATTATCTGAAGAATTACCCCAAGATTTAACAACTATTCAGGAAACTGATAGTTTGCCATCAGTATCAGGGGTAACAGATAATTACCCCTTACCTAACGATCCTTAAATCCGTCCTAATACCTGCCAATCGCTAATTCGCCACTCATTATTCTGACGGACTAACTCATAACGAATCCGTAAATTATCCTGCTGGAAGTTTAATAACTTGTTATCAGTAAAAAATTCAGTTTTTTCCCTCACTTCCACCTCTACCTGAGCTTGTTCAGGATTAGTCTCACTTACCTTCACCTCATTAATTTTCAAGTCATGGGAATATTTGCGGTAAGAACTATCCTGTTTTAAATTTCGTGCCGTATTTTGCCAACGATTTAAGGCCGGATCAATTAAAATTTCCGATAATTTCTCAACATTATTATCCGGTCCTAAAGCTACCGCCTTAGTCTCAAACCATTTTTTCAAGACTAATTCTGCCACCTCATTATTCAACTCTCCCGGTGCAGCCGCAATAACTTTCGGTGGTTCGGGAATTGGTAAAGGCGGCGTGTCTAACTGTACTATTGCCTGTTCACCAGTTAATTTCGGACCACCCCAATTTTTCATAGCTTGAGCCACCCAACTAGTAAGCAACCAAATCAATAAACCTATTCCTAATAAACCTAATAACAGGAGAATTAACCGGGGAAAATTAGTTTGAGATTTACCATGATGAACCCCGCCCCCAGGATTAGATACCACAGCCGATGATTGATCATCACTATTTGGCTGAGTTTCACCCCGTAAACGGGCTTCCACGGCACTACTAATATTCCTGCGTTCTCGATGGGAATGACGACGATTACTCAGGGGAATATCTGGGGTCGTATGCACTGCTGTTTCTGTAGCCATATTAACTTCTGGTGTAGTATTCACCGTCGCTTCTGCTTGCCCAGTCGTTAATCCGATTTGATTATCTATTTCAAGATCATTCTTAGTTGTAATAATTCCCCTGGCTGCTAACATTTGAGTGACAGCCTCAGATAAATTACTAGAAGAAATAGGATTAGCAGTATTAGAATGATCAATCATATTCTCAGTTCTATTCTGATCAGCCCGTCCTGGAATATTAGGGCGATTAGGTGGCACAACTACCCATTGATTAGCTGCTTCCGCTTCCGTTGGTAAAGCCTCTAAATATGATTGTACTTGGGGATTAGCAAAATAGTCTTTTAAAATAGCCTTTTTATTAGTCAGGTCTCGAAAATGGGGAAATACCTCTTCCGTTAACCAATGTTCCGCATACAAACAGAGTCCCGGTAACATATCAGGGGACGACTGGGAATGTTGACGAATAAACTCTAAAGGCTCATATTCTTGACTTAATTCTAGGGAACGGTTTGCCTCTTCTGTTTGCCCTAGTAGTAAGGAACAGAGAGCTTTTTCTAAATGTACATCCTGACTTCGCCCCAACTGCATTAACATTAATTTCGCTTTTCTAATTAAAGCCGGTTGAGTTTGGGCAAAACCTTGAGCTAATAAAGTATAAACAGCTAAATAGGTAGCCACCCCAGAAGGCCGGCGGGATTCTGCTTCAAATAATGATTTTTGTTCTGAGGTGGTTAAATGTACCCGTAACTGTTGCACAAACTGTAAAAAATCTTCTATACCTAAACCTGACTGATCATCGCCCTGACCTTCAATACCTCCCCGTTCCTGTAACATATCCTGTAATAGTTGCATACCATGCCGTCGTCGGTTAGCCTGTTCCTCTGACAACGCTAATAATTCCATAATCCGATAGGGGCGTAATTTATACAAATCCCCCTGCATTTCCCCTCGTAACTGGGTAAATAATTGTTCTTTTAATAAAAGCTCTTGACCATGCTCTAAGGAACTCGCAGCGTTTTCATACTGCCCTTGCTGCCACTGTTCCCGCCCTAATTCTAAATAGGCTAAAGCTACCGTTAATATTACATCTGACACCACTAAAGCCGGGTCGCCAAACTTACCATCTTTTAAACTCGCACAATGATTAATTAAATAAGGTCTAGTTAATTTTAAAATTAATTCATATTCTCCCAACTCTTGCAGGATTAATAAAGCTCCCACAAATTCCCGATCAGTAATCTCAATGAAAGGGGTATGCGGATCAACTTCTCCACTTGGATCAATAGCTGGTAGCGGTTTCTGTAAACCTAACTCTTGAGCAATCGAGTTACTATCATTTACTTCTGCGTCAGCCAGAATAGCGTCTTTTTTGCCATCTGGTTCATAGGTTTTCGCTAAAAAACCCGCATCATAAACTTGCCGATCGCCCGGACTAGATAAAACTGTATAAGCCTCATCAATCAACTGTTTTCTACCAACGATCGCCACTTCCGAATATTCCCGGCGTGGTAACTGCTGGGAACGATCCCGATGTGCTTGTTTAATTTGGTCGTTAGTCGCCTGAATCGGTAACCCTAAAATTCGGTAATAATCTAATGGTATGCGCACAATAGTTTTTTCCTAATAAAAATATGTTTATGAATACTGAGTGTGAATATTGGGTGTGAATACTGAGTGTGAATATAGAACCCATTTGGTATCTTTTGCCATAACCCTTACTACCAAAAGATTTGACCTTAAACTAGATTTTGGTTGAAATCCTTGCTGGGCAAGGATCACATAATAGATCCCAAATGAGTTCTATATGGGTACAAATATTGACTACGAATATTGAGTATATATTGGAGCTAAAAATTTGCCTAAAATTCTATCATAATTTATGATTTTTTACCATGGCCGAATAATCTAAATGGGTATAAATTGATATTTTTTGCTGATAATTTGCTGATAATATATTAAACTTTGCATCATAGAAGCTAAAGGGGCAAATTCAGCCAGCCGGTTTGATCATTTGTTCACAAATATTCAGTTATTTTTTGATCAAGAGGCACAAGTCTCACAATTATTAGGAATTTAAGGTTAATTAAATGGCACAAGAACGGACATTACCAATAGTTGATACTAGTCACGTCAAAATCACTAGAGATGATGCTTTGATGCTCTACGAGGACATGGTGCTAGGGCGTTTTTTTGAGGATAAATGTGCGGAAATGTATTACCGGGGCAAAATGTTTGGTTTTGTCCATTTATATAACGGCCAGGAAGCAGTGGCAACGGGGGTAATTAGAGCCATGACCCGTGGTAAAGATTTAGTTTCTAGTACCTATCGTGATCACGTCCATGCTCTGAGTGCCGGTGTACCAGCCCGGCAGGTAATGGCCGAGTTATTTGGTAAGGCCACAGGTTGTTCTAAAGGCAGAGGTGGTTCCATGCACTTATTCTCAGCAGAATATGGGCTCTTAGGTGGTTATGCGTTTGTGTCAGAGGGTATTCCGGTGGCAGCCGGGGCAGCCTTTCAAAGTAAATATCGGCGGGAAGCGATGGGCGATAGTTCCTTTGATCAAGTTACCGCCTGTTTCTTTGGGGATGGAGCAGCCAATAACGGCCAATTCTTTGAAACCCTTAATATGGCTGCTCTCTGGAATTTACCAATTCTTTTCGTGGTGGAAAATAATAAATGGGCAATTGGTATGGCCCATGAACGGGCAACCTCTGATCCAGAAATCTACAAAAAAGGACCGGCTTTTGGCATGGTAGGGGTAGAAGTTGACGGTATGGATTTAGTGGCAGTGCGTGCCGTTGCCCAGGAAGCGGTTGCCAGAGCCAGAGCCGGCGAAGGTCCTACTGTAATTGAAGCATTAACCTATCGTTTCCGTGGTCACTCTTTAGCTGACCCTGATGAATTAAGGGATAAGGAAGAAAAGGATTTTTGGTTTGCCAAGGATCCAATTAAACGTTTTGCCACCTATGCGATTAACAAAAATTTAGTAACGGAAGCAGAATTAAAGGCAATTGAACAAAAAATTCAAGCGGTAGTTGATGAAGCTGTAGAATTTGCTGAAAGTAGTCCAGAACCAGATCCTAGTGAATTATATCGCTATATTTTTGCAGAAGATTAATTTAGCAAGATTAATACTGTAAAATTAATTGCACAAAAACAGAAGAGATAACAATAGTATATTTTTGAAAAGGGCAGAAAATGCCCTTTTTTCTTGCTGAAATTAATCTAGGCCAAGCGATCCCAGGCAAAAAAATCTGATATAATTTGAGGGAATATTAATCATCATAAAATTTCTTGAAGAAATTTCTTAAGTTTTCCGTAGCGTTGCCCGCAAATTCTCAGTTTGTCAACAATCGCTCAAATTCAGAAATTTTAAAAATTTAAAAATAATGAATAGAAAAAATCGTCATCGGTACGGGGGACAGTTCGTCACTTATCTATTATTAATACTGGCAGGTGTTGCCACTACATTTTTAGGTCAAAAGATATTTGCATCTCACTTTCTATCCCATAGTCCTACAGCGATCGCTTCAGCCACTTCACATCCTACAGCTACTACAGCTACTACCCAACAGGGCGATCACCCGATCATGGGAGAAAAAAATTGGTTAAATTTTCATACCCGCCACACCCCAGATAATTTTGTGGTGGGGGTGGTGGAAAAAGTTGGTCCGGCGGTCGTGAGAATTAATGCCAGTCGGGAATCTAAGCAATCTGAGAAAAAATCTAATATGCCAGATGATTTTTTCGGTTTTGATGATCCTGGTTTTAATAATGAAGACCCGGTAGAAGAAGGTACTGGCTCTGGTTTTATTATTAGTGCTGATGGTCATATTCTCACCAATTCCCATGTGGTAGAAAACACTGATACGGTGCAGGTGATTTTAAAAAATGGTAATCAATATGCTGGTAAGGTTTTAGGGGTTGATCCGGTGACTGATGTGGCGGTGGTGAAAATTCCTACGGATAATTTACCGGCGGTGACTTTAGGTGATTCCCAAAATTTAAAACCCGGTCAGTGGGCGATCGCCATTGGTAATCCGCTTGGTTTAGATAATTCAGTGACGGTCGGGATTATTAGTGCTACAGGTCGTTCTAGTAGTGATGTGGGTGTACCCGATAAAAGAGTTGGTTTTATTCAAACAGATGCTGCGATTAATCCTGGTAATTCTGGTGGTCCCCTTTTAAATGAAATGGGGGAAGTGATTGGTATGAATACGGCTATTATTAGTGGTGCGCAGGGTTTAGGTTTTGCTATTCCTATTCATAGTGCCAAAAAAATTGCCGAGGAATTGATCAGCACAGGCAAGGTAGAACACGCCTATTTGGGAATTGCTATGCAAACTCTCACCCCAGAGATTAAACAGGCGGTGAATAAAAATCTGCCAGAAAAGTTAAATATTAAAGTTGATCAGGGAGTATTAATTGTTAATGTGGCTGACCGTTCTCCTGCTGCGAAGGCTGGTTTACAACCGGGCGATATAATTTTTAGGATGAATGGCAAGGCTATTAATAAATCGGAAAATGTGCAAGAAATAGTACAATCTCAATCGGTTGGTGATGTATTGCAACTGGAAGTGAATCGTAATGGCAAATTATTAAAAGTGGCGGTACAGGTGAGCAATTTACCAGCAGAGAGAAATCCTAATTAAGTTTTAGTTAATTTTTCCTTAATTGTTATCACAAATTTATCACAAATATTTTTTCACATAGTCAATTTGATGTCACCGATGTACAAAAAATATGATGATCAATATACCGTAGGGGCAATTCATGAATTCCCCCTATTACTGGGATAAAAATTACTATGATACTAACTATTAATAAAACAGAGATAATTAGACACCTCAACAATTTATCTAATATTAACCCGACAATTAAGGAAATCAATCAATTTACTCCTCTGATTCCCCATAGTTTACATATATTAAATACCACCACATCTACCAATCAAATACTCTGGCAGTTAATAGCAGAGGGAGCATCAGCCGGCACGGTGGTAATTGCCACGGAACAGACGGCAGGGCGGGGGCAGTGGGGAAGAAAATGGCAATCTAATGCCGGCGGTTTATATTTTTCCGTGGCGATCGCCCCTCATTTACCCATAGAAGAAACCCCTCAATTAACCATGGCAACTGCTTGGGGATTGGCAAAAATATTGGCAGAGTATCAAATACCAGTGCAGTTAAAATGGCCTAACGACTTAATATTAGCAGGCCACAAATTAGGCGGAATATTAACGGAAACTAGAGTAAATCAAGGAAAAATTCAGCAAGCCGTCATTGGTATTGGCCTAAATTGGTCAAATACCGTACCGGAAATAGGTATAAATCTCTGTAGTTATTTCGCCAAAAACCGCCATCCTACGATATTATCAATGGAGGAATTAACGGCCATAGTTTGTCATGGCCTAAATATTGGCTTGGCGACCCTATGGACAAAGGGTATTGATCATATACTGCCTGAGTATTGCCAACTGTTGACCGTAATGGGGAACCAATTAATGGTGAATGGTCGTCTGGGTTCGATTGTGGGTGTCACGAGACAAGGGGAATTAAGGGTCAAGATATTAGCAGATGCTGAATCTGATACTAAATCTCATCACTCAGACCGATTGCCGAGTGTATCTGACAATTTTCACCCTAATACTGAAATTTATTTCCAGCCAGGAGAAATTAGTCTAGGTTATGGCGCATCAATCAGTACAGTTTAGTATTTTAAGGAAAATATGTCTTTAGCAGAGAAAAATCAGACAGCCGGTTTAACAAGTAAAAAATCCGGGAAAAGTTCTCACAATTCTATAGAAAATTCTCATAATTCAACTAATTCAACTAATTTGACAAATAATTCTCAATATTTATTTAATCAAAAATTTCATCAAGCATCTAATAAACAATCTAATCATCCAAAAACTATAGCGAAAACTTTGTTAAATTCATCTAAAGTTAATCTTCCCAAAATTTCTTTATCAAAATTATTTATATTAAAATTAGGTTTAGGTTTAGCGACTCTTGGCTTATTAGGTAGAGGTTTAGCGGAAGCAGAAGAAATTTTTTATGTAGAAGAATATCCGACGGTTGATCAAAGTCAGCCCGTCGCTCCCAGTATTGCTCCTGAGCCAGCACCAGTTGAAGAATATTCTAATTATAATAGTGAACCAGAAGTATATACTGCTCCATTTCAGGCTGATTATCAAGGGGATATTACCGCACCGCCTACTTCAGAAACTCCCTATTTTCAACCAGAACCTTTATATATTCCTGAAGAACAATACGTTTCCCCGCCCTTTGAACAGGTAGAAGCCCCGCCTGTGGCTCCGGTAGAAGAATTACCGCCGGTCACTTTACCCAATTGGCAGGAAACACCAACTAGTAATTATGCTGATAATTACATTGACCAGACTCCTTATGAAGTCGGGGCAACAGATGCTTATGAAGCACCTGATGCGATTATCTTTACAGAACGTGGTACAGGTTGTGAAAATGGTAGTTGTGATGCTCCTGTGCAAACAGCAGAAATCACACCACCTGCTAATAATTCTGTTAATAATAATTATGCGGGAACACCTGAGAATAACCTAGATAACAATTATGCTAATACCTTCACTATTCCCCTGAATAGTTATGGGCAATCTGGCTCAAATCCTCTAGCTATTCAGCCACCGGCTAATACGGGTAATTCTAATAATAATTGGTTAGCAGAACCTGCTAGACAAAATTATCAAGCGGAAACTAATCAAGCAGAAACCAATATTTATGAGCCGGTATATTCTGCGAATAGTGACAATAACTATTACGATGATCAGCAAAATCAAGGTTATTATTCACCCTCTGGGAATACTGCATCATCAGAACAGGTAGCGATCGCCAGTGTATTACCAGCCCAAGTCAGCGGTTTATTTGATGTCAACTTAATGATGGATTCCGGGTTGTCGTATTATAATCGCACCCAAAGACCTCGCCCAGTAGCTAATAATGGTAATACAAGTTTACTATTTCCCCTTTCCTTACCGGCTCCCATTACCTCCACCTTTGGTTGGCGACAACATCCCGTATTAGGTTACAGTAGATTTCATACTGGTACAGACTTAGGAGCGGATCAGGGTACACCAGTTGTCGCAGTATTAGCCGGTCGGGTAGCGATCGCTGATTGGTTAGGCGGTTATGGTATTACGGTGGTACTTGCCCATGAAAAAACTAAATCAGAAAGTTTATACGGTCACTTATCAGAAATATTTGTGAAACCGGGCGAATGGGTACAACAGGGAGAAGTGATCGGGCGGGTTGGTAGCACTGGGATGTCAACCGGACCTCACTTACACTTTGAAATACGACAGTTAACTAAAGATGGTTGGGTGACAAAAAGTGCTGATGAAAACATTACAGCCGGTTTATCTCACTTATTAAAAGTATTAAAAATCGATAAATTACCGACCTTACCAAAAATTGCTTTAAATGATCTGAAAAAACAAACGATGGATGGGGAAGGAATGCCAAAATTACCGCCTTTACCACCCGGTTTTGCTGTGGCAATTCCTGATTTGGAGCCACCCTATCCAGAATTAATGAAACCGCTGAAACCGCAACCGAATCGCCCGAATAATAAACCAGTAATTTCTCAAAAAAATCAGCCGTAATTTTTATTCTCAAATTAACTACAACGGAGCTAAATACAGAAAAATCATGACTTACGACCAAGAAAAACAAGTGGCGATTGATGCCACAATGATTGCCAGTAAATTGTGTGAAGAAGTACGGGGCAATATTCCACCGGCTATGGAAAAAATTGATAAAAGTCCGGTGACAGTAGCTGATTATGGCGCACAAGCGATTATTTGTCGGGCGATTCGCCAAATATTTCCTAACGATCCAATTGTTGGGGAAGAGGATGCTACAGAATTAAGAAAACCAGAGATGGCTGAGGAATTAGCGAAAATTACTCAATACGTAAAAAATCAAATACCGGATGCTACGGCTGATCAAATTTTAGATTGGATTGATTATGGTAATGGGCAAGTCACGGATCGTTATTGGACGCTGGATCCAATTGATGGCACCAAAGGTTTTGTCCGACAAGATCAGTATGCGATCGCCCTAGCTTTGGTAGAAAAAGGTGAGGTGAAAGTGGGTGTATTAGGCTGTCCTGCCATGCCGGTTACTGATCATGCTCCAGGCGTATTATATGTGGCAGTGCGGGGAGCCGGAGCCATGATGATGCCCTTTGCCACTGGTGTATTTTCTCCTATTCAGGTAGTCACACCGGATGATGTAACAAATTTCCGTTTTGTGGAAAGTGTGGAAAGTAGTCACGGTGATCAGGAACGACAAAATGCGATCGCCCAAGCGGTTGGTATTACCAGCCCTTCTGTGCGGATGGATTCCCAAGCTAAATATGGGGCGGTTGCCAGCGGTCAAGCCGGTTTATATTTACGTTTACCTTCCCCTAAATATCCCGATTACCGAGAAAATATTTGGGATCATGCAGCCGGGGCGATCGTTGTGGAGGAAGCGGGCGGTAAAGTTAGCGATATGTTTGGTCAGCCTTTAAATTTTGCTGATGGAGCAAAAATGTTAAATAACCGAGGAGTAGTTGTCAGCAATGGTACTATTCATGATCAAGTGATTGAGGTTTTAAAGAAATCTTAAATTATTGCCTTTAGTCAAGGCTAAAGGTTTTGGTAGGTAGATTGTTCAAGATACGGTAGGGCATACCCGAATCTTCCTCTATTAAAAGAGGAAAACGCTTGGAGAGTCTTTCATAACAGGGCAACTAGATAAGCAACTAATATTCTAGTAGGCTCAAACGAGAGACATAATCGGTAAAACATAAGTATGGTTAGCGAGAAAGGGCGGTAATTAGCTCAAGAATCTCCTGCTTACCTCTGAAAGAGGGATGGGATCGGTGGGAGTGTCAATTGATGTTCATTTAGACCAATATTCAGGGTGATGAAGAGCATCGGCACAGTGAATATTCCCCGCATATTTTTCAGCCGCAAGCGGATCAAGAATATTGACCATCCAAGCATCTGATTGCTCATCAGGTATAGGATAAGGTGTTATGAAACCATAGGGAAAAGCTGGTACAAATCCATAGCGGGTGTAATATTTCGGATAACCTAAAACAAAAACCAGTGGAATCCCCTGATTTTCTAATAGACGGATTCCCGCTTGAATCAGTTGACCACCAATACCTTGATTTTGAGCGTCAGGTATTACAGCTAACGGAGCAAGAATAGAAGCAGATACAGTTTGTTCTGTTGAGATAATTTTTACCGGAGTAAATAAAATATGTCCTACTACCTGATATTTTTGTACTGCAACCAGGGATAGATAGGGGACCGCAGTAGGATCATGTAATAAATCATTGATTAATCTAAGTATTTCTTGACTTTGTTCTAAGCCAAAGGCTTTTTCATGTACCTGATTGATCTGACTTAAGTCATTATCTAGGGCTTGGCGAATTTCTAAAGATATTGTCATAATTATCACCCAATAATTTTACTTACCACTGAAAAATGGTTTCGGTTCAAAACCAGCTAAACCAGCCACAATATTATTAGGAAAAGCACTAATTTTTTGATTATATTGCTGTACTGCTAAATTATAACGTCTTCGCTCCGTAGCAGTCCGATTGGCTGTACCAGACATTTCAAAACGCAAATCTTGCAAAGCCTGAGAAGAAGAACTTTGGGGATTAACCTTCATACTATTAAAACGTTGCATAGCCTGATCGACCTGATTCATGGCTGCTATTTTTTGATCAATAGTATTCGCTTTTTGGTAACTTTGCCGAGAATTATTTAATATACTTAATATTTCCTTTTCTTGATTAGCCTGCAAATTAGCTAGATTGATCATATTAGGAATTAAATCCGCTTGTCTTTGTAACTGAGTTTCTACCGATGCCCAGGCTAATTCTACCTGTTGAGATTGTGAGTTTAAATAATTATAAGTAACTATTCCCCATAATACGGAAATAGCAGCGACCCCACAGGAAATAAAGTTAATTTTCTGATTGAATGCCTGTTGATCAAGCTGTTTTTGTGCCTCTAAACGTTTTTGTTCTTTTACCTGAGCTACTGCTTGCTCAATAAATTCTGGCGGTATTTGTACTTGTTCACCAGCGGCTTTTAATTCTTCTAAAGAATAACTATTAGTTTGTTGAGAATATAAGCGAGACGCTAGTTCTAATACATCATCGGCAATATCATCAGGAATTTTTCTATTATCTGGCTGATTATTCATAATTTTATTGTTTAATATTTTGTTATCGTCAGTCAAATTGACTATTGTATAATAAAAATAATCAACATAGCACGTTAATCTTAAGCAAATTCACTCTTTCATACTAGAAAGGTAAAATATAATGTTCCTCCCCGTTAAACTTCATAGAATATCGAAAAATAATATAATCTTAGCTATTTTAGCTCTTTTTTCCACTGTACTAATTATTCTCACCCCATTAATTAGTCATAGTATCACCGTGCAACAAATACCTAATCCTCGCCAAGTAAATGGAGGTTGGGTGAGTGATCAGGCGAATATCTTAAGTACTGAAACAGAAACTCAATTAAATAAGCTACTTTGGCAATTAAAAACTAATAGTGGTGCAGAATTTGCCGTGGTGACTGTGCCAAATACTAATTCTGCCAGTAGTCCGAAAGAATTTGCTACAGAATTATTTAACTATTGGGGGATTGGTGAAAAAGGTAAAGATAACGGTTTATTGTGGTTACATTCTGTGGATGATCACCGGGTAGAAATAGAAACAGGTTACGGTTTAGAAAGTATTTTACCAGATTCTCGCCTTGGTAATATTATCAGAAATGAGATTATCCCTAAATTTAAAGCCTATGATTTTAACGGCGGAACATTAACTGGTGTAAAGTCTTTGAGCCAAATTATTAATAAAGAATTAGAAGCTAGTTTACCAGGAAAAATTCTGCCCTCAAGTCAGCCAGAAAAAATGTGGCAAGGGGAAGACATTATTTTATTAGCGATCGCCTTTTCTTTAGGGGCGATCGCCTATTATCAAGCTCGATACTTAGCTAAAAGCCCAATTTATGTATCTCAGACAGATAATTCTCAAAATAAATCAGCTAAATTTTTATCCAGTGATTTAGTTAATAATAGTCAAGAAAAAAATTTTGGTATTCATTTTTTCCTTTGGTTAGCCGGCTTTCTAATTGCCCTTACCCTGTTAAGTATGATTAGTCTGATTATATTTAATCAAGCTAATCTAATATTTTCCGGCTTATTTTCTGTGATTATTGCCCTAATTCCCATTAAACCTCTAGCTTCTCAAATAGATCAAAATCGTCAGAGTCGTTCTTTGCATCCTATATATTGCGAAAAATGTCGGCAACCTATGGTGAAATTAGATGATCAAACGATCATCAATAGTTTGAATGAACATGAAAAGACGGCTATTCAAATAGGTTCTGTAGCTTTTGAGGGATGGCAATGTGAAAATTGTCTGAATAGTTCCCCAGAATTTAATGATCTAGATCAGCAGGATGTAGAATCTCAAGCCAAACAAACCAAAAAGAAAAAATCTCAGGGACGACCATTCCATTTACGTCGCTATGTCTTAGGTTCTTACTGGCAAATGTGTCCGGTGGGTAAAGAATTAACAGTTAAAGAGTCTTCTCATGTCAGTATTCATCCTACCCGATACAGCACCGGCTTAGAAATAGTTAGTCAGGTTTGTCAATGTTGTGATTATCACAATGAACAACATCGTATTTTACCTGTATTACCTTCCCCTAGTAGTTCCAGTGGTAGCAGTTATTCTAGTAATGATAGTGGTGGTAGTAGTTCCAGTTCTGGTGATTTCGGTGGCGGTAGCAGTGGCGGTGGCGGTGCAGGCGACAGTTATTAATAAAAAATATAATATGCCTGAAAATATCAGATAATTTTGCTAACTCTTGACTAATAGTTTATTAAAAAAATATCAAATTTACTAAAATAATTAATCTACTTATTGATCATGAAAATTATCTTTTATCTCGTCAACATCTATATATGAATATCTATTCATCACTAATTAAATATAGATGTCGATCTGTCTCCCATTAATTTGATCAAAACTATCTCTATTTCTTGATTACATCAAATCACTCATCGTCAGGGATCAATTTGTCAATAAGTATTTATACCAAAATAGTTTGTCAGACTATTTGTAAAGTTATGTAATGATAAGACGGCATTGATCACTCCTATAAGTATTAACTAACGTAACAATAGATTAAAAAAAATTATTGTAGATAAAAAAATGTTAAAAGTTGGAAGGTGATCATAAATTGATATGATTTTTACACCTGCAAAAAAAAGCAGGGCCGTTTAATTAATTGTTAGGAATTTTGGAGTTATGAGTTACTCTCAAACACAATCTCAGTCGAAAGCTGGGTATAAAGCCGGTGTACAGGACTATAAATTAACCTATTACACACCAGACTACACACCCAAAGATACTGATGTTTTGGCCGCATTTCGGTTCAGCCCTCAGCCTGGTGTACCTCCTGAAGAAGCAGCAGCAGCCGTCGCCGCTGAATCTTCTACAGGTACATGGACCACAGTATGGACAGACTTATTAACTGACCTGGACCGCTACAAAGGTCGTTGCTATGATCTTGAATCTATACCAGGTGAAGATAATCAATATATTGCTTATATCGCCTATCCTTTAGATTTATTTGAAGAAGGTTCCGTCACCAATTTACTGACATCTTTAGTTGGTAACGTATTTGGTTTCAAAGCATTACGTTCTTTACGTTTAGAAGATTTACGTATTCCTATTGCTTACTTAAAAACCTTCCAAGGTCCTCCCCACGGTATTCAAGTGGAACGGGATAAGTTAAATAAATATGGTCGTCCTTTATTAGGTTGTACTATTAAGCCTAAACTCGGTTTATCTGCCAAAAACTATGGTCGTGCCGTTTATGAGGTTTTAAGAGGCGGTTTAGATTTCACGAAAGATGATGAAAACATCAACTCTCAACCTTTCATGCGTTGGCGTGATCGCTTCTTATTTGTACAAGAAGCTATTGAAAAAGCCCAAGCTGAAACTGGCGAAATCAAAGGCCATTACTTAAACGTAACTGCTCCTACCTGTGAAGAAATGTTGGAACGGGCAGAATTCGCTAAGGAAATCAAAACTCCCATCATCATGCACGACTACCTAACAGGTGGTTTCACAGCTAATACTACCTTAGCTAAATGGTGTCGTCGGAATGGTGTACTTTTACATATTCACCGTGCTATGCACGCTGTAATTGACCGGCAAAAAACCCATGGTATTCACTTCCGGGTATTAGCCAAATGTTTACGGATGTCTGGTGGTGACCACTTACACTCTGGTACCGTTGTTGGTAAATTAGAAGGTGAAAAAGGCATCACTATGGGCTTTGTTGACCTAATGCGGGAAGATCATATTGAATTAGATCGCTCTCGTGGTATTTACTTTACCCAAGATTGGGCTTCCATGCCTGGTGTTATGCCAGTTGCTTCTGGTGGTATTCACGTATGGCATATGCCAGCTCTCGTAGAAATCTTTGGTGATGATTCTTGCTTACAGTTCGGTGGTGGAACCTTAGGTCACCCATGGGGTAACGCTCCTGGTGCTACTGCTAACCGGGTTGCTTTAGAAGCCTGTGTTCAAGCACGTAATGAAGGTCGTAACCTCTTCCGGGAAGGTGGCGATGTGATCCGGGAAGCCTGCAAATGGTCTCCTGAATTGGCTGTGGCTTGCGAACTTTGGAAAGAAATCAAGTTCGAGTACGAGGCCATGGATACCGTCTAATACAGTTTTTAGATGGCTGTTTTTGGGTTTTAGGCTGGTTATCAATAGAATAAAACTTGACAGACTCTGTTTTTCTCGTTAATATTTGCCAATTCTAAAATCCAAAAGCCAAAATCTAAAGTTGTAGAGGAGGTTGGGGTCATGGAGATTAAACGCATTGCGCAAGCAACTGGGAAGGTGATGGCCAGTTATTTGACTTATCAAGCCGTATTAGAAATTAATAATCAGTTAGTGGAAACAAATCCGCCTTTAGCGGCGTGGTTTAGCCAGTTTTCTGGGGCAACGAAGATGCAGGACGGGGAAGCCTATTTAGTGGAGTTACTGAAAGTTAATCAGGAACTTGCTTTTCGGGTGATGGCTGTCCGACAAAATTTAGCCCAAGAGGTATTAGATTATTTACCAGCAATGGTTCGTACAGGTATTGAGGAGGCGAATATGAATCATCAACGCCAATACCTAGAACGTATAACGCAAATTAGTTTAACTGATATAGAAACCGACCTCAATCCAGAAGAAACGCCAGATTAATCATTTTTCTGTCCGCATATCAAGTAATTAATTAAGAATCCATGAGAACTTTACCAATTGAGCGTCGTTACGAAACTCTGTCTTATTTACCCCCCCTGACAGATTCGCAAATTAACAAGCAACTGCAATATATCCTTGAGCAAGGTTATATCGCCGGTGTGGAATTTTCTGAAAGTCCTGCTCCTGAAGCTCACTATTGGACTTTATGGAAGTTGCCTTTATTCTATGCCAGAACTGTACAAGAAGTAATGACTGAAATTAATGCTTGTCGTTCTGAATTTCCTAACTGTTACATCCGTGTGATGGGTTTTGACAATGTTAAACAGTGTCAAGTATTGAGCTTTATTGTTCATAAACCTAATCAAAGACGTTACTAAGTCTTTAATTGAGTCTCTGAGAATTTTCTTGCGAGATAATAGTTAAATAAAAATTGGGGTGAGGTGACTTGCCCTAATTTTTTTGTTGATAATTTTTTTTGTGAATATTCTTGATAACAAGGGCGATCGCCCATTGTTTACAAAATTGCTGATGGATGGTATTAACACCAGCGATATTTTGCTAGAAAAATAGCGTAAAATTTTAATAGTTTAAATAATTTAGTATTATCAAAATTTTTGCTATGACTATCACGATTAATTGGCTATTATTTTCATTTCTGATGATTATACATTGTTGGGTTGGTATTAGTGCAGCCCTATTAGCAAAATCTAAAGGCTATCAGTTTAGCCACTGGATAATTGGTAGTTTAATTGGTGGTAGTTTCGCTCTAATTTTGGCAGCGGTTGCCCATAATCAAAATGAAGAAGAGATAAACAATCCAAATGTAACAGAACAAATTAGTTATTATTAATTTGATGCCCCATTGAACTAATAGAGATGCTTAATCTCCGATCAGATCAGGCATCTCAATTTTTTTTGTAGATTTAGATTTAGATTTAGATTTATTTATTCAACTTCATTTGGAGTGATCAATAGTTGCACACCCTGAATCACTTGCTCTATTAATACTGGAGAAATACTGCCTAACTTTTCTTTTAAAATATTTCTATGCACAGTAAACACTTGTGAAGTATTTACCACCCTTTCGCTGGGTAAATTTGCTTCCCCTGCTGGCAATAAAACATGACCTGGTACGGCTGCCAGTTTTAAATTGGTAGTAAGGGGACAAACTACTACTGTATTGATTCGACTAGAGTTAAATACATTATTCTGAATCACTATATGGGGAAAACGACTATGCTGATCGCTACCTATTCCCTCCTGTAGGTCAATCCAGAAAATATCTCCTTGATTAATTAACACTTGCCTTCTAATATATTTTTATGGTGTTGTTTACTTAAATCGTTAGGATGGCTAGCATTTTGAGGAACAGATATTTCCTCGTAAGCAGAATTAATATTTTCTAACAGCTTCCGGTTTTGATAGCGCCGGATAAATTCATCTAAAGCCATGGCAATCAGACGACTGCGGGAAACATTCATCTTGACCGCCAGATGTTCTGCTTGCTCAAATAGGGGTTTTGGCAATGAGATGGCAGTTTTAACTGTGTTCATACTTGAGGTTTTTAAATATGTATAGTTTAGTATAACTGTTACTTATAAAAATGTCAATACCCTTGGCCGTATTAAAATTCTCTCCTATTTTCTTCCCATCAGATCAATTAAAATTGGCAATGGTCCCCATATTTTTGATGGTTAATAGAGAGAAGCAATGATCGATAGAATTGTGAATTATTTGTATGAATTAGCCCAGTTGGCTAATGGGTTAGTGGCAAATCAGTTAACCCATGTGTCTTGGTTGAGTATTATTGTGATTTTTGGGGCGGGTTTATTAACTAGTTTGACTCCCTGTATGTTGTCGATGTTGCCAATTACGATTGGTTATATTGGCGGTTATGAGGCTAATAGTCGTTGGCAGGGGGCAGTACAATCTATCTGGTTTGCTTTGGGTTTGGCCACAACCTTGGCGGGTTTAGGCATATTAGCGGTATTGGTGGGACAGGTATATGGACAGGTGGGGATAGGCTTATCAATTATTGTTAGTGCGATCGCCATTATTATGGGTTTAAATTTATTGCAGGCTTTGCCGATTGCTCTACCGAATATTGATACTAGTAATTGGATTTCTCCCCATTTGCCGGCGGGTGTAAAGTCTTATCTATTAGGTGCAACTTTTGGTTTGGTGGCTTCTCCTTGCAGTACACCTGTTTTAGCAACTTTATTAGCGTGGGTGGCAAATACTCATGATCTATGGTTGGGAGGAATTTTCTTATTAGCCTATGCGATGGGATACGTTTTACCTTTAGTGGTGGCGGGAACTTTTACGGCAAGTATAAAAAAAATATTAGAGTTGCGGCGTTGGTCTGGTTGGATTAGTCCGGTGAGTGGAGTTTTATTAGTAGGATTTGGGGTTTTTTCTCTGTTATCAAGAATTGATCTAGGAGCATTTTAACGGTCAGAATTATTCTCAAAAATTTTTACCAAATTAATACGGTAGGGGCAATTTATCAATTACTTCTATGACAATTGTTGATAATTTGCCTGCGTGGTATTATGAGATAAGTTCAAAAAATGCAATATTTCTCAAAGATAAAAATAATCATGCAACTTAAACAAATTTTTTCTATCGTTGGTTTAGTTTCTCTAATGAGTTCACCTGTTATGGCGATCGCCCAGGAATATCAAACAAATACGGGCGATCGCCCGACTGAGCAAATAGCGAAAAGTAATAAAGAAAAAGAAAAAGATGCTAAAGAACAACGGGAAAATGAAACTGGTAGGCGGCGAGCTTACCGGGAAAGGCAACATTTAGAATTAGACAAAGATTTGAATGAGGCGATGAAGTTGCCCAGGTATAGAAATATGAGTCAAAAAGATAAGGAAAAATTAATGAAAGATGAACATAATAAGTTAGACAAGGCTTTGGATAAAAAATGGGGTTATTATGATTAATCATAATTAACTAATTATTAACGTTAATCTTGATTTCCCCAATTTGTGATATTCACTCAATATTTACAAGTAATATTGACGGGCGATCGCTGGGTTAACCGAGGGGATCATTCCCTTGGAAAATTCCCTTCACGGCGATCGCTATTCTGCCAATGTCTTCCTGTAATAGAGGAGGCCAGCTTACCTTTGATTTTTGCCCGTTAGCATATAATTGATGACTTTCCATCGCTAATAAATGTAAGCCTAAAACAAATTGTCGATCTAAGAGAGGATCGGCTTGTAAACTATCAGCGACAATTTTTAAAGCTAATAAAATATTGGTAACTTGACCAGGAATGGGAGCTTGACCCTGTTGTAAACGACGGAGAAAAGCATCAGGATTCACCTTGGTTTCTAATGCTGTACCTTGATCTATCAGAAACTGGCGAGCGGTATTATAGTCCATAAATAATCATCATACAGAGATATTTGCTATTAATATTGATCAATATTACTGTATTTGTGACTGAAATATTGAGAATTTATCAACAATATTTCAGTCAATTTCAACCTATCGCTATCGATGTACAAAAATCTGTTAATAAACCCACCGTAGGGCAATTCATGAATTACCCCTACTACATTTGTACAGGCAATCAAAATATTGCTAATAAATCTCCACTTGGTATCATAATTAACAGTATTAATAGTCCTGACAAATTTAGATGTAATTTAGATGTAGAATAGTACCATACTAATCAAGGGAGAAACAGAGCGATGATACAGAAACTAGAAGAATACGATCCGGGTAATTTCTATGATGAAATGTTTTTAGAGAAAGGTCAGCCCCGCCCCTCAGCCTCCCTATTAGTGGAAAGACTTAATTCCCTCTCTTCAGAAGAATTGATTTTACGACAACAAGCCGCCCAAGTAACCATGATGAAATTAGGGGCGACATTTAATGTTTATAGTGATCAACAAGGAACTGAGCGGATATTGCCCTTTGATGTGATTCCCCGCATTGTACCAGCAGAAGAATGGAGTTATTTAGAACGGGGTTTAAAACAGCGGATCCATGCTCTCAATCTATTTCTTGCGGATATTTACGATCAACAAAAAATCGTGAAAGATGGCATTATTCCAGCGGAATTAATTTATTCTGCTACAGGTTATTTAAAACCTTGTGTTGGTTTAAAACCACCGGCGGGTATTTGGTGTCATATTACTGGTACAGATTTAGTCCGAGATGAAAAAGGTCAGTGGTATGTCTTAGAAGATAATTTACGTTGTCCGTCAGGGGTGTCTTATGTGTTGGAAAATCGGCGGGTGATGAAAAGTACATTTCCCCAAGTATTTGCCACTCTGGGTATTCAGCCGGTGGATAATTATCCTGGTCATTTATTAGATACGTTATTAAATATTGCTTCCCCCAGTTTACCTAATCCGACGGTGGTGGTTCTTACGCCGGGAATTTATAATTCTGCCTATTTTGAACATTCCTTTTTAGCTCAACAAATGGGCGTGGAATTAGTGCAGGGTTCTGATCTGGTGGTAGCTGATGGTTTTCTGCAAATGTTAACTACTAAAGGTTTACAGCGGGTTGATGTGATTTATCGCCGGATTGATGATAATTTTATTGATCCTTTAGTATTTCATCCTGATTCCCTTTTAGGTGTACCGGGTTTAATGGAAGTTTATCGGCAAGGACGGGTAGCGATCGCCAATGCTTCCGGTACAGGTGTAGCAGACGATAAAGTGATTTATGCTTACGTACCACAAATGATCAAGTATTATTTAGGGGAATCACAACTGTTACCGAATGTACCGACCTATTTATGTTGGCAAAAGCCAGATTTAGATCATGTTTTAGCTAATTTAGATAAATTAGTGGTGAAAGCAGCCAATGAATCGGGCGGTTATGGAATGTTAGTCGGTCCCCAATCAACAAAGGCAGAACAAGCAGAATTTGCTCAACGTATTCAGGCAAATCCTCGTAATTATATTGCTCAACCGACTTTATCCCTCTCACGGGTTCCCACTTTGATTGATGGAACCTTTGCTGGTTGTCACGTTGACTTGAGACCTTATATTTTATATGGGGAAGAAATTTATGTGCATCCCGGTGGTTTAACTCGTGTGGCAATGAAGCAAGGTTCTTTAGTCGTTAATTCTTCCCAAGGGGGTGGCACTAAAGATACGTGGGTATTATCACAGTGATTAATACTAACTAAATGATTGACGGTTAAGGCAAAGTTTAAATTGTGCTGATCACCAGAATCAAAATTCACAAAATATTCTCATCCAGATATTCTGCTCAAAACATCGTAATAATATATAACTAAAAACAACTAAAAAAAATTATGTTAAGTCGTGTTGCTGACTCTATTTATTGGCTAAATCGTTATGTGGAAAGAGCAGAAAATATTGCTCGCTTTATTGACGTAAATCAAAACTTGCTATTAGAAACGCCGGCGGGAGTTATTCAACAATGGCAACCATTAATTTTAACAGCCGGCGATATAGACTTATATCGAGAGCTATATGGGGAAATTACCGGCGAAAATGTTATTAAGTTTCTCACCTTTGATCCGAAATATCCCAATTCTATTATTGCCTGTGCCCAAGCTGCTAGAGAAAATGCCCGTTCTATTCGGGAAGTAATATCTTCGGAAATGTGGGAGCAGGTTAATTCTTTTTATTTTTTAGTGAAAGATGCTGCCCATAATATTTCCACCGCTACTTTTAATAATCAATTAGTAGAATTTTTCAGTCAGGTAAAAATGGCAAGTCATTTATTTGCCGGTATTATGAATGCGACGATGAGTTACAATGAGGGCTGGCATTTTGGTCGGCTGGGTAGATATTTGGAACGGGCTGATAAAACTAGTCGAATTTTAGATGTGAAATATTATTTGCTTTTACCCTCTATTCAAGATGTGGGAACGCCTTTAGATGAAGTGCAGTGGATGGCTTTATTAAAATCAGCTAGTGCCTATGAAATGTATAGGAAAAAAGAACACCGGATTACCCCGACGGGAGTAGTAGAATTTTTAATATTAAACCGGGAATTTCCCCGCTCTATTCAATTTTGTTTATTACAGGCAGAATCATCCTTACATCAAATTACTGGAACACCGGCTGGTATTTGGAAAAATTCAGCGGAAAGAACTTTAGGACGATTACGTTCTGAGTTAGATTATATTATGGTGGAGGAAATTATTCAGGTAGGATTACATGAATTTTTAGATAATTTACAGGCACAAATTAATGACACAGGGGATCAAGTATTTAATACTTTTTTTGCCTTACAACCTATTTCTAGCAATATTCAGATCATGCCTACTAATACTAATTTTCTGGTTAGTTAATTTGATTAATTCTGGGAATGTCACCGTTTCCAGTACAATAAACAATCATTTAATTAATTAACTATAAAATACTGTGGCAAGAAATAGAGAACCCCTAAAAAGTTTATTTTATTACCGTTTATTTAAGTGGTCGGTGGTGGCACCGATGTTACATTTTTATTTTCGGGGGCATACCTACGGCCTAGAAAAAATCCCAAATGAAGGACCCGTAGTGATTGTCAGTAATCATGCCAGCGATTTTGATCCGCCCTTTGTGGGAGCCTGTATGCGTCGTCCTGTCGCTTTTATGGCCAAAGAAGAATTATTTGATGTACCTTTTTTAGGTAAGGCAATTTTATTATATGGTGCTTATCCGGTGAAAAGAGGTGAGGGTGATCGGGCTGCTATTCGGAAGGCATTACACTATTTAGAGGAAGGCTGGGCAACAGGTGTATTTTTAGATGGTACTCGCACTCCCGATGGTATAATCGAGGATCCGAAATTAGGTGCCGCTTTAATAGCCGCCAAAGCGAAAGCTCCCATATTACCAGTTAGTGTGTGGGGAACTCATTTAATTATGCAACCCGGTTCCTCTTTTCCCTGCTCAGTACCTGTCACTTTACGGGTGGGCGATTTAATGCCCTATCCTAGTTCTATGAAAAAGGAAGATTTGGAAGCAACTACTAATCAATGTGCAGAAATTCTTAATGCTATGCACGCTTTAGGTCGTTAGTAATAATATTCTACTTAGGGGAAATCTTACCAAAACGATTATCCATCGGCCAAAAACGTAATACAGCTTTACCAATAATATTTTCCTGCGGTACTAATCCCCAGCACCTGCCATCATAACTTTGATTACGATTGTCACCTAATACTAAATATTCATTAGGAGGAATCGTAATTGGTTTATTTAAAAACTGCCGATGGGGCGGACAAACATCCATTTTGGTTCGTTGGTGTTGGGAATTTTTGCTTAGAAGTTCAGCCGGATTAAACTCGGAAGCAATATATTTTTCTAATAAAACCCGATCATTAATATAAATTCGCCCATGTTTTAAACTAACTTTTTCCCCAGGTAAACCAACTATTCTTTTAATAAAAGCCTCTTGGTATTCATCCTGTAACTGTTTGGGTGGCATGAATACAATAATATCACCCCGTTGCGGTTGCCTAAAACGATAACCTAATTTTTCGATAATTAGCCGATCATTAATTTGTAATGTTGGTAACATGGAACCGGAAGGAATATAACGAGCCTCCGCTAAAAATTGTCGTACACCTAAAGCCAGAATAATACTAATACCAAGGGTTTTCACGGTTTCTATCACAGTATTATCTGACGACGGGTTAACAATTTTTTTGACTGGGGTTTTCATAAAAATAAACGTTTTAGACAATAGGAAAATTTTTGATCAGGGAATATAAACCTTTGTAGGGGCAACTGATCAATTGCCCCTACAGTATTTGTTTAATCAATGGATTTGAACTAGAGAGCGAGATATTGCCACTACAAAAATATTTAGTGCAATATTCAAGACTGCTATAGGTAAATTAATAAACTATTACTAATTGTTAGATTATTAATTGCTGTCATCTACTTCCCCTAAACGATTAGGCGGCCAGAATCTCACGACCGCTTTACCAATAATATTTTCCCTGGGGACAAAACCCCAATAGTGACTGTCATAACTATTATTACGATTATCCCCTAATACTAAATATTGATCAGGTGGTATTCTTTCTGGTCCCCAATTATAGTTAGGATGTTCGGCAATATAATCCTCTGGTAATACTTGATTATTGACATAAACCTTACTTTCCTTGACTTCTACAATATCACCAGGTAAACCAATAATTCTTTTAATAAAAGCATCTTTGTATTGTTGCTTCAGCACATCAGGCGGACTAAATACGACAATATCGCCCCGTGCCGGTGAGGTGAATTTATAACCAACTTTATCAATAATTAACCGATCATTAATTTGCAAAGTGGGTAACATGGAGCCAGAAGGAATATAACGGGCTTCCGCAATAAAGGTCCTGATGCCGAGGGCTAAAAATATACTCAATCCTAAAGTTTTGACTAATTCAACTAAGGGATTTTCTTGGTGCTGTTTTGCCGTGATGCTATTTTCAGGTGTTTCTTTAATTACAGGAGTCATTTTTATTTCGCTTAAGAAGTGTGAATTGGTTAAATTAATTAGTTTAATTAGTTAAATTAATTAACTAATAACAATGGGAAAAATTTTTTAAAATTGTATTGTCTAGTTTTTTGTTAACAGTTATAAAACATTTTGATTGGGTTAATTGCACTAAAAATAAAAAATAATGGCCTAGGGGGACAAAAGATAATATAGCAACCATTCAGTAGTTAAGACAAAATTTCTGATAGACCCTTGGAATGGTGCATTACACTTCGTTAACACACCCTACATATCTGTCCTAAGACGCATGGCGACTGCTATAACAAAGTATCACAAAATATAATTATGTCACAAAGACCCATAACTTGACATTAATCCTAGTCAAATTACTTTTTTGCCCCCATCTTTCGGATAACATGAATGGGAAAAACTATCGGATTTAACAAAATATTACGACTTATTCTATGACTAATTCATTATTGATTAAAGGAGCCAGGGTACTTTTACCCAATGACGATTTTCGGATTGTTGATGTTCTCACACAGGCAGAAACTATTACTGCCATAGAGATTGATATTGATCCGAGTCGGGCTGATCGGGTAATTCAGGCAGAGGGTTTGACCCTATTACCGGGGATGATTGATCCACAGGTCCATTTTCGGGAGCCGGGCCTGGAATATAAGGAGGATTTAGCGACTGCTTCCCGTGCCTGTGCCAGGGGTGGTATTACGGCTTTTTTAGAAATGCCAAATACTCGCCCTTTGACGATTAATCAGGCTAATTTAGATGATAAATTACAACGAGCGGCGGCGAAAAGTTTAGTTAATTATGGTTTTTTTATTGGGGCAACTAAGGAAGTTTTACCGGATTTATTAACGGCAAATCCGGTGTGTGGGATTAAAATTTTTATGGGTTCCATGCACGGTGATTTATTAATGGATGACCCGCTAATAGTAGAGAAAATTTTTGCTGAAGGTGAAAGATTAATAGCTGTTCATGCGGAAGATCAGGCAAGAATTAATAGCAGGCGACAGGAATTTGCCAATGAACATCATGTCAGTATTCATTCAGTTATTCAAGATAATACGGCTGCTTTATTAGCGACTAAATTAGCTGTCGGTTTGTCTAAAAAATATGAAAGACGTTTACACATTTTACATTTATCAACAGCCGAGGAAGCGACTTTTTTACGGCAGGAAAAACCGGCTTGGGTGACGGCAGAAGTTACCCCCCAACATTTGCTATTAAATACTAGTGCCTACGAGGAAATTGGTAGTTTAGCTCAAATGAATCCGCCCTTGCGATCGCCCCATGATAATGCAGTATTATGGCAGGCTCTCTTAGATGGAGTAATTGATTTTATTGCTACGGATCATGCTCCCCATACCTTAGAGGAAAAAGCTCAAACCTATCCTAATACGCCATCGGGGATGCCAGGGGTAGAAACTTCTTTACCTTTAATGTTAACCCAGGCGATCGCTGGTAAATGTACGATTCAGCAGGTGACAAATTGGATGTCAACGGCGGTAGCCAAAGCCTACAGGATTCAAAATAAAGGGGCGATCGCTGTTGGTTATGACGCAGATTTAATATTAGTAGATTTATATCATTATCATCCTGTATTGCGAGAGGAATTACAAACTAAATGTGGCTGGAGTCCTTTTGAAGGTTGGAATTTAACTGGTTGGCCCCAGGTTACTATTGTCGGCGGTCAGGTGGTTTATGAATATGGTAAGTTTTATCCAGAGGTGAGGGGGCGGGCGTTACAATTTGATTAATTAACTTTTCCCCATTAGCTTATATTCAAGACAGAGAGATTAATATGCACCGTCGGCAATTTATCAAAACTAGTCATAATTTTCTACTGATGTTGACTACCACTAGTCTAATCAAGGGCTGTCAAACCGATGAGCGATCGCCCACATTAGGCAAACCGGCAAAAAGTGATTTTCAGGTAGCGATGCTCTTACCTGGTGCATTATCAGAAGATCCATGGAGTCAAGCCGGTCATCAGGGTTTACTATTAATCGAAAAAGAGTTGGGAGCAGAAATCGCCTATACAGATCGAGTTGCTGGTAACGATGCTAATATTTTTCGGCAATATGCCAAAGCTAAATATGATTTAGTAATTGGGCAAGGCGGAGAATATGCGGAAACAGCGATAGCAGTAGCCAAAGAGTTTCCCCGTATTAAATTCGCTATTTTTGGTAATCATGCTGGCAATAATGAAAATTTTGGAGCTTTAGGCTTCAAATATGAAGAACAGGGCTATATGTTAGGGGTAATGGCTGCCATTAAAAGTCGCTCACAAAAGGTGACAATTATTGGGGGGGAACCTTTGCCCCACATGACAATTACCAGTGATTTTTTCATCAGGGGAGCCAAATCTATTCAACCCAATATTCAAGCGACGGCTAAATGGGTAAATAGTTGGACAGATTTAGTCAAATCAGAACAGTTAGCCGAGCAGGCAATTAAAGAAGGCAATGATGTTTTAGTCGGTAATGTGGATGCTGGTAACGCCAAAATTTTTCAGCAAGCTGAAAAATATGGTGTTTATGGGATTAGTGCGGTAAATGATGCCTATGATATTGCTCCTAAAGCGATAGTCGGTAGTTTGGTGCAGGAAGTTCCTTTAGTATTATTAAAGGGAGCCTCCATTGTCAGACAGGGGAGATGGGAAGGCAAACAATATCGTTTTGGTTTTCAAGAGGGAATAAATACCTTAGCTCCCTTTCGGAGTGGGTTTACTAGTACGGAACAAGCCTATATTCAATCTATTTTACAAGATATTTTGACAGGGAAAATTGATCTTTATTCTACCCAAACCACTAGTTAAAAATTTTAAATTCTAAATTTTAAATCAAAACCATGAAAACCTATCAAGTCAGATTAATGAATCCCCAACGAAAATTAGATGAAACTATTACCGTCGGGGAAGATGAATATATATTAGAAATAGCGGAAGAACAGGGAATTAGATTACCCTCTGGGTGTAAACAGGGTGATTGTTCTAGTTGTATTGCTAGACTAATCAAAGGTACTATTAATCAAAATAACCAAAAATTTCTACACGCTGGGGAAGTTAATGCTGGCTATGTAGTCACCTGTATTTCTTCACCCATGTCCGATTGCACCTTAGTTACCCACCAAGAACAGGTTTTATTTGATACTGCCCTCTATCACCAAAGAAAAGAAAATGAAATTTATTAGTCGCATTTATCCGAGTGGAGCCTTTCAACGCCTGGAAAGTTTATTACAGGAAAGGCTACAACCAGGAGTCAATAAAGCAGAAATTGATCAAAGAGTTTGGAATTTATTTGGGGAATCCTGGGCAGTTATGTTTACTGATCTAGCCGGATTTTCTCGCTCTGTCGCAGAATTTGGTATTATTCATTTTTTGCAAATTATTTATGAATCAGAAAGAATTTTTAGTCCCTGTATTGATCAGCATGATGGCATTCTTTTAAAAACAGAAGGGGATAGTATGTTAATACTATTCCGGCAACCGGAAAAAGCCTTAGAATGTGCTATTTCTATGCAAAAAACCGCTAAAATTTATAACCAGGGGCGAGAGAAAACTGAACAAATTTTATTATGTGTTGGTATCGGTTATGGTCAGATGTTAGCAATTGGTGATCAGGATATTTTTGGCATAGAAGTTAATACTGCTAGTAAATTAGGTGAGGATACGGCGAAAGCCTGGGAAATATTAGTAACTGACGCTGTAGCCAAAGAGATTACAAATATGTCTAATATTAGTTTAGAAAAAACTGATGATATTTTACCTGGTACGCCAACTGTTTTTAAAGTGATTTATCAAATATAAAATTCAAATATAGTTGATATTGTGGTTGTTGATCAACCAACCCTAGGGGCTATTCATGAATTGCCCCTACTACCCTAGAATGAAAATAGCTATATCTGATTAGGTTTTAAAAGGATTATGAATTATTCGAGAGAAAAAATACTCATCAGATCATCACCTATATTATCACGCATATTATTAATAATTTGCTTAACTGGTAATTGGTTTTTTCTCACTATGCAACCAAGTTTAGCTAATCTGGTTTCTGTTTGCCCCATTGATAAATATACTGAATTGCCTTTACCGCCTTTATCTCAAACTCAATTAAGCATTCCTAGTTTATGGTTAGCCATTGAACTATTTGGGGGAGATATTTTAGAACATTGGTATGTTTATGAAAATAGTAATTGGATAGTATTAATGATCAATAAAGCCAGTTGGTTAAGTATGAACTATTTAGATAAATATGAGTTGGTCCATCAATTCGGTACCTCGGCTGGCAAATACCGCTATAATATTCAATTTTGTCACCCCAGTCAAAATAAACCTTTAGCTGTTTATTTTTGTGATTATACCAATGATATTGCCAATTGTTTTATTGATTTGGATCCCCGTTATACTAATAGTTTGTGGAAAAAATCTAAATCAAATTTAGAGAAATAATTGATCCTCTTGACTCTCTTCACTTATTGCCCGGTAGAAATACTGAATTATCCTGGTCAGTAATCCTAGGGTTGAAATTTTCAAATAATCATGGATAATAGAGAATGTAACTCCCATGGGTTAATTCCCCGTGCCTCACCGAAAAATATTGAAAATGTCATTGAACATCCTTTTGGTAGAAGATAATCCAGCAGATGCAGATTTATTATTAGAACTTTTAGCAGAAGTACCTGATTTGAACTGGCAAATAGAGTCTGTACAACGTCTGAGTAGTGCCAAAAATAAATTAAGTGAGGGGAATTTTGACTTAATTTTATTAGACTTGTCTCTGCCGGATAGTTTTGGGCTGGAAACTTTGAATAAGGTGCGGTCTTGGCAATTTCATCTACCGATTATTGTGATGACTGGTTTGAATGATGAGGCGATCGCCCTAGAATCGGTGAGATTAGGGGCACAGGATTATTTAGTCAAGGGTAATCTTTCTACAGAATTGTTAATTAGGTCTATTCGTTACGGCATAGAACGTTATCAAGCCCTCTGGTTACATCAAAAAAGTGAACTACAATTTAGGGCAATCTTTGATCATACATTAGAATTAGTGATTATTTTAAATCCCCAAGGGATGATTCAGGAAATTAATCAAACAGCTCTGCAATTTTTAGGATTACCCCCAGCAAAAATCCTCGGTAGCCAGTGTTGGGATCTGAATATGTGGGATGATCCCGATAGTAAATCAGTTAATGGTCAATTACGCTTAAAATTAGCCATAGAAAAAGCGGCAGAGGGATTATTACAAAGTTATGAAACGGTGATTTATGGTGAAAATCCGCCGACCATGATTGTGGATTTTTCTCTGCAACCAATAGTTAATCACAATGACGGCACGGTAATTATGTTAGTGATTGAAGCTCGTAATATTACCCAGCGAAAACAGGCAGAAATGGAAATGATCAAAGCCTGGGAAAAAGAAAAAGAATTATCAGAATTACGTTACCAGTTTGTTAATATGGTTTCCCATGAGTTTCGCACGCCGATGAGTACCATTTTGCTCTCTTCAGAACTATTGGAAAATCATTATGAAAAATGGTTGCCGGCAAAACGACAAACCCATTTTCAAAGGATTAAACAGGCTTTAAAAAGAATGACTGATTTATTAGAAGATATATTAGTTATTGGTAAGGTAAATGCCGGTAAGTTAGAATTTAAACCAACTGAGATTAATCTGCCTGAGTTTTGTCAGGAAATAGTATCAGAAATACAAAATTTAGTAGGTATTAATCATCAAATTATCTTTCGGGCAAATCCTGATTGTCCGGTGGGGCAGATGGACGAAAAATTACTGCGGTTGATTCTGAATAATTTATTAACTAATGCTGTAAAATACTCCCCGACTGGTAGTCAGGTCACTTTTCTCATGGATTGGCAGGAAATCTCTAGTTTATCGGCACAACCCTCTCGTATAGTAATATTAACTGTGAAAGACGAAGGGATTGGTATTCCCCTACCTGACCAAAAACACCTATTTAGTCACTTTTATCGGGCCACTAATGTGGGAACTGTGGCGGGGACAGGTCTCGGATTAGCGATCGTCAAACAAGCGGTTAATTTGCATCAAGGGGAAATAAATTTTATTAGTAAACCAGAATTAGGTACAACTTTTATTGTGAAACTACCGTTAGAAAGTCCTTAATAGAGGCAAATTGTCTGAGTACAATTTTTTTAATTAAACTAATGATCAAAATCTTGATGGTATGTAATACTAATCAAACAACATCAATAAATATATTCTAAATATTCTAAGTAAAGTAAAATATAATACTAATATAAGTTAATTATTATTTGGTAGAGAAAGTGTCTATGATTAAGATTTTGTTAATTGAAGATGAGTTGCCGATTCGCACAAATTTAGAAGAAGTTTTAGCGGAAGAAGGATTTCAGGTATTTGGTGCGGAAAATGGCAAAGAAGGTATTGCCTTAGCAAAAACTCATTTGCCAGACCTGATCATTTGTGATATTCTGATGCCAGAAATGGATGGTTATGAGGTATTATCGTATTTACAATCACAACCAACAACTGTGAATATTCCCTTGATTTTTCTCACAGCGAAAGCAGAACGGCAAGATCAACGGGCGGCGATGGAGTTGGGGGCTGATGATTATATTACTAAACCATGTAGTTCTAGTGAATTATTAGGGGCTGTCACTACTCGTTTAAAAAAACAAAAGCAATATCTGGAACAATATGAAGAACAGAAGACTAAAGCTAGGAAATTAAAACAAACCATTGACGATTTACGGGCAATGACTGATAGTGAGGGAGAATTATTAGAAAAGTTATCCCAGGAATTGAGAGATCCCCTTTCTAATATTAATATGGCTTTAGCTTTATTAAAAGCAACTGCCAATCAGAAAAATTTATCGGATGGGGAAATTTTAGCCAAACAAGAACAATACCTGAAAATATTACGCCAGGAATGTGGCCGAGAAATTGATATTCTCAACCGAATTAGTAATTTACAAGATTTACTGAATTCTGATAAATTAGACTTGCTGAGTAAAGTGAACAAGCCATCTCTTAACCAAGATACAGTATGACTAAAATTCTAGTTATTGAAGACGAGGCTCTCATTAGAGAGAATATCCTAGAATTATTAGAAGCAGAAGATTTTACCGTCTTGAGTGCTGATAATGGTTCGGCTGGTTTGGTTTTGGCTCAAGAATCATTTCCTGACTTGATTGTCTGTGATGTCATGTTGCCTGGTTTAGATGGTTATGGCGTATTACAAGCGATTAGGAATAATCCTGAAACGAAAATGATTCCTTTTGTCTTTATGACCGCCTTAGCGGAGAGAAACCAGCAACGGCGAGGTTTGGAGATGGGAGCCGATGATTATATTACGAAGCCTTGTACCGCTACAGAATTAGTCAAAATTATTCAAAAACAATTAGCTAAGGCACAAAATAATACTTCTACTATGTCTGATAATAGTGCTGGTGTAGTTAGCACTATTGGGCATCAGACTAAAATACAACGGGTGACAAGTATTCATCACGCTCCCTCCACTATTAACTTGGATAGTGTCACCCAGTTACCTAATCGCTTGGCTTTGCGCGATCGCTTTCATCAGGTGAAACAACGGGTAGAAATGTATGCCCATCCTGCCAAACCCTATGCAGAGGAAATAGATCCACCCCATTATCAGCAACTGCCAAAACCGAATATTAATCTGATTCCCGTATTTTGTCTGAGTTTAGATCGGTTTAGTCGGATTAGTGATACCTTGGGTTACGATGGCAGTGATTTATTATTAAAAAGTGTTGGGCAGAGATTAGTTAATTTAGTTGGTCAGCAAGCAACCGTTGCCCATTTGAATACTAATGAATTTGCGATTATTTTAGAACCAATTTCCCATAAGGATCTAGCAGTTGATTTAGCCAAAAATATTTTAGAACAATTAGCCTCTCCCTTCACTATTGAGGAACAAGAAATTTTTGTGACGGCCAGTTTAGGCATAGCGGTGTATCCGACGGATGGTAATGATGTAGAAAAATTACTGCGTCATGGTAAACAAACTATGAATCATGTACAACATCGAGGTGGCAATCGTTATGACTTTTATTTAGCTTCTAATTATGTAGATCATCATGGTCAATTAGCTTTAGAAACAGATTTACGTTATGCCTTAGAGAGAAATCAATTACAGTTATATTATCAACCCAAAGTGAATATTGCTACGGGTTTAATCGTTGGTTCTGAAGCTCTGTTGCGTTGGCAACATCAACAAAAGGGCTGGGTTTCACCGGGGGTTTTTATTCCTTTAGCAGAGGAGACGGGTTTAATAGAACTGATTGGGGAATGGGTATTAGAGACAGCCTGTGAACAAATTATGACTTGGCAAAAACAGGGTTTAAGTTCTACTAGGGTGGCGGTGAATATTTCGGGGCGACAATTTAATCAGACGGATTTGCAGAGTAAAATAGCCAATATTTTGACTATGAAAAAATTGGCTCCAGAGTTTTTAGAATTAGAATTTACGGAAAGTATTTTGCTAGAGAGTATTCAGGAAACTATTTATAAATTAGGTTCTTTGAAGGAGTTGGGGTTACAAATTGCAATTGATGATTTTGGTACAGGTTATTCTTCTTTGGGGTATTTACAACAATTTCCCTTTGATAATTTGAAGTTAGATCAATGTTTTGTTAGGAATATTGATCATAATACGACTAATCAAGCAATTACTAAGGCGGTAATATCTATGGCCCATCAATTACAATTAAAAGTAGTAGCGGAGGGGGTGGAAACGTTTACAGAGTTGGAGTTTTTGCGGGATGAGCAGTGTGATGAAATTCAGGGTTATCTGTTTAGTCGTCCTTTGGCTGCACCAGAATTTCAGAAATTGGTAGAGGTGCAGAAATTTCATTCTATGTATTAATTTTTTGTTGGGAAATGTTTTGTAATGATCGCATTTTAATATAAAGTTAATGTTATGGCTATTAGCAGGTGTAATTGATTAATTACTTTCAGCTCAGGCTATACTAGAAAAAATATTATGACTCAAATGGGATGATGATCTTGTATTCAAATTGATTAATTTTTAGCTGATCAATAAAATTTTAATTTAATGAGGAACTATGACCAAAATATTAGTAATTGAAGATGAAACAGCTATTCGGGAGAATATCTTAGATTTATTAGATGCAGAAGAATTTGAGGTAATGGGGGCAGAAAATGGTAGAGTGGGGGTGCAAGTCGCTCAATCAATGATGCCAGACCTAATTATTTGCGATGTGATGATGCCAGATTTAGATGGTTATGGCGTTTTAGAATCCCTGCGATCGCACCCGGAAACATCCACTATTCCTTTTATTTTTCTGACGGCCAAGGCAGATAAATCGGATGCTCGCAAGGGGATGGATTTGGGAGCCGATGATTATTTAACAAAACCCTGTTCCTCTGATGAATTATTAAGGGCGATCGCCACCCGTTTAGAAAAGCAGGCAAAATTAAAAAAGTTATCCCAGGAGAAGTTGGAGGATCTCCGTAAAAGTATTGCCCACTCTCTCCCCCATGAATTACGTACGCCTTTAAATGGGATTATGGGTTGTACGGAAATTATGTTACATGACTTAGAGGCGTTTAGCAAAGAAGAAATCAAGGAAATGCTGGAAACTATTTTAATTTCCAGCAAACGTTTATATCGTCTAATTCAGAATTTTTTATTATATGCAGAATTAGAACTTGTCTCATACAATCCTCAAACTTTAGCCTTTTTGCGTCAAAGTCGCTTAGAGGAAACTAAAGCAGTAATCGAGGCACAGGCGATCACCCAAGCAAAGGAGGCTGAGAGATCAGCAGACTTACATTTAGAATTAAAACAAGCATCGGTGAATATTGCCAAAGAACAGTTACAAAAAATTATTGAGGAATTATTAGACAACGCCTTAAAATTTTCTCCTATGAATACACCGATCCATCTGACATCAGATTACACAGCGGATACCTTTACTATTAAAATCACCGATCAAGGGCGAGGTATGACGGCTGAACAAATTACTAATATTGGGGCTTATATGCAATTTGAGCGAAAACTTTATGAACAGCAGGGTTCCGGTCTCGGCTTAGTAGTAGCCAAACATATTATTGAATTATATGATGGTACTTTGACGATTGAAAGTGAACCGGAACATTACACTAATATTACTGTGTGTTTACCACGTTCTGCATAATAGTTTTCACTTGCATGACTAATTATATTTGAGAGTTTTTCCTGACTTTTTATAATTTTCCCATAAATTCCTAATAATCATCATAAATTCATTAACATTCTATGGCTAATCCTGAACATCTTACCGCTATCTATCAAGGAGCAGAATATTGGAATAAATGGCGCAAAGAGCATCCAGAAATCATACCAGACATAAGTCAAAAAGATTTACGGGGTATTAAGCTGAGTGGAGCTAATTTAACAAATATTGATTTTAGCTATAGTGATCTATCCAATGCTTTATTAGTCAATGTTAATCTGAATTTTGCCCGTTTGAATAATACTAATTTGACGGGGGCAAATTTAGAAAATTCTCAGGTACAAGAAGCAGAATTAACTAACGCTAATTTAAGTTACGTCAATTTTAATGATGCTAACTTAGATGGTTCTGATCTGATTGCCGTTGACTTACGTAATGCCACATTAAAGGCAGCTAGTTTAATTAAAACCAATTTAATCGCTGCTGATTTACAAAATGCAACTTGTCGGGATGCCAATTTTAATTATGCCAAATTAAATCGGGCTAATTTGAGTATGGCTAATATGATCAGTAGTAATTTGAGTGAAGCTGATTTAAGTGATGCTAACCTATTAGAAACTCAGTTGGTGAATAGCTATTTGTATCATACTAATTGCACAAGAGCTAAATTGCGAGGTACTTATTTACGGGGTAGTTATTTAGTCTCTGCTAATTTTGCCAATGCTGATTTATATGGGGTTGATTGTCGTTTTGCTAATTGTAGTTGGGCGAATTTTGCAGGTGCAAATTTGAATTTTGCCAAATTAAGAGGTGCTAATTTATATAGAGCAAATTTTAGTTTAGCTAATTTACAACAGGCTAATTTACGGGGTGCTAATTTAACTTATGCTGATCTAACTGGAGCTAATTTGCAGGAAACTATTTATGATGATGATAGAGAACAAGAATAATTGGATTATGCGTCAAAAAAATGTGGGATCAGAGGAGGTAAAAACTCCGGATCAAGCAAATCATCAGGACTATAAGGACACATCTCCGGGAATACTTCCGTCGCTAACTCATTCTTTTTTATCGCTTGCCTTCTCGCCTTACCATAAATTTCTGGAATCTCCTGCACAAAATAATTACAGGACTTACATACTGGAACGAAATCTCGTTGTTCTGGGCATTAGCTATGAGCCTGAAAGGCTTATTCTTTCGTTAAATAGTTAACTAACTGCGTAAGTCCTGAATTATACAAAGTACGAGACTTTAACAATAACTCCAATTCAAACCGACAATTGTCAATCTCATTTTGGCAACTTTTACCACACCGTTTCCTTTCTGATAGCCAATACTGGTAAAGCAACAAATGAATTAATAGTTGCCGTAAATAACTAGCAACTTTTCGTCTTTGTTCATTCCCCAAACTGAAAATTTTCTCCATTAAGTGCGGTAAATTCAACTGATTAATATCTTTTTGCTCTAACCTTTTATAAGTTTCCTCTAACCACAGATAATAATCCTGTTCATACAGCCCAGAAATATCATTCATCCTTAATACCTCTATCTAATAAAATTTAAAAAATTATCTAATCATTACTTAAATCCAAGGCTTGCTGATAAGCCTTAATCGCCTCATCCACATCACCATTTTCCTGATAAACATCCCCTAAATTTTGATAAATTTCCCACACCTGAATATTTAGATCAGACTGTCCCCCTTGTTGCTCAACGATCTGTAAAGCCTGCTGATAACAAGCGATCGCCTCTGACCAACGCCCCTGGGAACGGTAAATTTGACCTAAATTATAAGGCCCCGCCACCGATTGACTATCAACCTGAATTAACTCCTGATAACAAGTGATCGCCCCTGCCAAATCACCCTGTTTAATGGCTATACTCGCCTTTTCCCGCCAATTAGTCACCGTATTCACAGGATCAATACTGGCTAACGCCGACGGTTGCTGCACCAAAATATCCGTGGGATGGGCAACCGACCTCTGAGGATTAATTGCCACCGACTCTACAGGTGTCACCACCGCCGGCGCAATATTACCACCCAACTCCCTTAACCGTTGCCCATATATAGCAGTCGCCAAGGTGGTTAGGACGCTTGTTCTAGTACATACTCCATCGCATCCCGAAGGCAGTTAAACTGACTTATTTGTTTGCGAATCCTACTTTTTATCCATGACCAGCAGTTTTCAATCTTGTTTAGGTCCGGCGAATAAGATGGTAAATATTTTAGCTCACAACCTGCTCCTTCTATTAATTCCC
>Ga0209262_10000035_pt1 | contig 158613 bp, 131 predicted proteins | sample Lowcelwee11metaG_FD_187171 | JGI IMG/M metagenome (GOLD analysis project Ga0209262, IMG submission 187171) | Freshwater pond sediment microbial communities from the University of Edinburgh, under environmental carbon perturbations - Low... | ecosystem: Environmental > Aquatic > Freshwater >... | reverse complement strand
AATAGGTAATAGGTAATAGGTAATAGGTAATAGGTAATAGGTAATAGGTAATAGGTAATAGGTAATAGGTAATAGGTAATAGGTAATAGGTAATAGGTAATAGGTAATAGGTAATAGGTAATAGGTGAAAATGTAGGTATTCTGTAGGGGCGGGTTTTTAATAAATATCTTGGTGAACAATAGAGATACTATTCTAACCCGCCCTTCGGGGATTTTTCTGAACTTGCAGATTGTCAGAATATTACAAAAAAAATTTAAGTGGTAAATTCTTTTGCTTCTTTTAAAATAGGATTAATATCAAACCACACATCGTCTTGGAACATATCTTGATAACGATATTCAAAAACGAACATACTTCTTAATAGGGTTTGATAACCGGATTCACCTGTGACACTATTATTTTTGGCGACTTGTCGTAATAAATCCCATTCTTCCTGATCGATCGCCCTGGTTTGTTGGTGACGACGTTGGGTAATTACTCTTTCTAAGGTTTCCTTGGTTAAGGGTGGATCTTGTTTCTCTAAACAACTACGTAATAATACCATTAATTGCCGTAAATGACCACCACTTGTCCGACACATCCGATCTAGGGTGGCTAAATTATCAAATACTTCTGTGACTAACCCTAATCTTTCTGTGTCAGTGAAATCAGGAAAAGCTCTGGCTAATACCGCCTGCCGTAATAAACTTAAACCCGGTTCGCAAGTTTCACCATCCCGAAACTGTACTGGCACCATCGGTAATACTTTTGGCTCCACACTAAAACGATTGATTAACTGTCCTAATTCGTTAGAAAAAATTAATCCTAAAGGCAAAGTGTAAACTACATGACATTTTAATTTATTTAACTGCTCACCCCGATCAATAAATAAATATTCTGGCTGGGGACGACCTGTGGGACTGAGAGAACTATTTACCCGATCCAGGTTATCAATAATTACCACTAAACCCTTTTTACCTAACTGTTTTAACTGTTGATTAGCGGGATCTAATAGGTCTTGATTGATCGCCGCTAAAATCATATTAGTGCGGGGTTCCAAATACTGCCTTAATTGCGATCGCAAATTGGGGGAATCTTTAGTTTTCGCTGTAATTTTACCAATGCCGACTGATAGGGAAAATTCCCCCTCTGTACTAGCACTAACCTCCATGCCTGGTAAAGTTGCTTCGGCCGCAAAATCAATATTTTTTAAGACATCAGCTACCCCTTGTAATAGAGCTTTAAAACCTTGGGGTTGTAATTTAATCGTCATCTTTTCCATTTCCGCACTGACATAACGGGCGATTTCTAACAAAATATCCGTCACATCAATATCACCCATATCCAAATTACGACTAGATTCAAAAAAGATCACATGGAAACCTTCTTTTTCTAGCTCCATTTTTAATCTTAATAGCTCCGTTGATTTACCACAGCCTACATGACCTGTAAATAATTGGCTAGTCGCTAACTCTGGCGATAAACGGGCGATCGTTCGTTTTAATTCTTCGATCACTTTCCCGCCCCGCACAGAGGATAAATCAATATAATATTTTTGGTCCTCTGTTTTGGACACATCTAAGGTTTTAGCGGGATTGGAGGCTTGAAAAAATTTGTCAAGGTCTAGGGCCATAAATATATTTTTTTATTATTAATTTCATAATGGAAATTTTTTGTCTGATGCTTAATCACCTAACTCCTGAATAATTAGCTAAAAGGATTTAGGTTAATTGCATTTTACGTAACTATTAGCAATTTATCTATTGATTTCCTCTGACTTTATCCTTGAGTCTGAATACTGCAAAATAGTTCCATTATATTATTATATATCTTAAACAGAAAAATGGCCTTGATGATTGTCAAATAAGATTTTTTGTGAATTTGTCAATATTTGTTAAAATATTCCTAAGTTATCATATATATATCTCCTACCAAAACTTAACTATCTTAATTGCCAGCAGAATAATCATAGTCAATTAACCTGAGACAATAATTTATTAGGAATTATCATTAATAATTGTGACTTGATCAAATGGATATATTTTATGGATTTTACTAGATTATGCAGGATCTGAATTTTCAGTATTCTGACAATACGGATCATCCTAGGAAATACAGTTAAAATTAAAATTAAAATTAAAATTAGTTTTTCATTAATTGAAATTTAACTATTTACAGTCAACTTATATGAATTATTATGTTACCAGTTTTATTTTTGGCTAAGGATAACGTAGAATATCAGAGTTTAATAGATGATTTAGCCAAATACTATCAGGTTTTTGTCGTTGATAGTTGGTCAACTTTTGTCAATGATTATGAGCAACATAGTAATGATGTGAGTATTTGTTTTGTTTCACTAGAATCTTGGCAAACCTATAAACAACAAATTATTCAACGAAAAATATTATCTCCTTTTTTATTAATATTATTAGTTAATTATGATTGTATTGTACCTAATATTAATCATTTAAAACAAGAATTACAATATGAATTAACTTCTCCCTACATTGATGACTATATTGATTTCCCCTGTGAATCCTGGCAATGGCAAAAGCGTTTAAATCTTTGGCGTAATCATCCAGTGATCAATCAAGATACTGCCATAACTTCCCAAATTACAGAGCCAAGTATCCAGGAAAAAAACCAGGAAAATCTGGTATTTTTTCAGCCAGAAAACACTTTTTTAGCCTCTTTGCCTAACATAATGAATGAGCAAAATAATCGATCTAATTCTCCAGTTTTGACGACAAATGCTGACTGGCAAAATCAGCAGAAAATATCTGTCCTCGCTCACAAAATGGCACATTTAGGCTATTGGGAATATGACTTTATGACTGGTCATATTAATTGGTCAGAAGAAATATTTGATCTATTTGAATTTAGTCGTACATCTCAAGTGCCTAATTATAAAACTTTATTAAAACGTATTTATTTGAAAGATCGTCTGCATTGGCATCGCTGTTTTTGCATGACTTTCCGAGATCGGACGGCTATTCAATTAGATTTTCGAGTCCAGTTACCCTATAATAATTTGCGTTATTTAACGGCGAAGGTGCAGCCGATTCGCAATCAGCAAGGGGAAACTGTCAAGATTGTGGGTACGGTACAAGATTTGAGCGATCGCCAATTATTAGAAGATAAATTACGTTCTTCTGAATTGGAATTGAGAAGATTATTCGATGCGATTACCGATATAGTTCTAATTATTGATGTGAACCGGGTTGATATTAAAGTCGCTCCCACTAATCCCGCCCGCTATTTACCGAATTCTGGGGAAATTATTAATCAAACTATTAGTGGTTTTTTTCAAACTGGTACTAGTAATAGTTTTCTGGTTCCCACCAATCAAGCTCTTTTCCTCAATGAGAAAATTAATTTTGAGTATAAATTAGATATTCCTTTAGACAATCAATATGAAAATGGTATAAGTTATAATCCACCCGTCACGAAAGAAATTTGGTTTAGTGCCAGTATTTCGCCGATTTCTGAAACTAGTGTGATTTGGATTGCTAGGGATATTACCCAATTGAAAGAAACGGAATGGGAATTGAATGAGGAAAAACGCCGTTATCGTTCAGTCGTGGAGGATCAAACTGAGTTAATTTATCGTTTTTTACCGAATGGTGTTTTGACTTTTGTTAATCAGGTTTATTGTAACTATTTTCAACTGCCCCGCTACAAGTTAATTGGTCGCAATTTTCTCTCTGTTTTACCCTTGGAATACCCGGCAAAGGTGAAACAACAATTAGATTCCCTCTCTCTCTTGACGGTAGAACAGCCTGTGAGCAACCAAGAATATACGGTGAATATTGATGGTAAACAGTGTTGGTTACAATGGACTAATCGGGCGATTTTTGATGATCAGGGAAATATTATTGAGTTTCAAGCAATTGGCCAGGATGTAACGGATCGTAAACAAATTCAAGAGGCTTTAGCTAAGGAAAAATTAGCTTTAAGTGAGGCTCAAAGGTTAGCTCATTTAGGTAATTGGGAATTTGATTTAAGTACATTAATGGTGACTGGTTCCGCCGAATTATGTCGAATTTTAGGTTATGATTATCGGAGCAAAACTTTATCCTATCGAGAAATATTACGGATTATTCATCATCGGGACGGCACAACGGCGATCGCTACGGTGAAATCATCAATCACGACTGGTCAGCCTTGTGAATTAGAATTACGGATGTTGGTAAATGATCAGGTGAAATATGTCTTAATTTATGGCAAGCCGATTTTTAATAAAAATCATCAAGTGGTCAAATTATTTGGCACCTTGCAGGATGTTACAGAGAGAGTCCAAACCCAATTAGCGTTTAAAGAAAGTGAAGAACGTTTCCGGGTGATTTTTGAACAGGCGGCCGTCGGTATTGTCACCATTGATTTAACTGGTTTGATGATCAAAGTTAATCAGAAATTTTGTGAAATTATCGATTATGACAGTAGCGATTTAATTGCCACCTATTATCATAATTTAGTTTATCCACCTGATCGCAGTAGGGAGGAGATGGATAATACTTTATTATTGCGGGGTGAAATTAATACCTACGCTCTGGAAAAACGTTTGATCCGGCGGGATGGCTCGATTATTTGGGTAAATATGACGGTTTCTTTGATTCGTTATATATCTAGTGACCAATTATCGGAAATTATTATTATTGAAGATATTAGTAATCGGAAAAAAGCCGAAGCAGCCTTACAACAAACTCAGGCGATTAATCAGGGATTAATTACCGCTCTACCAGATCAGATCTGTCGAATTGATCGGCAAGGTATGGTTTTAGATTTTAAACCAGCTAAAAATAAAAAATATCGTTCTGATAACTATGAAATGTATTTAGGTAAAAAAATTACTCAAATGTTACCGCCTCATATTAGTCAACAAGTCATGCAGGCAGTTGATCAGGTATTAGAGACAGGGGAAATGGCTGTATTTGAATATCAGTTGGATGCAAAAAGTCAATCCTATTATTATGAAACCCGTTTAGTGATTTGTGGTAAGGATGAAATAATTACCATGGAACGGGATATTACCGGGCGTAAATTGGCTGAATTAGAGTTACAGCAGGCAAAGGATATAGCAGAAGTGGCGAATATTGCCAAAAGTGAATTTTTAGCAAATATGAGTCATGAATTACGCACGCCTTTAAATGGCATTTTGGGTTATACCCAATTGTTATTAAGAGATATGAATTTAACTGATGATCATAAAGACGGTTTAAGAATTATTCAGAGTTGTGGCGAACATTTATTAACTTTAATTAACGATATTTTAGACCTGGCAAAAATAGAAGCTAATCGTTTTGAAATTATCCCTGGGGAAGTAGATTTACCGGCTTTAATGAAGAATATTGCTGATATTTTTAGAATGCGATCGCAACAGAAGGATATTGCATTTTTCTATCAACCGGAAACGCCCTTACCTAAATATGTCAAGGCCGATGAAAAACGCTTACGGCAGGTTTTAATTAATTTATTGAGTAATGCCATCAAATTTACCAATCAAGGGCAAGTGATGATGAAAGTTGGTTATGTTGATGAGCAAGGGGAATGGTATTTACATGATTTAGATGCAATATCTAAGTCCACTGATCAAGGGATGATTAAAGTTAATATCAGATTTTTGGTAGAAGATACGGGGGTTGGTATTCCGGCTGATAAAACTCAACAAATTTTTGATCCTTTCTTTCAGGTTATCGCTGGTCATCATGCCAATGAAGGTACAGGTTTAGGGCTGTCTATCAGTCAGCGTTTAGTGCAAATGATGGGTAGTTGTATTTATTTATCGAGTGAAATACAAGTCGGTAGTAAATTCTGGTTTGATTTAGCATTACAAATTACGCCTTTACCTCGGCATACAGAGCGGAATAGTGAATTACAAATTATTGGTTTCCGGGGTGATCAAAAGAAAATTCTGATTGTGGATGATCAGAAAGTGAATCGGCAAATTATGGATATGATTTTATCGCCTCTTGGTTTTCAGGTGAAACAGGCGACTGACGGGCGGGATTGTTTACAGAAGGCAGAAGCATGGCAACCAGATTTGATTATTATGGATCTGGTGATGCCGATGATGGATGGTTTTGAGGCAACTAAAGAATTACGCAAGATTGCTGAAATAGAAAATGTGGTGATTATTGTATTATCTGCCAGTGTCTTTGATAATACTCAACAACGTTGTTTAGAAATTGGTTGTAATGATTTTGTACCAAAACCGATTGAAATATCTGAACTATTAGAAAAAATCCGGTTGCATCTAAATTTAATTTGGGTCTATCAAGAGGATATTGCACCCGTATTAGAGGCAAATATCATAGAAGAGTTAATCTTACCGCCAATAGATGATTTACAATACCTCTGGCAATTATCGATGAGTGGAGACGTGGGGGCAATATTAGAAACTATTGATAATTATGCTGAGGGTGATCAAGATATACTGGAGCATTTTATTAAAGAGATGCGACACATGGCTAAGGGTTTTCAAATTAAACAAATACGACAATTTTTGCAAGAGCAAATTAATAAATTGAATAATCTATCGTCATTATCAGAATAGGGCGGTTTATTGCACTTTTTTTGATATTTTGTTTTTTTTGCCATCAATGAATATTCTGGAATAATTGCTGTCTGCCGTTGACATAATCTGTTTGTATATATCCGTCTGGTGGTTGGGTTGGTAAGGTGACAATAAAAGTTGTACCCTGTCCCAGAATACTAGTTACAGTAATAAAGCCGTAGTGCATATTTACACATTCTTGCAAAATAGATAAACCTAAACCTGTACCTTTGATCTCACCGATATTGTCCCCTCGATAAAATTTCTCAAAGAGATGTTGTTGACTTTTCTCAGAAATACCAATACCCTGATCAATAATTTCCCAAACAACTATACCATTACCACACTCTACATTTAATACAATCTGACTATCCTCTGAGGAATACTTAATAGCATTAGATAATAAATTTTGAAAAATATGTTGTAGCAGATTTTTATCCATGATCACTTCCTGATAATTACCATGATAGTTAAAAACAATTTCTTGTTTGAGATCAGGTTGCATGGTATAGCATTCTACTAACTCCTGACAAAATTTTTGAAAGTTCATGGTAACAGGTCGATAGAATAATTTTTTCTCATCGACCTTACCTACCACTAATACTTCTTCTATTAACTGCAACATCTGTTCTACAGCATTTTGAATGCGCTGAAAACACTGATTATGGTTTTCGGGGGTCATTTTTTCTGCAAACATCCTTAATAGATCAGCGGATGCTTTGATCACCGTTAGGGGATTTTTTAATTGATGGGAAACCATCGACACAAATTTACTTTTCAGTTCATTTAATTCTTTTTCTTGCTCCAAGGCTGTTAATAGCATTTGTTGATTTTTGCTTCTTTCCCTGGCATACAATATAGATTTTACTAAAAATTGACTATTAATCTGTCCTTTCACTAAATAGTCCTGAGCGCCTTTTTGGACTGCTTGTACTGCTAAAGTTTGACTATCTAAGCCGGTCATCACAATAATGGGTAAACTGGAGGCTTTTTCCCGAAAGAGAGTGACTATATTTAAACCTTGAGAATCCGGTAAGGATAAATCTAATAGAGCGATCTGAAAAGTATTATTAGCTAAAGTTTCTAAGGCATCGCTTAAGCGTTTCACATGGGTAATTTGCCAATCATAACAGGAATTTTCTTCTAACATTTCCATTAATAATACGGCATCAGCCGATTGATCCTCTACCAAGAGAATAGCAATAATTTCCGTCGTTTCGTTTGTCATGGTTTTTTCCCGATAAATCTAGTTACTAACGGTCAGCTAAAGGCAACTTCACGATCGCAAACCAAAAGTTTTCTAAACTTTTAATCATATTGACAAATTGTGATAATTCTACTGGTTTAGTAATATAACAATTGGCGTGTAATTCATAACTTTTTAAAATATCCCCTTCATAATCAGACGTGGTTAAAATAACCACCGGAATAGTTTTTAAGTGAGGATGATTTTTGACTTCCGCTAAAACCTCCCGCCCATTTTTTTTCGGTAAGTTTAAATCTAATAAAATTAAGTCAGGCCGAGGAGCATCCTGATATTTACCCTCTTGATAGAGAAAATCCATAGCTTCTGCTCCATCTCGTACAATATGCAGTTGATTGAGGATTTTGCTCTCACTCAAGGTTTCTGCTGTCAAAAACGCATCACTTTTTGAGTCTTCTACTAATAAAATTTGAACTATGTGCATAAGCAAAACATCACAATAACTAATTCCAACTTAACACTTATTACTGCAACTAAATATTATTTATAATATTTGTTTGTAATATTAACGGGGAATATTTGCCAACATTGAGAATTATATTAAAATTATTTCATACTATAGGCCTTATTGTATTTTGATAATAGTGATTTGCCCCCCTAGCCCCCCAATTCTGGGGGGAATCAGATTGAGAAAACTCGGATAGCGATATAAATTATCAAATTTATTTGATTAATTTGCCTGCGGTAATACTAGATAAAAAGTGGAACCTTTCCCTAATACTGATTCCACCCAAATTTTCCCGTGGTGACGTTCTACTATTTTTTGACAGATCGCTAAACCTAAACCTGTGCCGGGATATTCTTCACTAGTATGCAATCTTTGAAAAATACCAAAAATCCGATCACTATATTGGGAATCAATACCAATCCCATTATCTTTGATGGCCAATAATACGTAGGATTCTAATATTAGTTCTGGTTCAGGTGGAAAATGATCATTAACTAATAAAATTTCTATATTTACCGGGCGATCGCCATGATATTTCAGACTATTACTCAGGAGATTTTGCCAGAGAATACTTAACTGGGAATGATCCCCGTATATTAGGGGTAAAGGAGGAATATTAATCTCGGCTTCAGTTTCCTTAATAGTAACTTGTAAATCATGACAAACCTTAATTAATACATTATTAATATCCACAGGTTGCCAACTTAAATCTTTTCTGCCGACCCTAGAATAAGAGAGAAGGTCCCGCACCAAGTTTTGCATCCGATTTGCCCCATCGACAACAAATTCAATATACATATCAGCTTTGGCATCTAGGCGACCTTGATAATTAATTGATATTTTTTGAGCAAAATTAACTATGGCCCGCAAGGGTTCCTGTAAATCGTGGGAAGCAATATAGGCAAACTGTGACAATTCCTCATTAGAACGCTCTAACTCAATAGTCATTTCCCGCATTTGTTTTTCTATTTCCTCACGTTCAGCAATTTCTTGTTCTAGCTCTGCGGTTCTTTCCTTTACCTTACTTTCTAAGACAGTATTATTTTCTCTTAATAATTGTTCAACTAGTTTAGTTGCCGTAATATTAGTGGCAGTACCAATCCATTCCTCTAAATTACCCTGGTCATCAAATAAGGGTAAACTCTTTGCCAAAAAATACCCATAATCGCCAGTAGATTTTTGATAGAGACGGTATTCACATTCATATATATGAGGTTCCTCTTGCAAGGCTCTGGCGATCTCCGCCTGTACTTTTAGCATATCATCAGGGTGAATAGCATCGAGCCAGCCCAAACCTGATACTTCCTGATCACTTTGGCCGGTTATTTTTTGCCAACCAGTGACGGGGGGAAGGAGATAACCATCACAGTCACTTTGCCAGATAGCTTGGGAGGTTGCCTCGATTAAACGGCGATAACGTTGTTCATTTTTAGTAATTTTTTTATAAGCATTTTGCAAAGCAATTTCTGCTTCTTTCCGTTCTGTAATATCAAATAACACACCAATGGACCGAATTATTTTACCATTTTCATCATCAATACAACCACCAATCGCCCCTAACCATTTTATTGCTTGATTATCAGACCGAATAATCCGATATTCACCTTGATAAACTTTGCCTTTTTTCAAAGACTGATCATAGTTTTCTAAAACTTCCTGCCGATCTTCTGGATGAAGGTGAGCTATCCAGGTATGATAATCACCTAATTCATGACCGGGATATTCTAAGCCTAATATTTCATAATGGCGACGGGACCAAATCAATTGATTAGTAAGTAAATCCCAATCCCAAGTTGCCATTTCTGCCCCTTCAATAATTAACTTTAACCGTTCTGCCTGTTCTCGTAATTTTACTTCTATTTTTTTCTGTGTCGTAATATCAATCACCACGCCAATTAAAGCTAACATTTTACCCTGTTGATCAATCACCGATTCACCCCGTGAATTAATATATTTGAGGGTACCGTCAGCACATTGAAAACGATAGTTAACATCAAATGGTAATGGCTCTTGACAGACTTTATGCAAAATTTCCACACAGTGAGGCAAATCTTCTGGGTGAAAATGAGACATAAATTCTTCATTAGGTGGCGCGGGTAAATGAGGATCATACTGAAATATTCGGTAAGCCTCCTCTGACCAAGTGATTTGAGCTGTCGCAATATTATATTCAAAACTACCAATATGAGCGATTTTTTGAGATTCAACTAATCGTTTTTGTTCTTTTACCAATACTGCTGTTTTCTCTTGTACTAATTCAGTCAAATTACTATTGGTTTGATCTAATAAATTTTGAGCATAACGCCGCTGGGATATTTCTCGCAATAATAACCAATAAATATTGATTATTGATAATAAACCTAAACCATAGACAAGGTTACTGAATAATGTGGTATTTTTTACACTCAAATCAACTTCTTCTCGCTCTTCTTTTAATAATTTATATTCTGTCTGTTCTGCCGTTGTTAATAAATTAATAATTTCATTAGATGTTTTTGTTTCTTTCTCTATTGCTTTGACTTGTTGAGTATCAGTTTTTTCTGTATTAGCCAATTCCTCTAAAAATTCCTGCCAAATATATAATCTAATATTAATTAAGTCATAAAGCTCACTGACATGATCCTGTTGCAAGGAATTATCTTTGGTCAATATCCGAAAGTCTTGTAAAGCCTGGTGAGTTTTGCTAATATAAAAATCAACTGCTTGTAAATAGGTAATATTATTAGTCAACAAATATCCCCGCCGGGATCTTTCCACATCCTTCACCGCTTCCCGGATGGCTATTAAACTTTCAATAACTTGATAAGTATGTTGGATTAATTCTCTACTTCCACTTAATTTTTTCAGACTGAGATTAGAAGCGATCGCACTGGCACCTAAGAGCAAGACAGCTATGAATAAACCAAAGGAAATATTACGAGGCGAATTTTTCATGGTAATTACCATTTTTATTGCTATTCTCTTATTCAAAGATGATTGATGATAGCATAAATCTGATCAAACTTTACTACCCAATTCCATTGTAAAAATAGAACCCTGGGGCTGATTGTCACTAATCTTAATATTACCGTGATGGGCTTCCACTGCCATTTTACAAAAAGCTAAACCTAAACCTGTTTGGGTAGCATTTTTAATAATATTACCAATTTCATATTTAGCAAAAATCTTTTCTTTGATTTCGTCTTTGATCCCATAACCTTGATCATAAATTTGCAAGATCGTCTGATTGGATTTCGGGTATTCTACAGTGATTTTCACTTGACTCTTACTCAAAGAATATTTAATAGAATTAGATAATAAATTTTCAATCACCCGCCCGATTAAAAGACTATCAATAGCTAACTGTTGCCCTGGATCGGCTAAATCCATTTCAATGCTAATATTCTTCTGTTCGGCGATCGCATAATAATTATTAACTACGGTTTTCACTAAATTATTAAAATCCACCATATCTAAATTTAATAATAATTTGCCCGATTCAATTTTCGCCAACATTAATAAACTATTAGCCAACGTCTCTAACTGTTTACCACCGGAAATAATTTGTTCTATTTTTCTTTTCTGTTTATCGGTCAGTTCTGACCGTTTCAAAATAGCACAGGCCATATCTATTGCCATAATCGGATTACGCAAATCATGCACAATCATGTCAGCCATGTCTTTACGTAATTGCAAGGTTGCCTGTAACTCATCATGTTGCCGTTTGATTCTCAACATAGAGCGAATGCGCGCCCGTAATTCTGTGGCATTCACAGGTTTACCAATGAAATCATCGGCCCCCGTCCCTAAACAGCGGGCTAAATCATCAGGGGAACTGAGCGCCGTCACCATAATAATGGGAATATGTGACCACTGGTTATTTGCCTTAATCCTACGACATACTTCTAAACCGTCTAAATCGGGCATCATCACATCTAGCAGAATTAGATCAGGTATTTGTTGATTTTCTAACCGCTTTAAGGCGAGTACCCCACTGGCGCTGTATTGTAGCTGATAACCCTCCGTAAATAAAATGCCTTCTATTACGTCAAAGCCATTCGGCTCATCATCCACCACTAAAATATTAGCAATATTGTCCATTTTTTTTATAAAGAAAAATCAATAATTATTTATTATTTTTATTCTACCTAATCGGCGATCTCTAAAATATTTCGCTCTATTTTCTCTACTAAATCTTTTAAACGAAAAGGTTTACTTAAATAATCATTTATCCCCGCCTCTAAGCATTTTTCCCGATCCTCTGGCATAGTTAAAGCCGTCAGAGCAACAATTGGAATATGAGATACCGCAACATCTTGGCGAATCGTCATAGTCGCCTCAATCCCGTCCATTTCAGGCATTTGAATATCCATCAAAATTAACTGCGGTTGCCGATCATGGGCCAATTTCACTGCCTCTAAACCATTCACAGCTAATAATATTTCATAGCCCTTAATTTCTAAATATTCAACGATAGTTTCCACATTAGTAGAATTATCTTCTGCCAACAGGATTAAAGGTTTTTGTTTATTCTCCGTAATAATACTAACAGAAGCCAAGGATTCAGGCGACGGCGTGAGTACGACACCAGCCCCAATATTTGGTTGCCAAGGCAGATGCACCGCAAAAGAACTACCGACACCTTCTTGACTAGTGACGCTGACACTACCACCATGCAACTCAACAATTTGTTTGACTAATACTAAACCGAGACCAGTTCCCTCATAACGCCGGGATAATTTACTATCAATCTGGACAAAGGCTTGGAATAGTTTATCTTGATCGGCTGCACTAATACCAATACCTGTATCAATCACCTGGAATAATATTTGTTGTGCTGTCTCTTGTGGTAAGACTTGCAGGGTGACAGTACCATGATCGGGGGTAAATTTCACCGCATTACTGAGTAAGTTAATTAATACCTGACGGATCCGCCGTTCATCTGCCTGCATATCACCTAAATTATTCGGCACATCTAAAATTAATTGCAGATTTTTCTTAATAGCTTGGGTTTTCACCATGGATAAACTATTCTGGCAGAGGGCGAGAATAGAAACACTTTCTATATTTAATTCTAATTTGCCTGACTCAATCTTAGCTAATTCTAAAATTTCATTGATTAATGATAACAAATGTTCACCGCTATTATAAATAGTTTGAATAGACTGTCTTTGTTTCGGGTTTAATTCCCCAAATACTTGTTCCTGTAATACTTGGGATAAACCCATAATAGAATTCAGGGGAGTCCGTAACTCATGACTCATATTTGCCAAAAATTCGCTTTTTAATTGAGATGCCTTAGCTAATTCTTCATTGGTGTGACGTAGTTGCATTTCTGCTTCCCGCCGGGCGGTAATATCCCGACATAAACGCACCACATCACCATCTGTTGTCAGGGTTAAGGATAATTCTTGGTAAAAAGTGCTACCATCCCTACGTTTAGCTAGACTAGTACCTTGCCAGTATTTATCTTTATAGAGTAAGGGTAATACTGCTTCTTCTATGTAAATAATTTCTGCGGGTTCATATAACTCCCGCCAACTTTTCCCTAATATTTCTGTCTGATTGGTATAGCCAAACATTTTTAAATGGGATTGATTGACATAAATATAATAATAATCTTGATCAATAATTTGATTATCTTGATTATTTCTATTATTTCTAAATTTTGGTTTTTGTAAAACCGCAATCCCATCAACAGATGCCTCCACGGCGGCTAATTGTCTGCGTAATTTTTCTAAGGTTTCCTTACTAGCTGTAGTATCTTGCACAATCCCTAAAAAACCAGTTATTTCCCCTGCCTGATTTCTCAAAATAGAGACAGCAACTGTAGCTGGAAAATCTGAACCATCTTTTCTCACACAAACCGATTCACCTACGGTATTTTTGCCTGAATCAATCGCCTGGGCAACTAAGGCATGAAAATTAGCTGTTACAGGGCGTTTTAGTTGCACTGAGAGATATTTGGCTAAATTTTCTATATCCTGTTCATAGTGGAAATCCACAGGGGTCATTTTGCCAATCACTTCTTCTGCTCTATAACCAAATAATTTTTCTGCTCCCGCACTAAAAGTCTGAATCAGACCATCTAAGTTAGTGGAAATAATCCCATAATCAGAACCATCTAATAAAGCCTGTTGGAGAGTATTAACTTTAATTAGATTTTCTTCGGTGCGTTTACGTTGATCAATATCAATTCTAATTGCTAAATATTGGAACGGTTGCCCCTGAGCATCTAAAAACGGTACAATCGTTGTATCCAGCCAATGTAAGGAGCCATCTTTGCGACGATTTTTTAATTCGCCTTTCCAAATTTTCCCCTCTTGAATAGTTTGCCACATATCAGTAAAAAATTCGGCAGGATGATAACCAGATTTTACAGGGGAATGGGTATGACCAATTAATTCCGCTGGCGTATATTGGGAAATTTTACAAAATTTTTCGTTGACATATTTAATCACACCATGAGCATTAGTAATCGTCACTAGGGCGACTTCATCTAAAGCCATTTTCTGAAATTCTAATTCTCGGATAATCTGTTGTTTTTCTAGTTCTGCTAATTTTTGAGCAGTCACATCAATACTTGTCCCAATAATCTGAGTTGATTCCCCTTGCGAATTACGCCGAAATACGGTGGCATAACTATTCATCCAATGGATATGACCTTGTTTATCCCTCGCGCGGTATTCTCTTTTATATTTAGAATAATTATGGTCATCTTTATAGAATATATTTAACTGCTCAATATAACTGACTTGATCTTCAGGATGAATAATTTGACTAATCATCTCTCCCCCTAAAGCCTGTATTTCTGCTGGGGTATAACCTAATATGTCAAAAATCGCATTATTACAATAAGTAATTTTATGTTCTACCAAATCAAAAATATACATAATATAGGGAGAACTATTGGCAATACTTTCGATAAATTGTTGTTTTTCTTGGATGCCTGTTAATAGTTCTGATTGGGCGATCGCTAAACTTAATTGATTGGCAATCTGCCCCATTAATTCTATTTCAAATTCCGTCCAAATCCTGGTCTGTGAACACTGATGAGCAATAATTAAACCCCACAAGCGATCGCCCTCAATAATCGGTACAACTAATTTAGCTTGAATACCCCATTGGGCAAGGAAGTTAAGTAAACAGGGGGTATTTTTATCATATTTTTCTCGGACATCATTAATGGCTCGCACCTGACCATCTAAATATTTTGCTTGACATTGCCGATCTAAAACTTCTGTCGGAAATTCCTCATATAACAGGCTGGAAAATTCTGGTTTACTAGTTTCCCGCATCACCTGCCCTCGCCCGTCTGGTAATATTTTGTAGATTAAAACCCGATCTGAATGTAATATTTGTTGAATTTCTTTGACGGCTGTTTGTAAAATCTGCCCTAAATTTAAAGATTGGCGAATTTTTAAAGAGATTTCTGTAAATAGGTGAGATTTTTGGGCTTGTCGGCTAAGTATTTCTTCTGTTACTTGCCGTTCTATTATTTCCTCTCGTAATTGTTCATTAGCTAAACTTAGTTCTTCCGTGCGTTGATCGACTTTTAATTCTAATACTTGATTTAATTCTTGTAGAGCTAATTCAACTTTTTTGCGTTCTTGTAATTCTTCTTGTAGCCGTATTTTTTGGGCAATTTCTTGAATTAAACGAGATTGATGATCCTCTTGATGATTGCTAGTAATAGTCTGTTTTTGCCGTACTTGTTGATATAAAGCTGTTTGTTGAATAGCGATCGCTAAATGAATAGCCAGTTCTTCTAATAGGTCAACTTCTGCTGCTTGCCAGGTACGGGAGTGACTACATTGCTGAATAATTAATAAACCCCACTGTTGCTGATCATCAGTTAATGTATCTGCCCTATTAGCTAAATCGAGATTAATCATAATTGGTACAACTAAATTAGCTTGCACCTGCCAAGATTCTAATAAGTATTGATTATTTGATATATCTACAGACTGAAAGATCGTATTATTTAATATTTGTCCTAAACAACTAGCATATTGATCAGCCACCGATTCACCGACTATTTTACCCTGATCGGCTGACAATAGTTGATAAATTAACAGGCGATCAGCCTGAAGAAATTGCCGAATTAGATGAAGAGATGCCCGGAAAATTTCTGGTAAATCAAAATAACGACGAATATTTAACGCAATTTGATTGATCAAGCGTCCTTTATCTAATTCATAACGTAATACATTGTCAGTTGCCTTGTCTTTTATCATATAGGTAAATACTCTTTGTTACCAATTTGTTACCAGTTTGTTACCAATTTGTTACCAGTTTTTTTACCAGCAAATCGTTATTGATTAAATCTATTATAGGTTTTTTTATCAAAACTATACAAGAAAAAGTAAATTTGTCAATCAATTAGCTAAAATATGCTGTTGAATTTTTCCTACCAACTCCTGTAAACGGAAAGGTTTACTCAAATAATCATTCGCCCCGGCCTCTAAACATTTTTCCCGATCTTCCGGCATAGTTAAAGCCGTCAACGCAATAATTGGGATATGAGATACCGCTGCATCCTGACGAATCGTCTGAGTTGCCTCAATCCCATCCATTTCTGGCATTTGAATATCCATTAAAATTAACTGCGGTTGATGACTGTGGGCTAATTCCACCGCTTGTAAACCATTACTAGCTAATAATATTTCATAACCTTTTATTTCTAAATATTCAAAAATCGTTTCAATATTACTTTGATTATCTTCGGCTAATAAAATTAAAGGTTTTTTGTCACTATTAACCAGCGTCAGAGGATTAATAGTTTTTTCTGCTGATAATAAGGCTTTTTGGAGCGATCGCTCACTCGGTTGCCAAGGCAAGCTAATCGTAAAACAACTACCCTCCCCTAATTTACTAGTTAAAGTAACCGTGCCACCGTGCATTTCCACAATTTGTTTAACTAATACTAAACCCAAACCCGTCCCCTCATAACGGCGGGATAACTTACTATCTATTTGCACAAAGGCTTGGAATAGTTTATCTTGATCCTCCGCACTAATACCAATTCCCGTATCAATCACCTGTAATAATAATAGTTTTTCCTCATAGCAAGGATCAACTTGCAGAGTGACAGTACCATAATCCGGGGTGAATTTGACCGCATTACTTAATAAATTAATTAATACCTGTCGGACCCGACGCTCATCCACCATAACTTGTAGAGAATTATCAGCTAAAAGTAAATGTAATTGAATATTCTTTTTCGTCGCCTGACTTTTCACAATAGATAAACTATTCTGACAGAGAGATAAAACAGTAATATTTTCTTGATGTAACTCTAATTTGCCTGATTCTATTTTCGCTAACTCTAAAATATCGTTAATTAGTTCTAAGAGATGTTGACCACTATTATAAATAGTTTGCAGAGATTGTTCTTGCTTACTATTCAAATCGCCAAAAACCTTTTCCTGTAATACTTGGGATAAACCGAGAATAGAATTAAGGGGAGTCCGCAATTCATGACTCATATTCGCCAAAAATTCACTCTTCAATTGAGAAGCCCTTGCTAATTCTTCATTCACAGTAATTAATTGTTCATTAGTTTGTCTCAGTTGAATTTCTGATTGCCGACGTTCACTAATATCCCGACAGACACAAATTAAATCACCATCCGAACTAATAGTTAGGGATAACTCTTGATCAAAAGTGCTACCATCTTTACGTTTTGCCCGATTCGTACCTCGCCAATATTTATGTTTTTGTAATTGGGGTAAAACATCCTGTTCAATATGTAGCATTTCCTCCCACTCATATATGATCCGCCAATCTTTCCCTAATAATTCTTCTATTTTGTCATAACCAAATATTTGTAAATGAGCATTATTTAGATAAATATATTGATCATTGCGTAAAATTGCCACACCATCCACGGAAGCCTCAACAGCGGCTAATTGTCGCCGTAATTTTTCTAAAATTTCCTGCACCGTTGCCAAAAGTTCTGATTGTTCTAAGGCAACCCCCAATTGATTACCAATCTGCCCCATTAATTCTATTTCAAATTCCGTCCAAATACCAGGATGAAAACAGCGATGTCCAATAATAAAACCCCACAAACTACCCCGCTGAATAATAGGTACTACTAATTTCGCTTTAATTTGCCATTCTGCTAAAAATTCTCTGAGGCAAGGCAGATCATCTTGATAGGTAGTATTCACATCGTCTATCGCCTTGACTTGACCATCCAAATATTTTGCCTGACAACTTGTATCTAAAAATTCTTCACTAAATTCTTGATTAAGTAGGGGTGTGACTGTTGGCAAGGCAGATTCTGTAATAGCTTTACCACTACCATCCGGTAAGATCCGATAAACTAATACCCGGTCACATTGTAAAATTAAACGCACTTCATCAACGGTTGTTTGTAAAATTTGCTCTAAATCTAGGGACTGGCGAATTTTCAGGGCGATTTCAGCAAATAGACGAGACTTCCGTTCCTGAAGAGCCAGAGCCACTTGAATTTCTTCCCGTTCAACAATTTCCTCCTCTAATTTTTTGTTAGCTAAACGTAACTCTAGGGTCCTTTCCGCCACCCGGATTTCTAATTGTTCATTTAACTGTTTTAGGGCAATTTCTGCTTTTTGTCGCTCCTGTAACTCCAATTTCATTTGCCGATACAATTCGGTTTGTTGAATAGCAATTGATAATTGGGTAGAAATTTCCTGTAATAATTCCACTTCCGTTTGTTGCCAATACCTGGGTTCACTGCATTGATGAGCAATTAATAATCCCCATAAATTACTACGAGAATTGGCATAATTAGGTAAAGAATCCGGTAAGCGGGAATATTCGGCATCTAAGGCATTCACATCGAGAATAATCGGGATCACTAAATTTGCTTTGATCTGAAAACGGTCTAATAATTCTCGGTAGCAGTTTTCTAATTTTATTTCCTCCACATTTTTGATCATACTAATGTAATCTGGCAGTTGAGCTTGAGACCAAATATTCTGAAAACAGGGATCATTAATTTCCTCGCCTAAACAGGGTTGCCATTCCCCCGGTCCTACTGATTCTGATAACACTGCCCCCTCGCAATCAGGGGTAAATTGATAGACTAATAAGCGATCGCACTGAAGAAATCCCCGAATAGCTGGTAAAGTTCTATTTAAGATTTGATGTAAATCGAGGGAACGACGGATAATTAAGGCAATTTGATTAATCAGTTTTTCCTTTTTCAAGCGGTAATGTAATAAAGTTTCCGCCATTTTCCGCTCAGTAATATCTATGGAATAGCCAATCATGCCATTCACCTTACCATTTTCATCCAGCAGCAAAGACAAAGATAATTGAAAACAAAAGCGATCACCTTGCCGATTCCAAGCGATCACCTCCGTTTCATGGAATCCTTCTAATAATAGTCGTTTAATTACCTGAGTTTCTAAAAAATCATGTTCTTCCGGCGGATAGATGAGGTTAATATGCTGACCAAGAACTTCTCTAGCTAAATAACCAAAAATCCTCTCTGCTCCATGGTTCCAGTAAGTAATATTACCATTCATATCCGTAGCAATCACAGAATCATGGATCTGTTTAGTAATTTGGGCATGAAACATCAATTCCATTTGTGCCTGATAATTTTCAGTAATATCAATACCCGTATTAATAATATGGGTAACTTCCCCTCTATAATTGGTAACAACGGAGTTAGACCAATTAATTAACCGTTCCTCACCCCATTCAGTTAACCAGTGATTGCGATGATAACTAGCGAGAGCCTTACCCTGTCGTAAATTATTAAATACGTCCTGACTAATGGATTTTTCCCCTGGTATGATTAATTGCAAATCCCAAAAGTCTTTTTCTATTACGTCTTCTTCTGATAAACCCGTTAATTTTTCACAGGCAGCATTAAAACGAATAACTTTACCGGCCTGATCTAAAACTAAAATTAAAACAGACACAGTTTTTAAAACCATATCGACAAAATTGCGTTCCCGTTTTAAAGCAGCCTCCGCCAAAGCCCGTTCCCGATTCTCGGCTAATAGCGTCCGGTTAATCTGTTCTAACCGCTGAGTTTTTTGGTGCATGACAATGGTCAAATGATCTTGAGCTTCTTTCACCTTCTCTTGTAATTTGCCTTCTAAAATTTTTCTTTTCTCAATTTCCGCTTCCAATTGAGTATTACGGTGTGCCAAAATTTCTACCTTTTCATTTTGCATTTGTGCTAATTTCAACTGCAAAGTTTCTGCCAAATTATAAATTTCCCAAGGATCAATTGCTTGTAAAATCGTAGTTTGGGTTAAAATTCCTAATAATTCTTGATTTTCTCCCACCACCAATAAACGTTGTAAACCATATTGATTCATTAAATGATGGGCTTCTAATAGAGTATTATGGGGACGCATAGTACAAATAGGTTCTTTCATCATCGAGTAAGCCTGTAAACTTACTAAATTAACCCCCATCGCTTGCCATTCCACAATATCCCCTTCTGTCACAATACCGACCGGCTGATCGACACAATCATCATTGAACATCACCGCTTCTGTCAAAACTACACAACTTACCCGCTTATCTGTCATTAAGCGGGAGAGTTCTAACATATAAGTACCGGCTGAGGCTTTCACCACCTCTGTATTCATGACTTCCCTCACTGATCGCAATCTCAGTAAATCAAAGGGTTGTACCAAGCAACGTAAACTTTCATGGGAAACTAAACCAACTATTTGATGATCAGCATCTAAAATAGGCAAATGGCTAATATGTCGTTGTTGCATCAAATTGATCAGGGCAAAAATACTAGTAATCTCTGATTCTTTAATGGAAAAAACTGGTGTATTCATCACCTGACTAACAGGAATCTGGGTCAAATCATCACCCTGGGCAATTAATTGAATAGCATCCCGCACCGTAAATATACCGACTAACTCCGTATTTTCCACAACTAGTAAGCAGTCAGGCCGATTATTTGACTTCGGTATTTCTTGACTATGAGAATTATGATCACTATTATGACCACCATTATGATCAGAATTATTAATATTACAGAGATTTTCGTCTGATTTCATTAACTGCAAGACTTGACTTACCACAGTATCTTTCTGCACCCGCAAGGGATGCCGTTTAATAGCTAATGCTAAATTAACTTGTTCTTTGCTGGTTACTTTTTGCATAGACTCAACTTCTCTCCAATGATCAATAATTTTCTGCACTGATAGCTGTTCTACATGGTAAGAATATTCTTGACATCAATTAAATTTTTGATCAAAAACTGAAAAAATATTGATAATTTTTTAATTTAATTATTTAATTTAATTTTTTAATTTCTCATATCCTAACATATTACTGAAACTTGTCATCAGTATTCTCATCTAAACTAATACTATGGTAGTATAAAGTTTGATTGAATAGACTTGTCTGGAAAAGATGGAAAATAAGCATACTTACTTAAGTATCTTGTTTTCTCTTGACAGCTAGGAAAGTTAATGTATTTTTTATTAAAAAATTTATAATATGTTGCCCTCTTTTTTACCAGATATTGCTAATAATTTAACAGAAGAAAATTCCGTCGCCGCTGTTAAAAATATGCAAAAAACCTTTATTCCCATTGCTGAATCATCTGAATCCATTGGTACTACTTATCTAACTGGTGGCAAGGGTGAAAAAACTATCTTATTGTTACATGGTTTTGATAGTTCTTTATTAGAATTTCGCCGTTTATTCCCCATATTAGCGACATCCTATGAAACTTGGGCAATAGATTTATTAGGTTTTGGTTTGGGCGATCGCTCTCCCCAGTTAGTGGTCAACCCGATCAGTATTACCAAACATTTATATAATTGTTGGCAAAATTTAATTAATCGGCCAGTAATTTTAATAGGAGCCTCAATGGGCGGAGCCGCAGCCATTACCTTTGCCCTAGAATACCCAGAAGTTGTAGAAAAAGTAATTTTACTGGACAGTGCCGGTATGCGCAACGGACCAATTATCGGCAAATATTTATTTCCCCCCTTAGATTATCTAGCGACTGATTTTCTCCGCAATCCTAAGATCAGGGTCAGTATTAGCAAAAAAGCCTATTATGATCAAAGTTTTGTCACCGCCGATGCGAATCTGTGTGCTGCCCTACATTTAGCCATGCCCTATTGGCACGAATCTCTGATTTCCTTTACTAAAAGTGGTGGTTATCCCAAATTCGGCGATCGCCTGCAACAAATTAAAATGCCAGTATTAAATATTTGGGGCAGAAACGATCAAATATTAGGGATAAAAGACGCTTATTTATTTGACAAAGCAATTCCCCAAAGTCAATTATGTTGGATTGATCAATGTGGTCACGTTCCCCATTTAGAAAAACCGCAGGAAACCGCTAACTTTATTAAAGATTTTATTAAGGGTGAAAGTATTTAATAATATTCCACCCAGAGATTAGTATTAGTAGGGGTAATTCACAAATTACCTCTACCTTAGTTATGTCAGCTAAGACAACTCCACCGCCTGCCTATTTTGCACATCAACTTCCTGCCGTATTAACTCTATCGCCTGATCAATAATCAGAGAAGGTTGTAACAACCGAGATAATTCTTCTGGTTGATAACGCCCCTCCTGAATTTCCATCGCCGCCCAATCCACCGCCTCCACATAGGCTTCCTCAATCGCCAACCGTAAATCATCATCCAGCAAATAATAAGTCTTTGACTTACGCCGTTTATTTTTCGTAATAATCGCCCGTACCGCATTCCGCATCGTCAAATCACCAAAACGATTACAACGCCCTTCTATTTGTTGTTTAATCAAAGTTAATAATAAAGTTACCGACTCCGGTCGCATATCACTAATTTTCTGATCACGGTTAATTTCCTGTAACTGTTCGACGATCAATAAGGCACTAGAAATATCACCTTTTAATAGCATTTCCCGTAAAGTATATAATTCTTCCATAATCTCTGCCACCGCCTGATATTGATGATAATGTATATTTTAACACAAATACTTAATTCGCTAGTTAACAATATTTTTCGGTTCTTTTCTATTTAACTTTTAGCGACAGGGCAATTGATCAAATAACTATTTCGATCAATAACTTGCCCAAGAGAACCAAGATCATTTATGATTCAAAATAACTTAACAAATTTTAGTGATTAGTAATTTTCACCAATTGCTCACTAAAATTCTCAGTCATAATTTCAGTAAATTCAGATCAATTACACTCAAAATAATGACAACATCCAACTATAATCCCTTATTAATTGGTAAAGGTTTACCACCCTTTAAAGAGATTATTCCTGCCCATGTAGAACCAGGCATGAATAGTCTATTAATAGAATTAGAAAATGAATTAACCCATTTAGAAAATAATTTAAAACCCACCTGGGCAGGTTTAGTGGAACCCTTAGAGGAAATCACGGATCGGATCAAATGGAGTTGGGGCATAGTCGGTCACTTAATGGGTGTAAAAAATAGTCCTGAACTGCGAGCCGCTCATGATCAGGTACAACCGCAAGTCGTGAAATTTTATAACCGCTTAAATCAAAGTGAAGCTCTCTATCAAGGATTTAAGGCACTGCATGATAGTCAAGCCTGGGAAACCTTACAACCAGCTCAAAAACGGATTATTGAAAGAGCAATTCAAGATGCAGTATTGTCGGGGGTGGCTTTAGAAGGAGAACAAAAAGAAAAATTTAATACTATTGAATTGGAATTAGCCGAACTTTGTAATAAGTTTTCTAATAATGTTTTGGATGCCACGAAAGCCTATAGTATTACCCTGCATACTCCAGCAGAAATAGCAGGCTTACCCCCTAGTTTATTAAGTTTAGCCGCCCAAGCAGCTCGTGGGGCAGGTGATGATACAGCGACAGCCGAAAACGGACCTTGGCGGATCACCTTAGATTTTCCTAGCTATTATCCCTTTATGCAATTCAGTACCCGGCGGGATTTGCGGGAAAAATTATATCGGGCGAATATTAGTCGGGCAGCCAGTGGCGATTTGAATAATTATCCCTTAATTGAAAGAATTTTAGAATTACGTCGGCAAAAATCCCAGCTATTAGGATATGCTACCTATGCTGAATACAGTTTAGCCAGTAAAATGGCTCCGGGAGTAGAGGCAGTAGAAAAACTATTAGAAGAATTACGTTTAGTTAGTTATCATGCAGCTGCCAAAGATTTAGATAATTTGCGAGAATTTGCCCGCAGTCAGGGAGCCGCTGAAGCAAATGATTTACAACCGTGGGATATTGCTTTCTGGGCAGAACGTTTACGGGAAAATAAATTTGCCTTTACCGCTGAAGAATTACGCCCCTATTTCCCCTTACCCCAAGTATTAGATGGTTTATTTGGTTTAGTCAAACGGATTTTTTCTGTGACTGTCACCCCAGCCGATGGACAGGCTCCAGTCTGGCATGAGGAAGTCCGCTATTTTCAGGTAGCTGATGAAAAAGGCGAAACTATTGCCTATTTCTATTTAGATGCCTATAGTCGGCCTGCCGAAAAACGGGGCGGGGCTTGGATGGATGACTGTTTAGGTCGGGCAAAAATTAGAGAAAATGGTGCATTAACCCTGCGTTTACCAGTGGCTTATTTACAATGTAATCAAACCCCGCCTGTGGATGGTAAACCCAGTTTGATGACTTTCCCAGAAGTGGAAACCCTCTTTCATGAGTTTGGTCACGGTTTACAGCATATTTTAACTAAAGTTGATTATGCGGGAGCCGCTGGTATTAATAATGTGGAATGGGATGCCGTGGAGTTACCTAGTCAATTTATGGAAAATTGGTGTTACGATCGCTCGACCCTATTTGGCATGGCGAAACATTACGAGACGGGGGAAACTTTACCAGAACACTATTATGAAAAGTTATTAGCATCCCGTCATTATATGAGTGGTTCTACCATGTTACGGCAAATACATTTTAGTTTGGTTGACATAGAATTACACCATCGTTATGTGCCAGGTGGAGCAGAGACAGTATCGGCGGTACGTCAACGGATTGCTGAAACTACAACTGTTTTACCACCTTTAGCAGAAGATGCTTTCCTCTGTGCCTTTAGTCATATTTTTGCCGGTGGTTATGCGGCTGGATATTACAGTTATAAGTGGGCAGAAGTATTGAGTGCCGATGCTTTTGCCGCTTTTGAGGAAGTTGGTTTAGAAAATGATGGGGCGATCGCTTCTACGGGGCAGCGGTTCCGGGATACGGTATTAGCCTTGGGTGGTAGTTTACATCCTTTGGAAGTATTTGAGAAATTCCGAGGGCGGGAACCGAGTACAGAAGCTCTATTACGTCATAGTGGTTTAGTACCGGCTTAGATGATCAAAATGAGGAGTAATATACAAATTGCTCCTCATTCTAAAAAAATAGAACAGGGGCAATTCATGAATTGCCCTGCGTTGGTTAAGCAGGTTATGCGTGTTTTACTTGAGATTTTTTCAATAAAAATAATGGGTTATATTTACTAAATACGTGATTATGGTTAAATCAATCCTATTCAATCTTAATCAAATTTTTAGTGAAGTATAGAAAACAATGGTAACAGTTTCTCTATGGCTTATCCGACCGTGGGGCAATTCATGAATTGCCCCTACTGAAATAGTTTATAATTGACTTAAAATAATTTTTAAACGATCATAATCATCTTTTAATAAAACACTTAAATTACGACCGGCTTGAATTAACCAATTTCTATCCATTTTCCTTAATTGATAAACCTCCCGAATAGTAGCAGCAATCAGCGAATCAGTCGGAGCATTACTTAACTGTAATAAAGTCCGCAAAAAATCAAATTTTTCACTAAAGTCAATAATTTCCGCCGGTTCACATAAATAGACTGCCTGATGGATTTGGGGCGGACGGGGTGGAATATATTGGTAAATATTGCCTGATTTATTAGACGCACCATTTTTATTATGATCAGTTGTTTTAAAACCAATAATAGCGGAACGAAATTCGGTTTTTAACATAGCAAATATTTGGGGTTGCTGTTCCCGTAAATCAGCCAAAGACATTCCTAAAGCTCTCGCCCGATGAATCGAATCAATCGGTGCAGTTGTCGCATAATAGATAATGCCGTAAACCTGATTACCCGACTGTTCATCTACCGATTTTACCCAACCGCCAAAGGGGGGCATATAGGGAAAATCTAACTCGTCCGGTTCTAAACATTGAGATAAAAATTCTGTTGTAGCCGTTTCAATTACTTCCGCAATATGATTAACATGGCGTTTTTCAGCGGAAAATTGGGGTAGAGGTAAACGCATATTTGATGATTAATTTAATTAATTTAATATTAAGTTTGATCTGGTCAAATCAACAACCAAGAAAAGCATCAGGATATTTTTCCCAGAGTTGACGCACTAAAATATTTAATTGTTGCCGGGCAAAACCTGGATCATTTTCGGCTACTTGTTCGGCTTCTTCTGTTTGATATAAATAGGATAAAAGCGGTAATAGTTCAGTATCTAGGGCTGCTCTAAATAAAATAATAGGTAAAACCAAATCAATACTTTCCCGTAAATCCCTAATTTCATCCGTGATCATCTCATCATCTGAATTCGCAGGTTTAACTTGCATTAAGAGGGGACGCACCCAACACATTTTCCGGCTTTCTATCACCTGAATAACTTCTGCAAATAAACAAAGATTTTCATAGTCTAAACAGACTAACTGACTACATTTTAAGTCTTCTGGAGAATTAAATAATTTGTTTGTCATTGAATCCTTTGTAATTAGTCAAATTATTATAAATATTGTTGATTATAGCATTTAATAGTAGGTTGGGTTAAGGCACGCAACCCAACCTAATTCACTGGATTTTGCCGTTAACTCTAAAATTCTACTACTTCTCAAAAAAAATACACCAATTGCTAAACAAAATGGTGTAGAAAATAATAATTATGGATAAAAACTTGTAATAGTAAAATTATAAATGAATAGCCTCCAAAGACTTAGTTAAATCATTGGTTAAATTTTTTGCCTGCTGCTTAATAGAACCTCCCGTATAGTCTGCCACCGATAAAGGTTTACCAAGAATAATTTTCGCCTTACCTCGCCAACGAGGAATATTAGGACTATAGTGAATAGTCATCGGTACAATTTTCACCCCTAAATTTTCCTGAGATAATTCCGCTTGAATCGCCATTCTGGCTAAACCTGGTTTTAAAGGATGTAATTCCCCATCCTGAAAAATATTACCCTCTGGGAAAATTACTAACATTTCCCGATTTAACAAAATTTCTACCACATATCTTAAACTGGCGATCGCTGGCCGGAGAGGATCCACAGGAAAACCACCCAAATTACGAATACCCCAACCCTGGAAACCTTTTACCTCATCAACTGTCACCAGGAAACGTAAATCCCGCCCTGTCACATGACGACCCGTAGCAAAGGGTACCATAATAGCATCCCAACGAGAACGATGGGTGGGGGCCAAAATCACAGGGCCATCTAACGGTATATTTTCCTGTCCATAAACCTGAATGTTTCTAAAATATAAAGGCAAGACGATCCGCCGTAAAAGGGGATAAGCGATCGCCCGTAACCAAGGAGAAACTTTAGAATGAAAGGTTTTTTCGTGGATCGCCAGATTTTTTTCGATAGGTGGCTGAGGGGAAGGCAAAGTCATCATAATTTTTATTTTTTTCCATATTTTACTTTAGCTTAAAGTTTGCTAATCTAAGATGTGAGCATGGCAGTGACACTTATTGAATCTGCCCATCCCCTTGCACCATAAAAAAGATATTATTAAAACTAATGATGCGTGGAATGGCATAAACAGTTGAATGATTAATACATTACTATTAACCGATAGCTCAACAAAAAAATCATCCTTTGAGCAAGACTTGCAAGCATATAAGGAATTGGCATATATTCAGGCTAATAATTTAACCCAGGCAGTGCATTGTTTACAGGATCAAAAATTTGATTTGATCTTAGTCGATATAGCACCGGATATTACTAGTTTAAATACTATTCTGGTATTACATAAGCAAGCCCCTAAGATACCGATGATTGTTGTTACCAGTCAAGAAGATCAAGCATTAGCTCTACAATTTTTACGCGCTGGTGTGCAGGATTATTTAGTCAAAGGTGATTACACTAAAGAAAGTTTTTGGCGGGCGATTCTTTATGCTATAGAACGTCACCGACTGGAAGTATCTATACAGCAACATTCAGAGATGCTACAAATTGCTAATCGTCACCTCGCCCAAAAAACCGCAGAATTAGCTCAGGAAATTCAAATCAAAAAAAATTTAGAGTTAGAATTACAAGTTGCCCAGGCAGAAAATTTGAAAAGTTTAGAAAAAGAAAGGGAGTTAAATCAATTAAGGTCTCGTTTTATTACCATGACTTCCCACGAATTTCGTACCCCCCTCACGACTATTCTGGGTTCTGCTCAACTATTAAAAAATCGTAGTAGTAAATGGAGTGAAGAAAAAAAACTCAGCTATTTTAACCAAATAGAAGCAACTATTCAGCACATGACCCAAATGTTAGATGATATTCTCTTGATTAATCAAGCAGAATCAGCTAAGTTAACTTTCCATCCCGGTCCATGCCACCTAATAGAATTTTGTCAAAATTTATTGAGTGCCAGTCATTTACAGGAAGTAGAACGAACTAGAATAGTTTTTACCGCAGAAGGAGAATGTTTGGCTACTGATAAAAAATTACCGTTAGTAGATATTAAACTATTAGAATGTATTTTGATGAATTTACTGACTAATGCGCTGAAGTATTCTACCCCTCATACCCCCATTCAACTTTCTCTCAAATGTGATCAGCAACAGGCGATTTTTCAGGTAGAGGATCAGGGTATTGGTATTCCCAAGGGAGAACAATCACAATTATTTCAACCTTTTCACCGGGCCAAGAATGTCGGTAAAATAACTGGTACAGGTTTAGGATTAGCGGTGACAAAAAGGTGTGTGGAATTACATCAAGGGGAAATATCTTTTAGTAGTAAAGAAGGATATGGTACAACTTTTACTGTGAATATACCATTGGTTTTTGCTTAAAGATTCTATCTTGTGGTAAGATCAGCCTATATTATGGATGAATCTATTTTAAATAAAGCTATTGATTAAATTATTAAATTATTAATTATTATTTTGACAGAGAGTAAATACGATGACATTAAGAATTTTAGCGATTGAGGATGAGGTTTCTATCTTATCGATTATTGAGGAAATTTTAAGTGAGGATTATGAAATTTTGACGGCAGAAAATGGTTTTATTGGTTTGCAATTAGCCATTGAACATCAACCTGATTTGATTCTTTGTGATGTGATGATGCCGGGCATGGATGGTTATGAAGTATTAACGAAATTACGGGAAAATACTCAAACGAAATTAACTCCTTTTATTTTTTTGACGGCAAAAAGTGAAAAGGGTGATATTAGATCTGGCATGAATTTAGGAGCGGATGATTATTTAACTAAGCCATTTACCATGGAGGAATTGATTGATACGGTCAATGCCAGATTAAATCAAAAGAAAACTGTACAGGACCATTATTCTGCCCAATATGCTAGTCAGGAAAAAGAATTAAATCATTTATTGTATTATGATCGGCTGACTAATCTACCTAATCAGTTATGTTTACAGGAATGGTTTACGAGTATTACGGCAAATTTGCCTGAGTTAAAAGAGGATGTTATTCATGCGAATAATGATGATACTCCGAAAATTACTTTGATTCATTTGAATTTAGATAAATTTAAACGGATTAACCAAGATTTGGGTGAGCCGGTGGGTGATGAAATATTAAAGGCTGTAGCAAGACGTTTGCTGGAAGCGATGCCAAAGGATAGTATGATTGCTAGGGCAAAAGCTGATGATTTTCTGATTTTAATACCACCGATGACTGATAAACAGGAAATCTTTCAGATGGTACAACAGGTATTCAGTCAATTTCAACGTTCTTTCCAGGGGAGCGATCGCCATCCAGAGATTTTTGTAACTGTTACCATGGGGGCTGCGGTATATCCCCAGCATGGCAGAACTTTAGAGGAATTATTGCATAATGCTAAAGATGCCATTAATTATGCTAAGAAATTAGGGGGTAATCAATTTAAGTTTTATTCCCTGGCTTTTAGTACCAAGACTTCATCTACTATTAACTTAGAATCTGATCTGAGACGGGCGATCGCTAATCATCATTTAGAGGTATATTATCAACCCTTTGTCAGTTTGAAAACTGGCGACATTACTGGGGCAGAAGCTCTTTTACGGTGGCATCATCCCCAAAAAGGCATGATCAGTCCGGGGGTATTTATTCCCATTGCCGAAGAAACAGGTTTAATTGAAGAAATTGGTGAATGGGTATTATCCACGGCTTGTCAACAGATGAAAAAATGGCAGACGGAAGGTTGGCAAAATCTCACCATGTCCGTTAATATTTCTCCCCGGCAGTTTGATAAGGTTGATTGGCGACAAAGATTAACTCATGTTATTTTAGACACAGGTATGAATCCTGACTGTTTGAAGTTAGAATTAACAGAAAGTGTCTTGGTAAAAAATCCAGATAATACTTTAAGAAATTTAAAAGCGATCAAAGCTCTGGGGATAGAAATTGCTATTGATGATTTTGGTACTGGTTATTCTTCTTTGAAATATTTACAGAGATTTCCCTTTGATGTGTTAAAAATAGATCAAAGTTTTGTGAGAAATATTGATGTTAATACTACTACCCAAACTATTAATAAGAGTATTATTTCTATGGCTCACGGCTTGCATTTGCAAGTAATAGCAGAGGGAGTAGAAACCCTAGCTGAGTTACAACATCTCAAGTTATATGATTGTGATATGATTCAGGGTTTTGTCTTTAGTCCGGCTTTGACTGCTAGAGAATTTACTACTTTGCTCATAGAGAAAAAGAATTTGTTTGCTAATTAAATATTAATTAGTTAATGGATAATTTGATAAATAATTGTCAGAGTTCATATTGGAAAAATTACTAAGTACAGATAAAAAATAATTTATGGCACATCAACTCACAGAAATTAAGGGAATAGATCCAACATACTTGGAACAATTAGCAAATATTGGCATTAATACAGTCGATCAGCTATTAGTAGCAGGTGCTAACCTGAAAGGAATTGAACAATTAGTGGAAGCAACAGCTATTAATTATCAAGAGATGATTAACTTAGTGCAAAAAGCTGATTTATTTAGGATTCAGGGAATAACTACTAATGATTTAAAGTTATTACAAGAGCTAAATATTAATAATAGTCAGGACCTCAGCCAACAATTCCCAGAAACATTGTATGACAAGTTAGTGAATATTCATCGGCAAAAACAATTAAAAAGTCAATTGCCTAATTTAAGTTTAGTGAGAAGTTGGGTAGCCCAGGCAATTAACTATCATTCAGCACACCCAGAAGCCGTATTAGAAAAACCCAAAGATAGTCAGAAAAAATGGTCTATTGATTGGGCAGATTAATCAATCATCAAACTTTTCTGATCTAACTAATTTCACTTGTATATAAGAGCATAGCTATGAGAATAGGCTGTTAATTTTATAGGAAAAATAATGACTGAAGTTTTTATGAAAAAAGAATGTTATAAATTAGTGCGTGATCGGATTCCTGAAATCATCCGTAATGCCGGTAAAGATTGCGAAGCGGTGATCATGTCTGATGCTGAATATTGTCAGGCACTCCGACAAAAAGTTATAGAGGAAGCAACGGAATTAGCTAATGCTCCTGAAGCTGAATTGGCGATGGAAATAGCAGATCTATTAGAGGTAATAGAAGCGTTGATGACCACTTATCATATTAGTGAAAAACAGGTGCAGTTAGAACAAGATCAAAAACGCGCACAAAAAGGTGATTTTAGAAAAAAAGTTATGTTGTTATGGACGGAATAATTTTATTTGTAGTTTTGCCATTAATTTCTAATACTTTCTAATAATTGATAATTAATTATTAATTTTCAGTCAGATTACTTTTTAATATTCCTTGATCCAGGGTCCAACATTGATCAGCGATCGCCAATAAATCACTAGCATCATGGGTGACAACTAATAAAGTCCAATGTTGTTTTAACTTAGCTAATAAATTAACTAATTGTTTACGCATCGACCAATCTAAACCGGCGGTCGGCTCATCCAACATTAATAAATGGGGTTGCCGGATCAACTGTACTGCTAAGGCTAACCGTCTTTGTTGGCCACCACTTAAAGCATGGGGCGCACCCTGTAAGGATAAATGCTCCAAACCCACTTCAGTTAAAGCTCCCATAATTCTTTCATAATTAATTTCTGGGTGGCCCAAACGCAATTCCTCTAAAATTGTGTTACCACAAAAATGTCTTTCCGGGAATTGAAATACCAGGCCACCTAACATTTGTAAATTTTCTGGTGTTAATATTTGATCACGCCAACGTATTTCCCCACTAGATTTTTGGGCTAGACCGGCTAAAATTTCTAGTAGGGTCGTTTTGCCAGAACCACTATGCCCAATAATTAACCCTAAATTTTGGGGAGCTAAGGATAAATTAACTTTATGCAAAATAGGGTGAGGACAGGAGGTGGGGTGATAGGATAGATTTTCTAAATACAACATAATTATTAATTTATTTTTAATTGATTTATATTCAGTATTTTATAGTTAAAAGTCGTATTTTTCCAAGCAATATTTTAGGATAATTGGGTTAATCAATCATGTTTAAATCAAGAATTAATCACGGGCAAAAGCAGTCTAATAAATATTCTAATAAATACTTTATTAAGAGGCTAATAGGCACAACATTATTAGGTGTTAGTTTAACTAATGTAGTATTAAATTCATGGATTCAGCCGGCTATTAGTGATCCTTTTCGGGTTAATTATACCGCTTCTAATATTGGTCAGAATACCGATTTAGCTTTTCACGCCATGTTTCGAGATGGTGATTATCGGCAAGCTAAAAATTATTTACAACAAGCAGAAAATAGTGGGGAAAACGACCCTCTGATTTATGGTATGTTAGGCTCTCTCGCCTATTTAGACGAAGACTGGAATACTTTAAGACTATATGCAGACAAGACCTTGGAAGCGGGTAATCAATTATTAGGGCGAGATCCGGTGAGAGGCAATGTTTATATAGCCGCCGGACATTTTTTACAAGGGGCACATACCGTTGCCCTAGAAGGTGCTTTGAAAAGTAGTTCTACCGTCATGAATAAATTACAAACTGTGATGTCCCATTTAGACAAGGCGACGAAAATCAATCCAGCAGACCCAGAATTGAATCTAGTCAAGGGTTATATGGATCTATTATTAGCGGTAAATTTACCTTTTTCTAATCCTTACGATGCTATTAAACAATTAGAAAATAAAGCGAAACCTAATCATTTAGCGAATCGGGGAATTGCTATTGGTTATCGGGATTTGAACCAAGATGAGCAGGCTTTACAATATGTGAATAAATCATTAACCGACGCTCCCAATAATCCTGAATTATTTTATTTAAAGGCACAAATTCTCACCTCCCAAGCGAAAGAAAAAGATGATCTGAATTTGCGAAAAATGGCTGATGAGAATTTTCAAAAAGCCCTGACTAAATCTGATCAATTACCTCGGAGAATGGTCGCTCAAGCATTTTTTGAGCGGTGTAAAAATCTTAATAAAATTGATAATGTCAAGCGTGCCTGTGACCCAATGCGGGATGCGATTCGGGATGGTCAAGGCTATTGGGGACCGCCAAATTTACCTGATTTATAAAGTTAATTATATAACTATTCTCAGGCTGGTACAATACAAATTAACAATAGGGGTAATTTCATGAATTGCCCTACTAGATTAGAGTTAAAATTACTATATAAAATCTCATTAAACTTATTAAATAGAATAAAAATAAATGTTAGTTAAATTTAGAGATATTAATCCTTTTGATGTGTGGATTTGGTTGAAATTTGTTAGCGTACCTTCTAATGCCGAAAAACAATATATTGAAGAAACCTTTGATTCTTGGTTTTTTCTCGGTAAATTAGGTGGCTTTAATGGGGAAAATTTACAGGTACAAGAAGCCGGTATTGACTTCAATTTCATGGAATACGATCAAGATCGTTATTCTAATAGTTTGATGTCAGTTATGCACAATATAGGTGATGTAGAATATGAAGGTTTATGGGCAAGATGTTGGTTTGATTTGGGGACTAGTGATGCTTTTGCCTTAGATGTTTTAATTAATGCTTTTGGTCAATTAAGTGAAGAAATTGTGGTAATTGAAGAGTTAATTATTGGTGGCGAAAATGCTGATTGGCCGATAGAAGATAGTGAGGATGAAAATAATTAATATTTAATGATTTAATATTAATTAAAATATATTAATTAATGGTAAATAACTATGGGTAAAGATAAGGAAAAAAGAATTAGAGTGGTCGCTTTAGGGATTATTCAAGAGGGCGATCGCCTATTTTTATCCAGGGGAAAAGACCCCACAACTCAACAGGTTTTTTATCGAGCTTTGGGGGGTGGTGTTAAATTTAGTGAACCGAGTGAGCAGGCACTGAAAAGGGAATTTCAAGAGGAAATTCAGGCGGATATTATTAATATTAAATATGTGGGTACAACGGAAAATATTTTTACTTTTAATCAGGTAACTAAACATGAAATCGCCCAAATATTTCAATGTGATTTTGCTGATCGTAAATTCTATGAAATTGATCAGTTAAGTTTTCAAGAAAAGCACCGACAAAAAGTTGCTCTTTGGTTACCAAAATCTCTGTTTATTAGTAATGAATTACGATTAGTGCCAGCAGATGTATTGAGTCTTTTATCCTGATCATATTGATTTATAGCAATCCCAATATTCATAATAATTTAATTATTTATTCAAAAAATTGTCTAGGGGTGAACAGCCGTTCGCCCCTACAATTTAATAAAATGACTATTTATTATTAGTTAAAATTTGACTCAAATCAGCCTTAGTTAAACTTCTTATTAAACTTAATTGTAAGGGTGATTGACTAATATATTGAGCATAGTTAGCGGTTAAATAGGGATTAGTTGTAAATTGCTGATTAAGAACATTATCTGTTAAATATTCATTGAAAAAAGCTACACTAAAAGCATTGACATAACCACGGGCAATCGCCTGATAGTTAATATTAATTTCTGCTATTTTTTCCCCTTCAAAAACAGTATATAAGGGGGTAGAATCGGCAAAAAAATGTTGACCTTGACTAATTTTCATTAAATAGCGATCAGGATTAGTTAACCGGGTAAAAGGCGTAATACTTTCTATTAAAGACGGGGCAACCGTATCACCGCTACTTGTCACCATAAAAATTGGTATATTCAGACGACCCCAATCTTTTCTATTAAAAATAGCACTAGTTACCGGGTTAATTAAAAATACAGATTTAATTCTATTATCTGCTAATTGATTTGATTTATTATAATAATCTTCCGGTAAATTCAGGGCTAAACATTGCAATAATAGGGCAGGATTTAAGGCAACATTATTATTTTTACAATCATTTTTTAATTGATCAAAATCTAATTTTACACCAGCTAAAGCTAGGGCTGTATAACCACCAAAAGAATGACCAATAATTCCCACATTGTTTAAATTTAATTTTTGCAAATAGCTTTGATATTTTTGACTGATTTGATTAAATTCATAATCTGTTGTCGGATCAGTTAATTGGTCTAAAATAAAACTGACATCTAAGGGGCGATTAATAAATTCTTCGGCAGTAGTTAATTCTGTATCATGACCGTTGATAATTTGGGTTAATTGTTCTGTATTACTGCCAGAATGTTCTAATACTATTACGGCGTAACCATGACTAACTAAATGTTCGGCTAAATGTTCCCAGGTTTTCACACTATCAGCTAGACCATGGGAAATAACGATTACTGGTATGGTTTGATTATTAGGTAAATCTGGTAAATAAATATTAGCTAAAATATGACGTTGGCGTTTTTCATCAAAGAAAGTATAAAAGAATGGTTGCCACTGATACTCACCTGGTTCTCGCAAATCTGGTATTTTTTGCCAGGCATCAAAGGAATTTTTACTCGTTTCTTTCTCAGCTAAATCTTCAACAAATTGACTAACATTAATAGTATTTTGACGTAGTTGTTCAAATTCTCTAAACCAGAGTGTACTAACTACTAAATTAATATTAATATTAGCCTGGGATAACTTCTGAATAATATTTTCTACAGTTAAACCAGCCGGATCATTAGCAGCAGTTAATAGACCATTTTTTAAGGCATCTTTACCATTTTCTCCCGTATTAGCAACGATTAAATTGCCTAAAGATGCTAATAAATTTTCACCCATTTGGGAATTTAATAAACGTTCTAATACTTCTGCATCAATTTCCCATTTTCTTTGCCATATATCTGGTAGTTGGGCTATTAATTCTGATGCTTGCTTAATTGGTATGGCAGGAATATAAGGACTAGCCGATTGATTAGTTTCTTGATTTTTCTTGATCGGGTCAATCTGTTTATTAGTGGTGACATTAATGGTATTATTAGGGGATTGTTGATTTAAGTGTTTATGTAATTTTTGGAAATTTATTACCTGAAAAGTTATTGCCTGAGAATTAAGATAATAATTACCTATAGTTAATGTACAAGGAATTAATAATAGTTTTAGATAAAACCAAATAGAATATTGCATAATGAATAATTATAAATTTTAATTGATTAATATCAAATAACATACATAAAATATTTTACTAAATAAGTCGTAAATGAAAAATAAAAAAAAGATTATTTCTCTAATTGTTAGTTTAACAATTCTGGTTTTTATTTATAGCAAAATAGATTTTCCTGGGCTGATCAAAGTTTTTCAAAATTCTCACCCCACTTGGATGCTAATTAGTTTATCAATGTTTATGCCTCTAACCATGATAACTGCTTGGCGATTACAACAATTAATGCCCAGAGAATTTATTATATTAACAGATGAAATAGGCAGACAAAATAAAAGACGAAAACCATCTTCCTTAACTTTTTTAGAAGCTAATAAATTAATTTTAGCCACCAGCGTTTTAAATATGATCTTACCATCGAAAATGGGGGATATTGCCAAGGCCTATTTTATGCAAAAACAGGGACATTTAAGTGGTTCTTTATCCCTTTCCCTGGTAATCTTTGAGAAAACTTGTGATATGTTATCTCTGTTATTATGGTGTGTTTTTGGTCTGCTTTTATATCCGCAAAAAGATGTTTTATTTTGGTTAATGACCTGGGGAGTTAGTACTGGTTTATTATTCGGTTTATTGTTGTTAGGTTCCCGCCGATTTGCCAATTTATTTTTCAAATCTGTCAGAAAAATTGTACCGGCTAAAATGCGTCGTAAGCTAGATAAATTTCATCTAGCTTGGTTAGAAATGCACACTTATTTTTGGCGAGATCAGCAACAATTAATCAAAATAGCAGCTACTTCTATTTTTATTTGGTTTGGGCATTTATTACAAATTTGGTTTTTTATCTTGGCTTTAAATGCCTGGGCTCCTTTTTTATCTAATTTAGCGATCGCCCCTTTAGCTATTTTGGCAGGTTTATTACCTTTAACTTTTGCTGGAGTGGGAACCAGGGATGCCGCTTTAATTCTGTTTTATCAACCCTATTTTGCTGCTCCTACTGCAGCTGCTTTAGGTATTCTTTGTACTTCCCGTTATTTATTACCAGCGATCGCCGGTTTACCCTTTTTAAATCAGTATTTAGCAGGGGTGCAGGATTGGCAAAAATCACAGGATAATTAGATTATTGATAATTAAATTATTTATAAAATTAACAAAATATTAGGGCAATTGATTAATTACCCTAACGGTGATTAGATACGAACAATCTAAACACGAAAAAAAGCCAAATACTATTTAGCCGCAATCATGCCAGTTAAACGGGCATAAGCAAATAAACCACCGGCATCAATCACCGGACCGACTTCCCCTAAAGGTTGTAATTCGTAAGTTTTATTTAAAGTGTGATTAATAATTTGATTATTGGCAAAATCAATCGTTACTTCTTCACCAGTTTTGAAAATATCACACAACCTTTCGGTTGATTCAGCCGGATATAGCTCACCCGTGGCTGAACAATTACGGAAGAAAATACGAGCGTAGGATTGAGCAATCACTGCTTCTACCCCCGCCGCACCTAAAGCTATCGGGGCGTGTTCACGGGAAGAACCGCAACCAAAATTTTCGCCGCCTATAATAATGGGGTAAATGGTTTTCATTTCTCCCTCAGCAATAAATTTGCCATAACGATCCGGTAAACCGCAGAGGGCATAACTACCCAATTTTTCATATTCATCCGGTTTTGATGGGACTAATGTCAGATATTCGGCAGGAATGATTTGATCTGTGTCAATATTGTCATCAACTACAAAAATTTTGCCTTTGATAGTTTTGGCCATAATTACGATTTAATAATTTATTTTCCACTAGGTTTCGACATTTTTATATATATCATAAGTGATTAATTATTAATTGAGATTAATTGAGTTAAAGTATGGCCGATTTAGATTTATCGAATAGAACTATGACAGAAGCAAGACAAGGTAATATTGCCGCCTTGTTGCAAGTTTTAAATGAAGAGTTAGGGAAAATTGGGGTAAGAGGTAGAGCAATTTTTACTGATGGGATTTTACATTTGTTGTGTGAATCTGATGGTCAAGAATATTTAGAACAATCGGAGTTAGTGCCTCGCATCCAAGAGATTTTTGCGGAAATTGCTCCCACGGATATTCAACGGGTGAAAATCAATGCCCGCATTTCTCAACCACAACAAATTTTTTGGTTAGATGCTATTAATAAGGACCCGGCTAATCAGTTGTTATGGTCACAATCAATTGATTTAGTAAAACCTAATATTCTGCAAGTTTTGGGTAATGGTGGTTTTTCCCACGGTAATTATCAATTTCTTTGGGGTTTAATTACTGGTTTGATTTTCGGGGCGATCGCCACTGCTCTTTACCAGATGTTGACGATACCGCAGGAAAATCAGATGGCAACGAAAACCCCGACCAATCAAACATCTATCCCCGCTGCCACGACAACCGCTAGTCCTCGGATGCAACCGAGTCCTACTATTACTGTCACACCTGCCCCTCTTGCCACAACGACAGAGACAGCAGAGCCGTTGAACCCTGAAGAATCCTTTAAAGAGGCTGTACGTTTAGGACAATCAGCCTCAGATGCGGGGAAAGTTGCCCAAACTCGTGAAGATTGGTTAGCGATCGCCGAGAGATGGCAAAAAGCAGCGGATCTGATGGCGAGTATTCCACCGGAGTATGAGCGTTATGATGTGGCAACAGATCGGGCATTTGCCTATCAACAAAATAGTTATGCGGCTCAAGGTGAAGCGGATAAATATCAGGTATATTAGAGTGATCTGTTAATTGTTTTATTAATTGAGAAAAGTTAAAAAATTCAATAAAAATTAAATTATGAAAGAGAAATCAACATTGCAAAAAATCACAAAAATATTAATTACCTTAGTGATAATTACATCTAATATTAGTTTCATAGAAACTTTATTTTTGACCAAGCCAGCTATGGCAAAAAAAGTCTGTGGTGAAAGTTTTCACGTTAAAGCATACGAAACAAAAGAATCATTTATTTATATTTGTCCTGGTGGTAAAAATTACATATATGTGCAAGTTGATAAGAAAACTGGTCGGTCTATGCGCTTACCTTCTGCCCGGACGCAAGATGGTTTTCAAGCAGTGACAGTTGATAGTATGTATATGATTAATAATGAATTTTTAGTTATTAGAAAAAAAGGTAAGTTAATGGCACAAGATGCAATTATTAAAGTCTATCAAGCAGGGGAAAAAGTTAGTAATTAATTTAAGTAAAATTTGCTAAACAAATCTGATCAATTAAATCATCAGATATTGTCTGATTAACATCATCCTCAGATTGATTTTGCCACAACATCGTAAAAGCACCAGCCCCAATACCACTCTGGGGAAATAGCCGATAACAAGGTAATTCTGTTAAATGGGATTGATAGGCTAATAAATTTTCCACTATTACAGGCTGAAAATTGGGAAATTTATCACTAAACCACTGACCAACGATTTCATTTTCTGCGGGTGAATAAGTACAAGTCATATAAGCTAAATAACCGCCTGATTTCACCACTTTACCGGCATTAGCTAAAATACGTTTTTGCCGATTAGCATTTTGATTAATATTAATGGGATGAAAACAGCCGGGATTTTTTTCGCCTTTTACTAATAAAGATTGACCTGTACAGGGGGCATCAACTATTACTAAATCAGCTATATTTGGTAAATTATCAGCTAATATTTGGGAGTCCTTATTACTAACTCGATAGGGCTGAATACCACACCTTTTTAAGTTACTAAATAACATTCCTAATCTTTTGCCAATTGTTTCATTACAAATAATTAATTCTGGTTGCAGTAAACGCCAAGCAAAAATACTTTTTCCGCCCGGAGAAGCACACATATCTAAGATGATATTAATTGGTTTATTTATAGCAGATAAAACCGTAGCAGCAAATATGGAGGAAAAATCTAAACAATAATAATCCCCTTGATCATGTAAAGGATTTTGACCAGGCCGGGCATCTGGCAACAGGCGATCGCAAAATTCTGGTTGCCAACTCAAAGATTCTGCGGTAATAAAAGGATGGGGTAAAGGTCTATTTTTCAGCCAAACAATACCGGGAGAAAATTTTTCAGGTTGACAGATAATATTAATAAATTTCTCTTGTTCAACCTGATCAGCAAAAAGTTGACGACTGAGTTTTATTAAATGATTAGATATTTTTTCCATTAATTATTTGAGTGAACAAAAATTCTCTTAAGTTACTTATTTAATACTTTTTCCTTCTGCTATTAACTTAGGTTTTATATACAAATTTTCCACCAAAGCACTCGCTCCTGCAAACCAAGGTGGCACGATTAAAGCCCCAATAATACCTAATAATTGCACCCCAACTAAAACCGATAATAATTGATATAAAGGATGCACACCCACCGAGTTACCAACTAATAATGGGTCTAATACATAGGATTCTAAATTTTGCAAAATTACATATAAAAGAATCACCCATAAAATTAACCATCCTCCCATTGCCAAAGCAATAATTACAGCAGGAATTCCCCCTAAAATCGGACCAATAAAAGGAATCAAATTTGTTACACCGGCGATCGCCCCTAGGGCTAAAGAAAAGTCATGCACACCCAACAAATCCAGGGCTATTGTAGTGATAATGGCTAAGATAGTTGATACCAAAATACGTCCCCGAATATAACCACCCATCCGATCAGTGACAATCCCCACCTGACTAAATAATTTGTCATCCCAAGGTGGCGGAAATAATTGAGTAATCCCCTTAATTAAAGTGCGACTATCAGACACCATATAACCGGAAAGAAATAGGGCTAATATTAAACTAAATAAACCACCAATAAATCCTCTAGTAAAACTATAAGATTTTAATAGTAATAAACGACTAGAACTGATCACCCAACGACTAATTGATTGGGAATCAAAATATTGATCTAACCAAGGTGGCTGTTTTTTAATTAACATTTGCACAAAACCCTCGATAGACGTATCAATATTCTCTGAATATAAAGGTAATTGACTGATTAATCTTTCTATTTGACTAATCACATTAGGACCTATTAAGGCAATAACTAAAGTGAGCGTACTAATCAGGGTAATATAGACTAAAATGACTGCTATCCAGCGGGGAACTTTTCTTTTTTCTGCCCAATTTACTAGGGGAGAAATAGTGGCAGCTACGACGACCGCTACCATTAATAAAACTATTAAACCCTTTACTTGCCAGCCGACAAATAGAATAAAACTACTAGCAATAATAGTCAGAAAAGTCGAAACAGAAATAATAACTTTTTGTTCTCTCATAAATTAATTTACATTTAATTTGATTTTAATTAAAAAACTGGAAAATCATTTATTATCTATGCCAATTAGTGATACCACCGGGTTTATCTATTAAGGTAATACCTTGATTTTGTAACTCATTTCTAATCCGATCAGCTTGCGAGAAATTTTTATTTTTCTTAGCTTCTAATCTTTGTTGAATTAAAGATTCAATCTCACTATCACTCAAACCTGTATTAGCTAAATCATCATTATTCTCCTCTATATTAGGGTCAACTTGTAAACCTAAAACAGCCGATAAAGTCATTAAAGTTAACCATTGTTTTTGTAATATATCTCCAGCCGTTGGGGTTTTGCCTTCATGTACTAAAATATTACCTGCTTTTCTCAATTCCTTAGCCAATTCAAATAAAACAGCTAAAGCACCAGGTGTATTAAAATCATCATTCATAGCTTTATTAAACTGCTCTTTAAATGCAGGAATAATATAATTATTTACCTGATTTTCTGAAACATCTTGCCAACCTAATGGGGTCGCATATTGATAACCAAATAATAAACCCTCCTTTAAAGTTTGCCAACTATTCACCGCTGAAGTCATAGCATCATCAGTAAAATCTATCGGTTTTCTGTATTGGGCAGTTAATACAAACAATCTTAAAGCCATCGGTTCTAAATCACCTTTTAATAAATCCCGAATAGTGGTGAAATTATAGAGAGATTTAGACATTTTTTCACCTTTAATAGTGATAAAACCATTATGCAACCAATAATGAGCTAAAGGCTGACAATTTGCCCCCTCTGATTGAGCAATTTCATTTTCATGATGGGGAAATACTAAATCAGCTCCTCCCACATGAATATCAATGGTTTCCCCCAAACGATCCCGCACCATCGCCGAACATTCAATATGCCAACCCGGTCGCCCATCTCCCCAAGCAGAAGCCCAAAAAGGTTCCCCCGGTTTAGCAGCTTTCCACAGGGCAAAATCAAAGGGATTTTTCTTTTTATCTTCGGTATTTTCCCCTTCTATTCTGCCACTTGCTCCCGCCTGCATATCTGCCAATTTACGCCCAGATAACTTGCCATATTCTGGGAATTTTTCCACTGCATAATACACATCTCCATCGGTGGCATAAGCCAAACCTTTATCTATTAATTCATGAATTAATTTTTGCATCCCATTAATCGTATGAGTCGCCCTAGGATAATCATCCGCTTTTAAAATATTTAACCGATCCATATCCTCAAAATAGGCTGCGGTAAATTTGCTGGAAATCTCTTCCATAGTGGTGTGATTTTCCCTAGCACGATTGAGAATTTTATCATCAATATCAGTAAAATTCTGCACATAATAAACTTGATAACCAAGCCACATTAAATAACGTCGAATAGTATCCCAAACAATATAGGAGCGGGCGTGACCTAAATGACAATAATCATAAACCGTCACCCCACAACAATACATTTTTATTTTGCCAGGTTCTATACTTTTAAATTCTTCTTGTTTTTTAGTTAATGAATTATAAACAGATAAAGTCATATTTGAATTAAATTATTAAATTGAATACTTGATGGAATATTTGAGAAAACTAAATATTATTGTCTATAGGATAGAATTTTGATATATTAACACAAGCGGGATAATCTGCATAAATGCACGTAAATGTTTAGTGGCATATTTAATTAAATATATGATTTCTGCTAATTAATATAGGAAGTTTACTTTAATATTTAACTGAATTGATTTGACTTGATTTAACTTAAATTGTGGGGCCGTTTATGTCTGTGAATGATACTGGTGGGCCGATAATACCCGATCATCCTGCTTGGCAAGCCGGGTTAGATGCTTTGCAGGCAAAAGATTATGATTTGGCGATCGCCCATCTGCAAATTATGGTGGAACAGCCTGCCAGTCAGTTACAGGTGAAAGCTCAGATTGCCTTAGTCAAGGCCTATGTCGGAGCTAATCAGCCAGAACGGGCGATCGCCCTGTGTCGCCAACTAAGTAAGAGTGAACAAAAGTCTGTGCAGGAGTGGGCCAAAAACAGCTTAAAACAATTAGTTAAACGTTATCCTCCCAAAATTCCCAGTAAACCAAAAGTAACAGAAGTAGCCCCGCCAGTAAACGCCACAGGTTTTGTACCTTTTGATCCTTTAGAAAATCCTCCTTCTGCAAAATCGGTTAAATCGTCTCAATCTTCTGCTAACAAAAAATCTATTTCCCCACCAGATCAAACAAAAGTTACTCCAGCATCAGAGCAAAATATTATTGCAAATCAGTCAGTTTTACCAGCGGTTAACCAACCTCATCAAACCTCAGATCACATTAATGATCAGCTAGATAATGATCAAAAAGTTATCAGTCAACCGGAGACAATTGATATTGATCCCAGCCAAAATGATCAATTAAATAATGATGTTGCTGTCACCAATGAACAGAGTGAAGATGATATTCAGAATAATGAAAATACTGCTATTCCTTGGACGTGGCAAAATGCTGGACGAGCGAAAGGTTGGAAAAAATTAAAAACTGCGAAGTTAAATCGTCTGAGAATAGAATTAGCCATCACAGCGATCGCCCTAGTCTGGTTCCTCCCAAACTATTTCAAACTAATTTTTAGAAGTATTAATGATCTTCTCTCCTGGCTACCCTGGTTAAATCCTATTCAATTTTTTTACCAAGACCCGACAAATACAATTTTGATTTGTCTAGCCGTTTTATTTATCGCCTTACCCTGGTTGATCGATGTCATCTTAAAAATATTTTATGGCTTAGAAGACTTGCCCCAAAGTTATTTACTAAAAAAACAACCAGAAACTCAAAAACTTTTGAGAAACTATTGCCAACAGCAAAGATTGCCGGTTCCTAGCCTGAAACTTTTACCAATTCCTAGCCCCGTTATTTTTACCTATGGTAATTTACCCCGCTTTGCCCGCATTGTCATTAGTCAAGGTATTTTAGACAAATTAAGTGAAGAAGAAATTACTACCCTCTATGCCAGGGAATTGGCCCATATTCAACAACGGGATTTTATCGTACTATCCTGGGCCACCCTACTATTACAAATTCCCTACTTAATATATTGGCAATCAACCTATTGGGCAGACAAAAGTCTGGAATTACCGGATTATCGCTGGCCCCCATTTATTCCCGCCTTTTTCATTCAGTCCTTAGTTTTTCTCACGCAAATTCTCAGATTTTTCGCTAATATCATTGCCTGTTTTGCCTACGGTACTTATTGGTTATGGCGTTGGCCTTTGTATTGGGTAGCCAAACAGCGGGTGAATTATAGCGATCGCCTGTCTGTCAATTTAACGGGTAATCCCAATGCCTTAACCAGAGCCTTATTAAAAGTCACCATGGCGATTAGTCATGACGTGGGACAACAAAAACAAACCCCGCCGATTTTAGAAAGTTATGATTTGCTTTTACCTGTCGGCCTTCAACAATCTATTAATATTGGTAGCATCATGGGGCAATTGTCCCTGTCACCCATTCCTCTATTGCAATGGGATATTTCCCATCCCTATCGCCAATGGTTTTTAGTCAATCACAGCCATCCCCTCTTAGGCGATCGCCTACTGACCCTGACAAAATATGCCGAATACTGGCAGTTAGACACGGAATTAAATTGGCAATTGCCCGCCCCAGTTCAGAAAAAAGTCGGTTTTAATATTAAAGGTTGGCAACACTTCTTATTACAAGGTGCGCCTTATTTTGGTTTACCCATTGGTTTAACCTCTGCCATTATTTTTTGGCTAGTGGGAGCAATTCTTGATTATGCTGGCCTTTGGCGATTAAGTTGGGTATTTGGTGACTGGCAACTACTCCTGGGAATTTTGCTAATTGGCTTCAGTTTAGGGACATTTATTAGGATCAATCATTTTTTCCCAGAGGGAGCCATTGGCCGCAGTCTTAATAATCCTGAATTAGATAAATTATTAACAGACTCCCAAGCCGATCCCCTGGATAGTCAATGGGTACAAATCTCTGGCAAATTAATTGGCAAACCAGGCATGGCCAATTGGCTAGGATCAGATTTAATATTAGAAACCACTACGGGCTTAGTCAAATTACACTATATTTCCGCCATTGGTCCTTTGCGAGAATTATTCCCAAAAACCACCCGTCCCAGTGATTTGATCGGCAAACCAGTCACCGTCTTAGGTTGGTGGCGGAAGGGAGCAACCGGCTGGATTGATGTAGAAACCATGAAACTGAAGGAAGGACGTACCTGTTATAGTAGTCATCCCCTCTTTTCTACCCTGGTTGGTTGTTTAACAGCAATTTGGGGGGCCTATATTATCTATCGAGGATTTTAAGAATAGTCCTAAATATTACGTCCCAGAATATTTGTAAAGAAATATTGCAAAAAAACAGGTAATGATGTTACATTTATTTACAAATCCACACCAACTAGACAAACATCTTTCCAGCAGTAACAGTGCGAGGAAAATGTCAGAAAACGGTGAAAATCTGAGAGTGTCATGGCAGTATTCAGGGCTGTTCCAAAAAAGCGATCGCCCTGCTAATTAGAGTTTCGGCTCTCCCAGCAACTGAAACGAACGAAAAGTATTTCTCCCTCAGTCAAGGGGAAAACAATTGTCAATCTCCCAACACAGCAAGTTCTACCAGTCGAATCGGCTGGTTTTTTTTGGTTTTTGCTAAATTGTGATCAAATGCCTCTAGGGTATATGAGGTTTTTTGATATAGTTGTCAAATGATAGAGTGTATGGGAAAATGCAGTTAAGTTAAAAATTTTGGGTCAGTATCTGACAAAAACGAAAGTTGTATAGAACTCATTTTGGATCTATTCTGTAATCCTTATGTAGCAATACTTTCAATCAAAAAAGTCCAATTCAGCTGAAATCCTTTAGCCGTAAAGGTTATGACAAAAGATACCAAATGGGTTCTATAAATGTGATAAAAAACATATATGACTTTCCAGTGAACACAAAATAAATATCATTAAAATATTTAACTGTGTATATTTATTATTGTGTCTAATTCTAATCGACCAAAATTTTTCCTACTTGGGCGATCGCCTAAGTTAGATGAAAAACCTGTACTTTACGTTTTGTATAATATATACTTTGTAAAAGTGACAGGATAATTTGAAAACCTAACAAGAAAATTCTATATCTTTACTTTTGTCTAAAGTTTAGATAATCATTTAAGAAAAACCAATACTGGGTAGTTAATGTTAAGGTTTAGCAAGAAAAAATATGATCGGGTAATATCCCCAGCCAGTCAATAAAACATTGACTGGCTTGTTGTCGTGTTTTCTTTTGTTTGTGACCATTTGTAAATAAATTTGTCTTAATTTTTGGAGGAATCAATCATGTCAGTACGCCTATACATTGGCAACTTACCAAAAGATGTAGTAGAACGGCAAGAATTACAGGATGTTTTTGCAGCCGAAGGCGAATCTGTAGTTACTAAATTAATTACTGATCGCAAAACGGGCAAATGTCGTGGTTTTGGCTTTGTGACAGTACAAACCGATGAATTAGCAGATGAGATTATTGAAAAATATAATGATGTGATGTTTAAGGAAAGTCCTATTAAAATTGAAAAAGCCTTACCTCGTAACAAAACTACGAAATCTGAAAAAGAAGGTCCTCAAAGAGTGGAAGGTGGTTCTACAGAAGGTGGCAGCACTACTGTTACTCCCATGCCAATTCCTGCGAAGGTTAGTAGCCAAATGCCGAAAACTACTGGTGGTAAGAAAAAACGTCGTAATGACCGGGATCGCACCAAAGAAAGAGTTACTTCTTTCTCCAGTTCTAATATGAGTGATGATGCCGTACAACCTGATCCACGTTGGGCAAGTGCTTTAGCTGAATTAAAAGAAAGATTAGCCTTAGCTAATAATTAATCATAATTAGTTTTTTGTTATTTAATGATTAACTAATTAACCACGATTGACCGTAGGGAAATTATTGCATGATCCCTACGGTTTTTTTGAAGGAAATTAAAAATCATCACGCACTAGATCAATACATTCTAAAAGATTTTCACAGACCTTAATAGATGATTGCCGGGGAATAGTATCTTGATAATGCCGATCTAACCAAATAGATTGCAAACCCGCTTGTAATGCTCCTTGATAATCTGCCGTAAAACTATCGCCGATGTGTAATATTTGATCAGCCGGTAAATAATGTTTTTGCCAAGCTGTCTGAAATATTTGTTTACTAGGTTTAGCGGCTCCCACCTCCGTGGAAATAGTGACAGAAGCAAAATATTTATCCAACTTTAATACTTTTAATACTGGATATAAACGACTATCAAAATTTGATAATACTGCTAACTTAATACCGTGCGATCGCCATATTTCCAAAGCCGGTACAACGTCTGGATAAACAGACCAAGGTTGATCCGTCGAGAAAATATTATATAGAGGTACAAAAAACTTATGAAAATCAGCAAATTGATCAACTACTCCCACTGTCTCAAAAGTCATATAGGCTAATTTCTCCCACCAAGCAAATTCTAAAGTAGGAATATCTGCCAGATCCGCCCCTGGAAAAGCCATAGCTGGGGCTTCTTTAAAAGCCTGAAAAAAAGCAGTATTAACCGCTTTTGCATCCACATTGACACCCGCTTTTTCGGCAAATTCCCCATAAATTTCACCGACACTACCTTTCACATTAAATAATGTACCGACAGCATCTAAAAAAATTACTTTGATCATTTTTAATATTAAAATCACTCTCTTTCACGCCAATAGGGGTAATCATATAATTACCCCTAATATTTCTTAATATAGCAGCCACTCAGGTAGTTCAGACAAAATTTCTGATAGACCCTTGGAATGGTATGTTGCACTTCGTTAACACACCCTACATATCTGTCCTAAGACGTATGGCAACTGCTATAATTTATACCGTTAATTTGTCACAAACTATATTTTCTTTGCCAACAAATCTTGTAAAGGGCGAGACATCCAATTAAAAGCCACTTTCACTTGATGTTCTAAAGTTGGCATCCTGTATAAATAAATTAGCTTGCGAGCGACATCAGCAAACTGCCCATCTAACTTAATACCTAGGCCGGTTAAAGTAGCATTTTCTTCCCCTAAAGTCATCATTTCACCAAAGGGCTGATAGTGGAAAGGTAAGGTCGGTTTACCACTCATGCTTGCCCAAATATTCCAAGCAGCATAATCAGCTTGTTGTAGGGCGGCTTGAGCGGTAGGGGGAACTCGTTGCCCAGTTGCATCATGACATTCTGCTAAATCACCCAAGGCAAATATTTCTGAGCGATCAACTACCTGTAAACTACTATTCACTAATAGTTGATTTCTCTCATTTTTGGCTAAGGGGAGCGATCGCACTAAGGGAACTACTTGGGAACCTACCGTCCATAAAATCAGATCAACCGGAATCGTATCGATTTTTTCCTGGTGTACTAAGGTTAAACTATTGGCAGTCATGGAAGCTACCTTAGTTTGTAAATCTAACCAGATTTGTCGGGATGCTAAGGCCTGTTGAGCAGCCCTTTGGTTAAATTCAGGAGAACGATTCAGAATCCGATCACCCTGTTCTACTAAACGGATACGCCCCCGACTTTTCAGGCGATCAGCCAATTTACAAGCCAATTCCACCCCACTATAACCACCACCAACTATGGCGATCCGAATAAAATCTTGATTAGAGGCTTCTAATATGCGTAATTTTTCCTGTAACTTATAAGCATCTTCAATACTTTTAAAACCAGTGGCATATTCTCTCGCACCTTCCACGGCATCTAAAGGGGTTTCCCCACCCATCGCTAAGACTAAACGATCATAATTAAATTCCCGTTCATCTGTTAACTGTACCTTTTGTTTCTTTAGATCAATCTGTTTTGCCGTACCTTGATAGAATTTAATATCAGTATTCGCTAGTAATTCCTCATAGGGAGGAGCAATTTCCCAGGTTTGCAATTCACCCGTTAATAATTCATAGAGGAGAGGCAGAAAAGTAAATCGATCCCGTTGATCAATCAAAATAATTTCTGGTTTTTCCCCTGATTGCCAAGGAAACTGAGCTAGTCGCAAGGCAGTATAAAGACCGCCAAAACCGCCACCTAAAATGCAGACACTGCGATGATTATTCATAAAATTTTGATTGATTAATATAATAGATGATTAACTATTAGGAAGATAAATATTGCTCTTTTGATGATTATAACTAAGAAATCGTAACTAGGAGATCATGACTAAGAAATTATACTTAAGGGAGTTATAATCAAAATTGGCAGGAAGGATCAAACAAACGCTTATTGCACGGTATTACTAAGAGTGAATATGTAATGTGATAATAATCACTAGGCCCGAAAAAGAATATCACATTTTACTATTAGGTATCATCACATTCTACTAGTTATAAATGCTAAATAATATTAAGAATAAGATTACAAATAAATACGGATCGCTTATTTAAAGCTGATTTTAGTTAGTTAAACCAGTACCCACCCAATCCCCAATATTATGAAAAGCGAATTTGTTCTTCCCAACTTCACCATGGCTGAGTTAGTTTTTCAAGTTTATAACTCCCGCCTGTTAACTAAAGAAGACCGTAAACAGTTAAGAAATTTTCTTTTAGCTTGTAAGTTAACTGATGAAGATACTAAAGCTGTTAATCGCTTATTACATGGTGTGCGTCGTGGTTGGTTAAAATTAGTAGATCAGTAATTTTAGTTATACAACGACTTTTAATAATTAAGAAGACAACTAATAATAATTCTACCTTTATATAAAAAAACTTTTAGCAGATAATTTGCCACATATAGACGGACAAATACTGTAGCAATTTTCCCATATCTTCATTATTTTTGTTAATTCTAATTATTTTTAGAAGGATATACTTGACAATTTCAGATTATTATAAGTTGATGACAAATTCTAAATTAACATTAAATCTACTAGAAGGTTCTGTTTCCTTTAGTTTTTCCCAGGAATCAGCCCTGCAACTACAAACATCTCTCTATCAACTTACCCAACAGTTAAAAACCACTGTCAGTAAGCCCGCCGGTATGAATAAACCGAATCCTCAAAAACCGATGGAATATCAACATACAGGGGAAGTATTTTTAGAAATTTTTTGTAATCCCAATATTTGGCCTACGCCCTTTGCTGCCAAAGTATTAATTACCTTACGAGACGATCGCATCCGTCTCACTACAGAGGCAGAATTAACTAGAATTATGGAAGATATTAATCAGTATTTAGAACAATTTGCTTAAGTACAGTCAAAAAATCTATAGTATTGGGCGGTATGCCACACTGTGTCAGCTTATTTAAGATCGGTTAAAATTAACCAGAAACTCTGCTTTTGTCAGACTTTTATCTGAAAAGCAATCATTTTATCCTTAACTATTTCAGAAAAATTGGAATAGGGGCCTATTAATAGGTTGATCAATCATTTATTACTGAAAGGCCATAATCTTTTTTTTGTAATATTTGGATTGATGCTGTGAAAAACGCCAAAATAACTATTTAATTAAAAATTAAAATTCCTATGAATACCAACAGCGACGATCTAGTTAATATTTTGCATAAAGGTTTTCGAGTAACTTTGGGGGCAACTGCTTCTGTCCTAGAAAGTATTCAAGATCCAGCAAAACGCCAAGAGAATTTACAGAAGTTGAGTTCCGATCCTCAACAATTAACAGTATTAGCTGATGAATTAGCCGAAAAAGGGGAAGTGACAGAAAGAGAGGCTCGTAATTTAGTCGATGCTATTCTGGCCCAAAAAAGAGGTGATAATACGGGTAATTCTAGTTCTAATTATCCCAGTACATCAAGGGTAACAATTGACCCTGAATTACAACGGGAAATAGAAGAACTGAAATGTCAAGTTGTTGCCTTGAAAGATGATTTACAGAAGTTACAAAATAATTAGATTTGTATTGAATTGATACCAAAAAAGCAGGGAAAATAATTAAATTTTTCCTGCTTTTTGCTTGAAAATACTGAACCCGACTGAAGCGGATTGCTAAATATCTGATATTAAAAGATGTATGAATAAAAAATTATGAAACTTGTTTCATTTCTGCTTCTAAAGTTCTGACTAAATCAGAGTTACCATTAGCTCTGGCCACTTCTAAGCGGTGTTCTAATCTTTTTTGAATATTGACACGATGGACTTCATTTACTTTAGCAGATTCTCTATTTTTGTTCATGATAAACTTTTTCCTGTTTTTACTAGTGTTATCTTCATTAATTACCAATATACAACTTTATAGAAGAAATTGCATCGAAATATACAAAATTTTCAAATTTCTTAACATTTCTTAAAGTCCCTGACTTATATTGCTTTCATGATCTGTATATGTACTTTAAGCATACTAATTATGTAGGTTTGATATTTTGCCAATAATTAAGTCCAAAATCTAAAAATAGCCTGTATTAAGCTACAAAAATATTATTTTGAGAATATTTACTCATTGGTGGTAATTTCCATCACGACGGAACTACTACTATTACCCCGAAAAGTTACATTAGTATTATTTTTTAATTCACCAGTAGCCATGGGAGCCGAAACCTTCATGGGTGGTTCCGCCTGCTGATACAGCACATTACCATTTGCAATAAAATTTTGATCTTTAAATTGCCAGAATAAGGTATCACAATTAATTTGAGATTGCCGTTGCTGACCAACGCCGACCACATTACCGACTAGGGAAAAACTATTTTTGGCAAAATCACCACTGCCCTGATTGCCTGATAAGTAAATATTTTCTTGTTTTTCCCAGACGGTGACTGGTAGGGGAGTGGTAATACTTTTTTGCTCAACATTCCAGTTAATCAGTTGACTAGAAACTTGCACGTTAGGATCATCTAATACTAACTGCACATTCTTTTTTAAGATGGCTAACTTAGTATTGTAGTTAAATTCAGCTTCATCGGCAAAACCACTAGCAATAATTTTTTGTGCTTGGAAACGATCTATTTGAGTCGGTTTTTTACTGATAAATAAACCTTTATCTATTTTCCAGCTAATATCCTGACTTTTTATTTCAATGATCGGTTGTTGCATTTTGACGATCACTGCACCTTTTAATTCAGCTAATTTCTTTTTGCTAAATACGATAACTTCTTGACCTGTTGCTTGAAATTTCTCGTGGGTGGCAATTAAATTTTTGCGGACTATTAAAATATCGGCTTCTGGTTGCCATTCTAACTCTTGACCTTGCAGGGTTACTTTATTAATCACATCGGTGGCAATAATTTGCCCTTTCAGAGTAACTTTTTTACCATCCTGGAATATTTCACCTTTGGGGGCTTTGACCGTGTAAACTAATTTACCATCTTGGAATAGTTCACCCACGGGATTTTCGACTAATACACTTTTTTGATCTTTTTTATAGGTAGCTTTTTGTGACTTAATTTTCCATAATATTTGCCCTTTTTCGTTGGATTGTTCCAGGGTAACGTCACTTAAGGTTAATTCATTTTTAATAGTAGCAGTTGGTGTTGGTGTGGGATTGTTGGCTGTTTTCTGGAAAAATGGTAGGCGATCACACCCAGTCAGACCAGCTAAAATCAAGATGCTGATGAAATTTATCGGTAATTTTATCGGTAATTTTATCGGTAATCTGATAGGTGATTTTATAAGTAATTTAATTATTAAATCTCTTGTAAAAAATTGATTAGTTTTCAGCCAATTGCTAGTCATTCTTATGCTTAAATTTGTTTAAATTGTTCAGTAATTTTGTCGGTATGGCAATTTTTAAATCCATGAGTTAGGAAAAGATAATTTCAATATACTCTCAACATAATCTCAACCACACACAGTAGGGGCAATTCATGAATTGCCCCTACTATATTATTTATATATTATTTGGGAAAATAGGCCATTTTTTGTCAAATGAGAATTTTTATAGTAATTGGCCATAATCAATTTATTAAGGGTAATTCAATCAGGATAATTAACTTATTCTGTTTCAAATGACAATACACCAATCAATTTACAATATTTTACCGCAAAATATCGGCCCGATAGATGAGGATTAACAACGGTTTTCACCTAAGAGTTATGAACAGTCCAATCAATCACGATGATTGATGATATAATTGAAAAACAGAAAAATCTGACAAAAAATAGGCAAATGGATGTACTGGTATATTTAGGAGTCGGTTTTATTGTAGGTTCCGCTGCTGGCATTGGAGCATCCCAGCATTTGCGGGAAAAACAGATGCACAAGCATCAGGTTTATTTAGAACAAGTTTTACAAGAAGCCAATTACAATTTGGATCGCAATTTTGATCTGCGATTAGAGAAGTCTATTAGCCATTTGCAGGATGAGCAACAACAAAAATATCATTTATACGATCAACATTTAAAGGAACAAGAAAGTCGTTTACAATCGCAAATTGTTACTTGGCAAAGTGATTATCAGTCTTATGTACAGCAAGAATTATCTAATTCTAATGATCAGCAAAATACACGTCTGCAAGAAATCATCCAATCTCTACAGGGTGATTATGACAACCAATTAAAAAAATTAGTGAGTGATTGGAAAAAGTCACAAAATTCCCGCTTACAGGAATGGGAAAGACGGCAGAATATTCGTTTAGAAGATTTAACACAACAAAATGAGGGTAAGTTACGGGATGCTGTAAATATTCTGCAAAATCAACGGGGAGAGAGAGTATTAGAGGAATTAGGCAAGGTTGAGAAAGTTTATGAAACCAGGTTACAGGATCAGATTAATTTATTGCGACAGGAATGCGATCGCAAGTTACAAGAACAAGTGATTGGTCTAACAGATCGTTTAAATGACAAGTATCATACCTGGCAAAATACTTTTAGTGCTTGGGAAGCGAAACAGGATATTAAGTTGCAACAGAGTATTAAGCAGGTAGAAGACGGCTACCAATGGCGGATTGAGGAATTAATTAAGTCTTTACAACAGGAACAGCAAATTCAGTTAAAACAGACGCAGGCAGAGTTAGAAGAAAATTATCAGGCACGTCTGCAAGCTAGTTTAACTATTCTACAAACTGATTATGAAGAGCATATTCGACAATTAATTGAACAACGGTCAGTTAATAATACTGCATCTACAATTGAACCTAATATTACTGATACGATTTCTCATACTATTGAGGGTTATCAATTAGCGGAGGATTTACCGGCTGATCAATTGAATGGTGTTAATAATTCTAATAACTATAATAATTCTCATCCATTCGATAATAATACTGTTCTTGATTCCGATAGTTTGGTTGATCAATTAGTTAATCCTACGCCAGTTGATTGGGAACAAATTGAGCCAGCATCAAGTAAATCAGTTAATGATCAGAATTTTAATTTAGTTAACCCTGATTATATTACGAATGGTACTAACGGTAATAACGGTAATTATGTCAATGGTGTTAATAATACTAATGGTAAATATTATACTAATGGCACTAACGGCACGGCTATTAATATTAACCAACTCACACCTATTATCTCTGAAACGGGAGAATCTACAGTATTAACTCCTAGTTTATCTGCTATTAGTCGGGATGAAGATAATAATAGCTATGAAAATGTATTGGTAAAATCTCCAGAGTTAAATTCTAATGGTACTGCTCATGGGGATTTCAATGATTCATTAAATACTGTGGAAACAACTACAACGGAAACAGTCAATAACAATGACAATGATTATCCATTAATCTTATTATGTACCAGATTAATTCTATTTGTGGGTATTTGTGGCGTGGTATTGGATAACGTCAAGAAAGAAACTGAACAGGAAAAGCATTGCGATGTAACTTCTTTACCAATTGATTTGATCTAATTAATTAGAATATTTTTCGTTTAATATTCTGCCCGTCAATCAATACAATTAATAATTTAATATTCCCACAGAACTAATAAAAGGTAAGGCTAAAACGTAACGATAACCAGTTTCTGGAAAACCTTGTACACAGAAAGTTCCTCCATGTAACTCCACTAACTGACAACTTAATAATAAAGATAATAACTCTATTGGTTGATAGTCTTCCCCTTCCCCTTCATTTTTAAATAACTTTTCTGAAATGATTTTGCCTAATTCTGCAAAACTTAATTCTAGTCTCGGCTGTATTACTTCTCGTTTAATTAATCTATTATGACTTTTGCGACTATTCGCTGCTTCTAAGGCCTGTAACTTTTCCTCTAATAGGTGAGCATACATTGGTAAATGCGGAATATTCTCGTCAAATAGTTGATGGGCGACCCAAATAATAATATTTAATCCTTCCTGTTTGCGGGTGACATGAATTTTAATCTCACTCCCTTCATGGGAAGCATGAATTACGCTAAATAATAAATTATGGATCATCTGTTCCATAATCATTTTGTCTAATAACCAAATGCGATCGCTCGGTCCGACGGTTAGTTTGATCTCCATATTACGTTTTTTGGCAATCGGCTCTAACATTCTGGCAACCTGTAAACACAAATTACCAATATCTAAGGCTTTCCGATCCAATTGATGGTGCATTTCATCAACTTGAGCGAGGGCAGAAATTTTTTCGATTAAGTGTTGTAACTGGTGGGCTTCCTGATTAATAATCGCCAAATACTCTTTTTGTTTAGTATTCAAGGAACCATAAATTTCTTCCCCTAAAACACTTGCCATGCCGAGAATAGTTGTGAGTGGGTCTAATAATTCTGCTGTTAAATGATTTAATAGCTTAGATTTCAGTTCATTAGATGTAATTTCTAAATTGCAATCGCTCATAGAATTTAGGTATAGGTTTTAATAATTAGGAATAAAATAATTGAAATTAAATAATTTCAAATTTTGCCGATCATGTCTGGATAATTAACCGACTTAAATCATTATATAAATCATCGGTTAACTGTGCCACCGTTTGTCGCCGACTATTTTGATAGTCTGACCAACGATCATGGACAGCAATCGGTGTGCCGATAGTCACATTTACCCGTTGTTCCCCTAAGCGAGGACGTTGCCAAGTATTACTACCTTTTATTTTATTGATCATATCCCATAACAGCAAGGTTGTTTCAGCAAATCTTTCTGGTGTCACCCGCTCTTTCACGTATTTGCCGGTGACAGCGACAAAACTTTCCACTATTCTCATATTCCACATTCTTAAACTGGCTTCTGTAGCAATCCGATTCGCTAAACTTTTTTCTAATGTAGTGAGTTCTGTCACATCTTTAATATCATCTCTGTATATATGGTCCCAGCCGGCTTGTTCTAAACGGCGACAACGATCAATAAAATTGCCTTTACTGGGAATCTGAAAATAATTTTCTGCCACACTTAAAGCACTATTCAACAGGGCTTGTAAATGAATCGTGATCTTTTCATTAATTTCCTCTGTGCTGGTCAGTTCTATCTGAGCAAATTCTTTGAGCGATGGCAATGGTGGCAAACTGGCAAAATTTTGTTGATAAAATCGTTGATAAAATTTTTCCATGGTCGTTAATAAATGGGTCGCTAATTGTAATAACCGTTGATATAGGATCGGTGGCTCTAAACTATGATTATTACTCGGAATACCACAATCCATTTCTAAACCCGTTAATAGTTTTTCGATACGTTCCCAGGGTTGATTAATATAACTGTATTGAATACCAATCGGCAGTATTAATAATTTGGGCGATCGCCCTGCCTGTATTAAGTCTTCTACTCCCCAAAAGGCGATTTGAGCCAGACCCGGTTCTAAAGGACCAACTATTTCATTATGACCATTGGTGGCCCCTTCTGGAGCAGCTGCTAAGGGAAAACGCCCATTCACCAAAAGATCACGGGCTGATTTTAAACCTTGTCGATCTACCTTACCCCGTTGAATTGGTGTACCACCTAAACGGGAATAGCACCAACCGACTGATTTACCTGCCCAAAGAGGAATCCCCCGATCATACATAAAGTGAAAATGAATGGGTTGAGTCAGCTTAATACCTTGTTGTTGGGCGAATTGGGGCAGTAAATGCCAAATAGCATGACCTAAACAATAGGGATCATCTACACTGGGATGGCGAAAAGCTAATAATAATCTGGTATCTCCCTGTTGAAATTGTTGATAAGCCTGGGCAAGGGTTGCTAAATTATTCACCTGAATATCTCTAATCGCCGTCTTCCACCTCAGCCAACTAGGTAAAATTGCTTTAGCTGTTTCATAGACCCAAGGATTAAACGCTGGAGGAATAAATTGTAAAGCGGGTTGAGCTTCGATAGGCGGTTTGATCATAAATACCTGTGGTTCAAGGCTATTTTATTTTTAGGGTGAAAAGTTTTGATGGCTGATAGCGATCGCTCATTTTAACACATAACTAAAATTAGACTATGACTGAATAGAACGTAAGGCAATTGGTCAATTGCCCTAACTAATCAAAACCGTTATATTAATAACTGCATTAAAATATTTGCATTAATCTTTAAAAAAATCAGCCATGAATCAAAATAACAGTCAAAAACATTTAGGAAAAAATGGTCCGTTAGTACCGGCAATTTGTTTAGGTACATGGGCTTGGGGTGATACTCTATTTTGGAATTATGGTAGTAATTACGGTGAAAATGAGGTAAAAGAGGCTTTTCAAGCAGCTATGACAGTTGGTGTCAATTTTTTTGATACAGCAGAAGTTTATGGTAATGGTTTATCAGAAAAATTATTAGGGCGGTTTATGCAAGAAAACCCTGCCCCTGTATTGATCGCCACCAAATACGGTCCGATGCCTTTAAGAATTTTTGCCGATGCGGTAAATGATGCCTTAACTGCCAGTTTAAAGCGTTTACAATTACCCAGAGTTACCTTATATCAAGTACATTGGCCGTTTACTTTTTTAATGAGTCAGAAAACTTTATTAAATGCCTTAGCAGAAGAAGTCAAACGGGGGCGGATTGAAACGGTCGGCGTAAGTAATTACAGTGCGGAGGATATGGAAAAAGCCCAGGAAATTTTGGCAAAAAAAGGCGTGAAATTAGCAGTTAATCAAGTGCGATATTCTTTATTAAGTCGGCAAATTGAAACAAAAGGTATTTTGCAAAAATCTCAAGATTTAGGTGTAACTCTTTTAGCTTATAGTCCTTTAGCTCAAGGACTTTTAACCAAAAAATATAATGCCAATAATCCACCAGCGGGAGCGAGAAAATTAGATTCTCGTTTTAGCCGTAGCGGTTTAGAGAAAATAGCTCCAGTTTTGGATTTATTAACAGAAATTGGTAATAAATACAATAAAACTACTGGGCAAGTTGCCCTCCAGTGGTTAATTAAACAATCAAATGTTATACCAATTGCTGGGGTAAAAAACGCCGCCCAAGTACAGGAAAATTTAGGAGCAATTAATTGGGAAATGAGTGATCAAGATTGGCAAGAATTAGAAACTATTTCTCGTCCTTGGTTATAGCTGTAGGGTGTGTTAGCGACAGCGTAACACACCTTAAATTGGTGCGTTCCATTTGTGTATATTTGATTTGGTGCATTACACTCCGTTAATGCACCCTACGACTTACGGCTATCGGCAGATGGTGCATTACACTCCGTTAATGCACCCTACGACTATCGGCAGCGATCGCAATGACCACATCGCCAATCAATATTAGGTGGGGAAAAACCAAAAGCCGATAGAATAAAACGCCAACGACAGCCCCGAATTCTTAAATACTGCCGCATTTGTTCCGCTCCCTGCCGATAATGATCAGTATGAGGAACCTTCACAGATAAATTTAACTGATAACGAAAAGGGTCTAACCAAGTTAACTGACCCCTAGCGTGTAATATGGACAGGGCGATCGCCCCATCGGGATAACTTTTGACAACATCTTCTATTTCTCCAGTGGCTGGTATTTTATGAATTAATTGTTCGGCCTTTTGGTATTGGGAACGGGCAGTATTCAGAAAATATCGCCACCGCTGGCGATCGCCCGTATCTAACAAACCAGTCGGTTCACTCACCAAAGTTAAAGCCGTTGCTAATTGACCATCCCGCCCCGCCCGTCCCACTTCTTGCACATATTCTGATAATAATAACGGAGCCTGAAAATGTAATACCCACCGCACATTAGCTTTATTCACCCCCATACCAAAAGCCGAAGTACAAATCACAAACTTAATCCGATCATTTAACCATAATTGCTCAATCCCCCTTCTTTCTGACGACTCCAAACCAGCATGATAGGGCAGAGTTTGATAATCAAGCTCCTGTAAAAAAGTCGCTAACCATTCACTATCTTTCCTCGTCCTCACATAAATTAAACCAGTTTCCCCTTCATGCTGCTTGAGAAATTTTAAAACCTCTTGTTGCCGACGTTTGGCAGTGCAAACAGTCTGGGTTTTTAAGACTAAATTATCACGATAGGGATTAACTAAAAAACATTCGGGTTTTTTTAATCCTAATACTTGAGTAATTGATTTTTGAGCAGTCGGATCCGCCGTGGCAGTAAAAGCTGCGATTGGTATAATTGTACCGGGTGGTTTCTGCTTTAATAAAGCTCGTCGCACCGTCCCTAAACGCCGATAAGCCGGACGAAAAGTCTCCCCCCATTGCACCAAACAATGAGCTTCATCCACAATCAGCCCATTAATCCGAATATCCTTCTGACTGATCACATTCCATAACGTATCATTGAATAAAGTTTCTGGAGAAATGTACAGCAGACGTAATTTATTATGGGTAACAGCAGCTAGAATACGTTGTCTTTGTTCTCTAGGCATTTGACTATGAATCACGCCCGCCGGCAAATTCAAGCTACGCAGTTCCTGCACCTGATTTTCCATCAAAGCAATTAAAGGAGAAATTACCAGGGTTAAACCATCTTTTAATAAAGCCGGTAATTGGAAACAAATAGATTTGCCTCCCCCCGTCGGCATAATAATTAAAGCATCTTGCCCCGATAATAAAGATTGTACTATTTCCCCTTGAGGAAATCGGAAATTATCATAACCCCAAATGCGTTGAAACTCCTTGCATACTTCCTGCCAAGATGGTAAATTAAGATGATTCATATAATAAAAATATTTACTCCTGCTAACTTATGACTGATCACTTAACCAATGATTTAACTAATAACCTAACTAATAATTTCAATATTCCTACTCGTCACACTCTACAACTACCGAATATCAAATTATCCTATTTAGAATGGCATAGTAATAAAAATGACAACCCTCATAAAAAGTTATTATTGTTACATGGTTTAGCTGATTTAGCTTTAGTCTGGACTATTTTGGGTAACAATTTGGCTTCAGAATATCATATTGTTGCTCCAGATATGCGAGGACATGGAGAGAGTGATAAACCGGCAACAGGTTATAGTTTTCAGGAAACTATTGCTGATTTGGAAGCACTCATGCAACATTTAGGGTGGGAAAAAGCGCATATTCTCGGACATTCCTGGACTGGTAAATTATCTACTATTTGGGCACAGCAACATCAGGAAAGATTTATTAGTATGATCTTGGTCGATCCGATTTTTATTATGCGGGTTCCTAGTATTTTTAAATTGAGTTTTCCTATTCTTTACTGCACTTTAGAGACTTTGAGGGGGATGGGTCCTTTTGCTAGTTTAGAGGAATCAAAGGAACAGGCTGAAACATTGGGCAAGTATGCTGGCTGGAGTGATTTACAGCAGTTAGTTTGGCGAGAAGGTTTATATCAAAGGGATGATGGGCAGTGGGTGAGTAAATTTACTATTCCAGCTCGTAATGAAATATTTGCTGAGGTAATGGATGTGGCTGGTTTGACCAGTAATATTGAGCAGATTCCTAGTCTATTTGTGCAATCAGAAAATGGTGTGAATAGAATGGATTGGCAAATTCGCCCCTATCAAAAATATATTAAAAATTTAACAATGGTGAAAGTACCTGGTAATCATTGGGCTTTTTTAGTCGCACCGACAGAATTTAATCAAACGGTTTATCAATTTTTAGCACATAATTTTTAGCACGTATGCTGATACCTAATAAATTATGTTGGGTTGCGTTCCTTAACCCAACCTACGATTAAGTATGATTAACTAATCTTTTTCCATAGGAGGAATTTTCTCTAAGGTAATTAAGGCTTGCATCACCGTTTTCGCTAAGGGAGCAGCCACCATACCTCCCGTCCCAGTAAAGGGTTCATCAATCACCACTAATATTAAATAACGTGGCTTATCAGCCGGTAACATACTGACAAAGTTAACAATTTTTTTCTGTTTAGAATAGCCTGTACCGCCTGCTACCTTTTGGGCTGTACCAGTTTTACCCGCTATTCGATAACCAGGAATTATGGCGGCTTTACCTGTGCCTTCCGTTACCGCTTCTTCCATCATTTTTAATACCTGTTCAGTGGTTTTCGTGGAAAAAACTTGTTTAGGAGTAGGCAAAGGTAACTGCCAATAAGCCTGTCCCCGACTATCGTATAAACCTTGTACTACATGGGGTGTCACTAATTTGCCACCATTAGCGATCGTAGCGTGTAAACGGGCTAATTGAATCGGCGTAACTGATAAACCTTGACCAAAAGCACTAGTGGCAGCTTCTACTTTAGAGCCTAAAAATTCTTCCTTTTTCTTCAAAATACTGGCCGTTTCAAAGGGCAAATCAATTCCCGTAATATCCCCTAAACCCAACCGTTTCAAACCATCATAATAGACACTCGGTTTGACTTTTTGCATGAGGCGGACCATTCCCACGTTACTAGAATATTTCACCACTTCCGTGACATTCCGACGACCGGGAGAACCAGAACGCTCAAAATCAGCATTGCCAATCGGCCAACCTTCAATGAATATTCTACCGGCATCATGTACCGTTGTATTAGGGGTAATTGCTCCTACTTCCAAGGCCAGAGCAATATTCAGTGGTTTAAAGGTAGAACCCGGTTCATAAACATCTGTCACCGCCCAATTTTTGAAGGTTGATACATCAAAATTATAATATTTATTCGGGTCGTAGGATGGTTCAGACACTAGGGATAAAAGGGAACCGTCCTGCACATCCATGACAATTACGGTTCCTCGTTTTGCTTTAAATTCCCCCATTTGTTTTTTCAAAGCCTGGCGGGTTGCCCTTTGTAAACGGGAATCTAAGGTTAAATGTAATTGCAGATCATCTATTTGTAAAAATCCGGTAGCTAACTGTTCTGGTAATAATGTGCCGTTAATTGAACGCCGATAACGAATTGCCGGCATATTCCGTTCTAATAAATTTTGTAAACTATTTTCGACACCAGCCTGCCCCTTGCCTTCTAGGTCAACGTATCCGACAATTTCTGAGGCTAATTCCTTTTGAGGATAAAGTCGCTGTTGATGTTGTAATAGTTCTAAACCATCTAAACCTAAATTTTGAATATTATTCGCCACATCCTCTGGTAAACCGTCTGCTATTTTTAAACCACTTTCCCTTGTGCCAAATAGGTTGAATAGTTGCCCACTGGTTAAAGGTTTTTCTACATTACCACTAACTAAAGTTGTGGCTAATTGATCAGCGATCGCCTGGGGAGTTTCCTTAAATAATTTGGGATGAGCGTATAAGGTATAAACCGGCGTATCCATCGCTAAAATATTACCGTGGCGATCAACTATTGGTCGGCGGGGAATAAAAGGGTGTGACCTTTGAGTTTGTTGGTTTTGAGCCTCGGCTTTTAGGTCTGCTCCATCAAAAATTTGTAATTTGATTAAATTAATAGCTAGGGCCAGCACTCCCGTAAATAAGAGACCAGCCACTAAATATAACCGTTGTTTGGGGCAACGCACAGGTTGGGGTTGATTAGATTTTTCTGCCATGTATTGCAAAAACTTCAACAAAGTGACAATTATTTCGGGGCGATCGCTGGTCGGTGATAAATTACCTAAGTTTTGTCTTTGAATTTGTCTTTGCATTTGTCTCTGCACTTGGTATGAATAATCATTATCCTGACTAGGCTGAGGCAACCAGGGGGAAACAGGATATTTTTCATTGGTCATAGTTTTTTAATATAATTTAATATAATTTAATATAATTTTGATTGAATCTATCTAAATATTTTTCTGCAAAGTCAAAGCATTTGCCAATGCTTCATGACGATTATTAAACTGTTGCACTGAAGATGTCACAACCGAACCATGATGATCAGAATTTTTCTGATGTTTCACTAAATTATGTAAATCAAGTTGCTCTATTCTTGCCTGTACTGGACCCGGATTTGTCACAATCAGCACCTGTCTTCCCCGTTTCAGAGAATCCTGCACAATTGATTCAACTGCTAAGGCTGCCGTAACTCCGATGGTCGGTACTTCACTCAAGTCTAATACTAAAATTTGATATTCCTGTACCATTGCCATCCGACGGGAAATACTTTTCGCCGCCCCAAAACTCATCGGTCCGCCTAATTGTAGCAGTAAAATATCGCCACCCGCTTCCTCTAATATTGCTCGTTCCTCTGGCGTTAAATGATGTCCTTGATCGGGATGACTAATCGTTTGAATATTATCGGTTTGTACATCCGTTAAACGTTTAATCGTCAGAATATTAGCAATAAATGCCCCAACTAAAACTGCTGTAATTAAATCTACAAATACGGTGAGCAGTAGCACCAAATACATTAAACCAGTCCCCTTTAAGGAGAGGCGGGGAGCCCGTTTAATAAATCCCCAATCGAGAATATCAATACCAACTTTTAATAATAATCCTGCTAATACGGCGTGAGGTATTTGGGCGGTGAGGGGACCAGCACAGAGAACGACTATTAATAATACTACCGCATGAATCATCCCAGACAAAGGCGTTTTACCACCGGACTGCACATTCACCACTGTGCGCATGGTTGCCCCCGCCCCTGGCAATCCGCCAAATATACCAGAAATTAAATTCCCAATCCCCTGCCCAATTAATTCTTGATCGGAATCATGTTCTGTACGAGAAATACTATCAGCCACTAAGGATGTTAAAAGGGAATCTATCGCCCCCAATACTCCTAACATCAAACCATAGCGTAACATATCAGCTATTTCAGTAATATTAAAAGTTGGTAAATGAGGAGTGGGTAAACCTTGAGGTATTTCGCCAATCCGTGGTAAATTACTATCACCAAAGAATAAAACTGAAATTATTGTGACAATAACTAGGGCTAATAAGGGAGCTGGTACAATCCGATTAATTCGCCGGGGTGTAAAAAAGACAATGATTAAAGTAATTAAACCTAAAGTTAAAGCGACTAGATTAGGTTGACTAAAATAGCTAGGTAGTTGACTAATCGTCCCTAATACACCGCCTTCACTAGTGAAACCTAAAAGAGGTGGCACTTCCAGTAAAATAATAATTACCCCAATGCCTGACATAAAACCAGAAATTACTGTATAGGGTAACAGGGTTATATATTGACCTAAACCCATTAAGCCAAATATTATTTGTAATAAACCACCCAACATAACCACGGTAAAAGCCAGAGCTAATCCTGTGTCAGGATGACGGGATACTAAACTGGCGATAACTGTCGTGACTACCACAGTCATTGGGCCGGTCGGTCCTGAAACTTGAGCCGGTGTACCACCAAACAGGGCAGCAAAAAAACCAACGATAATTGCTCCATATAAGCCGGCGATCGCCCCTGCCCCGGAAGCCACCCCAAAAGCTAGAGCTAAAGGCAAAGCAACAATAGCGGCGGTTAATCCCCCAAATAGATCACCCCGCCAATTATGTAAATCAAACCTATTATAAAATTTATTAGTAATCTTCATAAAAACCATTTGTCTATAAATACCTGTTTATTGCCTTATATGAATCAATAGGCTCAAAATACTTAGTCCCGCAAGGTTTACCATATCACAATTTTTTTGACTGATCGGGTACAAGTTTAATATTAAGCATTCAATTGCAAGGAATTATAGTACATACTCAGCTAATTTGAGTTGTCATATTTTGGTGAGTTATATTTTGGTGAATTGATAGAATAGATCAATTTGTGTCAAATTGATCTATTCTAGTAATGAGATAGGAAATAGATATTCTATCGCTCACAAACATAATTAAGCAAAAAAGTCAAGGGAGAAAATTATGATGAAAGCTCAAGATATTATGACCACGGATGTCATTACTATTAAAGGTTCGGCGACTGTAGCAGAAGCAGTTCACATGATGAATGATTTATGTTTAAGATGTTTGATTGTGGATCGGCGGAGTTCTCATGATGCTTACGGTATGATCACAGAAACTGACATAGTTTATAAAGTGATTGCCTATGGTAAAGACCCGAAAAAAGTGCGGGTACATGAAGTAATGACCAAACCTTGTGTGGTGGTAAATCCTGATTTAGAAGTAGAATACGTGGCTCGCCTGTTTGCTAATACTGGTATTCGGCGTGCGCCAGTGATCACCGACAGATTATTAGGGATTATTTCTGTCACAGATATTATTGCCAAAGCTGATTTTGTCGAACAGCCGAAACAAATGCGTTTGGAAGAAAGAATTCAACAATCTATTCAAGAAGCCAGGGCTATTTGTGCAGAAAAAGGAGTTAACTCTAAAGAATGTGCTAATGCTTGGGATACAGTAGAAGAGTTACAAGCAGAATTAGCTCACCAAAAAGCAGAACCAATCAAGAAAACTGCTTTTGAAGTGTATTGCGAAGAAAACCCTGATGCTATGGAAGCGAGAATGTATGATTCTTAAAGGCAAGACTTCTAAGAAAAATATATAGGGGCAAACCAAGATTATAGGGGCGAACAGCCGTTTGCCTCTACATAATTTTTTTATAAAATATCAAATTAATAATATAAATTAATAATATATACTTAATAACATAAAATTTATTTTTTATGATACCAAAATTCACTAATATAGTCACCTGGGAACAGGCAGAATTATTAATGCAACCAGCCCTTTTAAGATTGGTTGATAATTTACGCAAAGAAATAGAAAATTCTGTGTGGCAGGCAACCTATCAGGAAGTATTAGAACCAATTCCCGGTCATTGTTTAATATTAGAATGGCAGGAAGAAAAACGCAGTTTTCACCTATGGGAATTATGTTATCAAATTTGTTTTAGTAATTATCGTATTACCCATGCAGAATCAGAATCTGTCGAGGTAGAAATAGATACTAGTTTATTCGATATGACTGGTGATATTGATTGGGAAAAGTTAGATAAAAAAGCCTCTGAAATTGTCGTAAAACTTTTTACCGAATTACCAAAGTTATCTAATAATTCTTAGTAAAATACAGCAATTTTTTCCAATTGATTAAGAGCAATTTAAGAACTACCCCTACTAATTTAAAGTCTTATTACCTATTCCCCATTACCTATTCCCTAATTTAAGTTATAATAAAGCCCACGAAGACTTTCAGGGGTATCTGTGACTATTCTGAAAAATCTAACTAATCGTCTATCAATAAAGCCATCAAAGTTATGGAAAAAGGTGAAATTACCTATTAAACAGGTGATTTTAATACCTTTTTTACTACAAATTTTTGTGATTGTAGGATTGACTGGCTGGTTATCGTGGCGAAATGGACAAAGAGCTGTCAATGAGTTAGCGACGGAATTAAAGCGAGAAATTAGCGATCGCATAGAACAGCAATTAATGCACAATCTGAATTTACCTCATAATATTAATCAAATAAATATTGATGCGATTAATTTAGGGATTTTAGATTTAGATAATATTCCCGTCATGGAAAAATATTTAACCAAGCAAATTCAACTGTTTAATAGCCTCAGTTATATTGGTTTTGGTCGGGAAAGTGGAGACTATTTGGGGATAGGTCGTTCTTGGGAAAATGATCAGACTCTAATGATTGATATAGTGGGTGAAAAGACAGAGGGAAAAATTAATAAATGGCGGTTAGATGGGCAGGGCAACCGTTTAAAGTTTATCAAAATAGGTAATAAATATGATCCTCGTAAACGTCCTTGGTATAAAGCTGGCGTAGCCAAAGGTAAACCTGTTTGGGCCGATGTTTATAGTTATTTTAGTTCCCATGAATTAGTGCTTTCAGCCAATCAACCTTTTTTTAATCAGGCAGGGAAATTATTAGGGGTAGCTAGTGCGGATTTTACTTTGTCAGAAATTAGTAAATTTTTAAGTCAATTGAAAATTGGCAACACAGGTCAAACTTTTGTGATTGATAAACGGGGGACTTTAATTGCTACATCTGTTTATGAAAAGGCTTTTGATATAAATATTACAGACAAAATGATCGCTATTCCTGCGATGAATAGTACCAATCCTTTAACTAGCGCTGCTACTGTTTTTTTAAAAAATAATTTTGGTGATCTGACAAAAATTACTGAATCAACCCAATTAATATTTGATTTTGCCCATGAATCTCACTATTTACAAGTTAACCCTTTAAATGATGGGCGAGGTATTGATTGGTTAATTGTCGTGATTGTACCAAAAAAGGATTTTATGGAGGCGATCGCAGAAAATACTCGGATCACTATTTTTCTCTGTATTTTAGCCTTATTAATTGCTAGTTTGATCGGATTAGTCACTTCTCGTTTAATTAGTCAACCAATTTTAGAATTAAGTCGGGTTTCTCAGGCGATCGCTAATGGAGATTTAGATAATCATGTTTCTATTTCTCATATTACTAATGAATTAGCCATTTTATCCCATTCTTTTCGGCGGATGAGTCAACAATTAAAAGCGTCATTTAATGCCCTAGCAGAAGCGAATCAGGAACTAGAAAGAAAAGTGGTAAAACGCACCGCTGAACTAACTGTAGAAAAGGAAAAATCAGAACAATTATTATTAAATATTCTGCCCCGCAGTATTTCTGATCGCTTGAAAGAGGATCGCAGTGCGATCGCTTCGGCGATTGATGAAGTAACGATTTTATTTGCTGATATTGTCGGTTTTACGCCTTTAGCTAGTCATTTATCGCCAATAGAATTAGTCAATTTACTTAATGAAATTTTTTCCAAATTTGATGCACTGGCAGAAAAACACGGTTTAGAAAAAATTAAAACGATTGGTGATGCCTATATGGTGGTGGGTGGTTTACCAATTCCCCGTCCGGATCATGCTGAGGCGATCGCCTTGATGGCTTTAGATATGCAAACAACCATTACTAATTTTCAATCCCAACATCAGAAAGATTTTCGGATTAGAATTGGCATTAATACAGGTCCTGTGGTGGCCGGGGTAATTGGTATTAAAAAGTTTATTTATGATTTATGGGGTGATACGGTAAATGTCGCTTCCCGCATGGAATCGCACGGGGAACCAGGAGAAATTCAAATTACCCAAGCCACCTATGAATATTTAGCCAAAACTAATCTTTTTATCTTTGCACCAAGGGGCAAAATTACAATAAAAGGTAAGGGCGAAATGACTACCTATTGGTTAAAAGGCAAAAAAGATTTATCTTAAATTAAGTCAGAGGCAATAGAGCGATCGCCCCTGTTAAATATCTATTCCCGATTATTTACAAACGTTATCAAATCCCGCTTTGACTAATTTACCGACATCTGAATCAAAAGTCTTTGGAAGTGTGGGCGTAACTATTTGGGGCCATGGTTAAACTGAAGAAAACTAGGCCGAAAAAAGCAATGGTTGTTTTGTGAATAGATGAAAACATGATGCACAATGGTTATAAATTGACGGGTGAATTATAGGCGAATGTTTGATGATTTTGCATAGGAGAAAAAAAATTTACATAGCTGATCAAAAAATCTCTGAAGAGCAGGTTAGTAAAATATCCCTATTCCCCATTACCTATTCCCCATTACCTATTCCCTAGTAAAAACCTGACTTTCCTTCACCTGATCAATACTGAAAGTCTCATGATTTTGCAAAGACGGATCCGCCCCCACCTGAATTAAATAATCAGAAAATGCTAACTTTTTACCAAAAGGTCTAATAGCCTTAATCTGCACCCCCGCCGCTAATAACTTTTCTGCCACCAATTTCACCTCCTCAGTTTTTACCTGATCACCAAACCAAATAGCATTAGTAGCAGTATGAGAAACCACAGAAGGTACTTTTACTAAAGGAAAATCTACATTACTTAAGGCTTTTTCCACCCGTCCCTGATCTAAATCCTTCGGGAAATATTCAATAGTCACCGCTTCCGGTGTTTTCTTAACAGGTTTTGCCCCCACTTTTCCTAATTCTTCCTGTAAAAATCGATCATATAATTCTGGTAAATATTGACTCATAGAATTAGTCTCAATCCCATAACCCAAACTCGTCCAAGTCGGTGATAATTTTTCTAAAACCGTCAAAATTTCACCTTGCTGTAATAACTTACTAATATCAGTTTGCCAATATTTGCGATCGCTCAACCAATTATGTACCACTGAATCTTGATATTCTGGCTGAAAACTGTAAGGTTGCCAAAATAAAAAACCATGTTTATTCGGGTGATAACGCTTTGCCATTTCCTCCCAAGTGCTAGATAACATTTGATAACGCCCGGCTGCTGTACTACATTTACCAATATTAGGACCAGCGATAATGGGAATACAATCATCAGGATGTTGGTTTAAATTTTTCACCCTTTTGCCCGTATAAATCACATGATAAGGGTCCTGATAATTCGATTCACTAGCAGAAATAGTCCGCATTAAAGCCCGAATATAAGGATCGCCGCCCGTCATTTCTAAAGGTGGAAAATTATTATTAATATTATTGGGTGAAAATTGATTTTTACCAGGCATCAGACAACCTCGCAAAACTAATAGAATAGCTAAACCCGTTAAACTGCGTGTCAAGATTTGTCTGAATAGCTGTTTATTCTGAATAACAGTATGTGATTCTACTTGAATTGTGGTTTTAGCAACTTGAATTTTTGTTTGATCGGCTGGAGACATTTTAACAAGCTCTTTTGTGATAGGTAATAATGATAAATAATCTGAATCAGAATTTTATTACAATAAAAATATATATTATTTCGGTAAACAGCAATAATATAGCGGTTTTCATCCGAGAATAGTAGGGGCAATTTATGAATTGCCCCTACGGTGGGTTTTATTAACAGAGTTTTGTCAAGCGATAGGTAAAAATTTCCTATATCAATTTTATTTTAATAGCTTAATAATTAACCAACCTTGGCAAATAATTCCTGATAGCTTAATTGGGGAGCATCGGATTGACAAACTATTTCCACAATCTTATTTTTTGCCTGCTCATTGAATAGTGCTTCTATACATACCTCAGCCACCTTACTCCGAGGAATACTACCTTCAAATAATTGATCGGCTGATTGCATGACAATCGCTTCATTGCTTTGATCATTACGTAAACCACCCGGTCGCACTATTGTATAAGTCAAACCACTTTTCTCTAAATATTCCTCCGCCTGTTTTTTCCACACCAAAATTAAACCAAATAAATTTAACGGATGGAAAAATTGGGAAACGCACAGAGAAGAAACCAAGACAAAATGTTTAATATTTTTGGCCTGGGCTTGCTCAACTAATATTTTGGTCCCTTCATAATCCACCCAATAAGGCCCAGTCACATCAATACCAGCTCTCGCACCAGCAGCACAAATAATTACATTACAGTCAGCGATCGCCTGATTAACAGCCAAAGAGTCCAAAATACTCCCCTGTACTAACTCGGTAGCTGGTGGCAGTATTTTGCGAGCCGTATCCAAATCACGGACTAAACTCCGCACAGCAATACCTCGCTCAATCAATTGTTGGACGAGCTGCTGTCCGGTCGCTCCTGTTGCACCAGTAACAAATACTTTCATATTTTTTGTTATCTTAATTAATTGTAAATCTGAAAAATTCTATTTATTATAAATACAATTCACGACACTTGGGGAGAATAGGACCAATGCCAGAGGCAGACGCAGATAAAGTAGATAATTTAGATAAACTAGATAATTCAGAAACAGATGATCATCATCAAGGTTATGAGGAAATTATCGAACACCCAGAAATTGCCGATATTATTAGTGCGCATGAAGTAGAAATTCCCCCAGAAACTGAGCCTATTTGGTTTCATGCCAAATTTACTGACTGCATGGAAATGTATGCAGATATTGACACCGTATCATCATATTTCGCCCAACATCGGGAATGGTTCCAGCGTTGTTCCCGCCCAATGAAAGCCTATCCCCTAGGAGAAAATGGTTATGATTTATTAATAGGCAGATTTGGAGCTTTTGGTTATTTAGTGGAAGCAAGAATTGGTTTAGACCTGATACCACCGGATGAGCAGGGATTATATACAATTCAAACTATTCCTGTGCCGAACTACACACCGCCCGGTTATGAAGTAAATTTTCAATCAGTGATGGAATTGTTACCAATAGCAGTGACTGAATTTTGTGATGAAAAGACTATTAAAAAATTAAAGTTACCTGATACTATTACCGGGGCAAAGTGGCATTTAGATTTAGCTGTAGGCGTAAAATTTCCCAAATTTATTTTGGCAATGTCTCGGAATCTAATTCAAAGAACCGGCGATAATTTATTAGAAAAAATTGTCAAGCAAGTTTCTCACCGTCTCACTCATAAAACTCAGTTAGATTTTCATACCCATTATCATTTGAATTTTCCTAAACATAAGCACCATAAAAAAACAGTGCCAGATCGTTCAACAACTTAAGAAAGTGGTAAAAAATCCGAGGAGTGGGAGCATCTTGCTCCCTATTTCTAACTATTTCTAAAATTCAATTCTATTTGGCAGTCACCTCATGTTCTAGTGGTTTACCAGCGACAAAATCCATAATATTCTCAATAGTCGCATTACTAATATCAGATAAAGCCTCACGGGTAAAAAAGGCTTGATGGGAAGTAATTACCACATTAGGAAAAGATTGTAACAATTGAAATACATCATCTTGAATAATCGTACCCGATAAATCTTCAAAAAATAACTCATCTTCCTGCTCATAAACATCTATGCCTAAAGAACCAATCTGACCGGCTTTAATCCCTTCTATTACTGCCTTAGTATCAATTAAGCCACCCCGACTAGTATTAATCAACATTGTCCCCGACTTCATTTGACTAATTGTTGTGGGATTGATCAAATATTGAGTTTCTGGGAATAGGGGGCAGTGTAAGGAAATAATATGAGAGTTTTTTAATAATTCAGGTAAGGTGACATAACTAGCATTCTTGAGATTTTTAAAATTATCATTTTCATATTGGTCGTAACCTAATAGATGACAACCAAAACCCTGCATGATTTCCGCCACAATTGTGCCTATTTTACCCGTGCCAACAATACCAACTGTTTTGTCATGGAAATCAAATCCTAATAAACCATCCAGGGAAAAATTATCATCCCGTACCCGATTATAAGCCCGGTAAAGTTTGCGGTTTAACATCAGCATTAAACCCACGGTAAATTCTGCCACGGAATAGGGAGAATAGTAGGTAACTCTAGTGACTTTTATGCCTAATTCTTTAGCTGCCACTAGATCAACATTATTAAAACCTGTACAACGTAGGGTGACTAGTTGTACCCCTTGACTCGCTAATATTTCTAAGGTTTGCCGATCTACTTGATCATTGACAAATACACAAACCGCCTGACAACCCTTAGCTAAAAAGGCTGTTTGGGGAGTTAGACGGGTATCAAAATATTGAAAATCTAATTGACTATTGAGTTCAGTATTGGTGCGATCTAAGGATTCTTGATCGTAAGGTTTAGTGCTAAAAACAGCTATTTTCATGATTAAAATTTTGTAATTTACGTTTGCCTATCAATGTTTTTTGCGTTTTCCTCACCCCTCTCCCAAAGTTGGGAGAGGGGTTGGGGGTGAGGGCATGAAGTTTTGGGACGTACACCCTGAACCTATTATCCCCCTACCTAAACCCCAATTCTGGTGGGGACTGGATGGGAGAGGCTATACTAATTACCTTTTGCCATTCGGCTTAATAGTAAACCAATTAGTTTTTGCCATAGATAATTGACTATCAGAAATAGTCGCATTAGTCAAATTTGCTCCACATAAATTTGCCCCCCGCAAATTCGCAGCCCGCAAATAACAACCAGTCAAATCGGCTCCCCGCATATCTGCCCCTTCTAAACTAGCTGTACTTAAATAGGCATTAGTCAAATTAGAATCCCGCAAAATAGCATTTTCCAAATGACAATGACCAAAATTTACATCAACTAAATTAGCACCTTGTAAATTAGTTTTCTCTAACTTCGCTCCATAAAAATTAGCCCCGGCTAACTGGGCTTTCTGCAAATTTAAACCACTCAGATCATGATCTGCAAAATCCCTTTCCCCTTTAATATAAGCACTTCTCAAATCGTTAGCAGTCCATTTAGTTTTTGTACTTTTCGGTGGCACAGTATTACTCTGACCAGAGGGTGCAACCCGTCGCTCTATGCGACTATTATCTCTAGTATTAGAAGAATTAGAAGTATTAGGTTTTGTCGTATTAGAAGCAGATGAGGCACGGGCATTAGTGGGAGAACTTTTTGCCTGACTAATACCAGAATTCATATCACCGGCTTGTCTTTTTGCCAAACGGGCTTTTTGTGCCCTAATATTTTCAGCTATGTCAGACGCAGAAGAGAAAGAAGTAGAAACACGGGTGGGATTATTCTCAAAAGCCGTATTTTCTTCAAACACAGTTTTTTCATCATTATCACCAAATTTAGTAATCTGTGTAGTATCCAGAGTCGTTGGCGTATTACCATTATAATTAGTCATACTAGACATCAAATCAGCATCGGTTTTCCCTTCCAATGCCCTAATCACATCAGAAGCAGACTGATACCGCTGACGCACAGAAATTTCTAACATTTTTTCTAAAACTTTGGCAAATTGGGGCGAAACATCAATATAATTACGCCATTTAATTTCGCCGGTTGATTTGTCATAACCAAGACGGGAAGGCGATTGACCTGTTAAAAGAAAAATACAAGTCACCGCTAAGGCATAAATATCACTGGCATAAACCGGACGCAGGGCGATCTGTTCGGGTGGTGCAAAACCTGATGTACCAATAGAAATTTGGGTAAAAGCCGTATTACCTGTGCCTTGGGTTAACATGGTTTTAGTAATTTTATCTTTTACCGCTCCAAAATCAATTAAGAATAATACGCCATCAATATTACGCCGAATAATATTAGCCGGTTTAATATCCCGGTGAATCACATTTTGACCATGGATAAAATCTAGCACCGGCAACATTTCCCATAAAAATTTGCGGGCTTGTGCCTCAGTATAAGGACCTTTTTGTTTAACTTCCTGCTTGACCGTAATCCCTTCAATAAATTCCTGTACTAAATAAAAATGGCCTTCCCACTCAAAATAATCAATCAATTGAGGAATTTGTTGATGATGTCCTACCCGCTCTAAAGTTTTTCCTTCCCTTTGGAATAATTGACGGGCCATTTCTAATACTTGAGGAGCATTACTAGAAGGACGCAATTCTTTCATCACATAAATATCAGACTGGGGATTTAACAGATCACGGGAGAGAAAAGTTGCCCCAAAACCACCTTGCCCCAAAGGTTGGGTGATTTGATAGCGATCGGCCAATATTAATTTCCAACCACAGGCTTTACACTGTTTTGCTTCATCAAGGTTTTGTGGTTCAGGACAAGCAGGATTAATACAATAACTCATAACTAAAATGCCTATTTGTTAATAATTTAGAGGTGGTAATTAAAAAAATAGTTAGTGATTGATCAGGTTTGGCTTGATTGGAAGGTTTAATTGACTGATCTCATTTATCTATAAATTTAGCAGAGCAATTAATCAATTGCTCCTAATGTCTAGGGTTGAAATAATATTTTTGTATCTCATCAGTTGAATAATTGCTATAATTAACTACCGATAATTAATTTGATAAAGTAATTTATTTAGTATATAAATATGGTGATCATTTACTATTAAATATATGCACAAGTATTAATTTAATAAATAATCAGAACACTTGGCAAAGTCTTATTCTTAAACCCATTATACTATTAAATTGATTGATTGATCGGCTTCATATTAGAATACAGCAGAACAAAACGATCCAGCCGATAAGTTGTCAGTTGGTTATCACGAAATTATATAGGATTAATTATCATGCGTGTTTCTCTTAATTGGTTACAAGAATTAACGACGATTGATCAAACTCCCGCCGACTTAGGGGAAGTATTAACGAGGGCGGGTTTTGAAGTGGAAGATGTGGAAGACAGACGGACTTGGGCGGATGGGGTAGTATTGGGAAAAATCCTAGAGGCAACTCCCCATCCTAATGCTGATAAATTACAGGTTTGTTTGGTGGATATTGGGGCGGATGCTCCTTTAAATATTGTCTGTGGGGCTACCAATGCTAGGGCTGATATTTATGTGGCGGTTGCTACCGTTGGGACTTATTTACCCCATGTTGATTTGAAAATCAAAAAGGCCAAGTTAAGGGGTGTACCTTCTGAGGGGATGATTTGTTCTTTGGCTGAATTGGGTTTGGCCAAGGAGTCGGCGGGTATTCATATTTTTGATTTAGAGTCACCGCAATTAGGGCAAGATATTCGACCTTTATTAGGTTTAGATGATGTAATTTTAGACTTAACTACGACGGCAAATCGGGCAGATGCTTTGAGTATGATCGGTGTTGCCAGGGAGGTGGCTGCTTTAACTGGTGAACAGGTGCAAATACCGGCTATTCCACCTATTGAGAAATCAGCGGTTAATACTAATTTAGCTTTACATATTACAGAGGAGGAAGCCTGTCCGGTTTATATTGGGACGATGATTGAGGGGGTAAAAATTGCTCCTTCGCCTGCTTGGTTACAACAACGTTTACAGGCGGGTGGGATTCGTCCGATTAATAACGTTGTGGATGTGACTAATTATATTGTATTAGAGTGGGGGCAACCTTTACACGCCTTTGATCGGGAAAAGTTACAGCAAGTTGGCGGGGTAAATAATATTAATCTGGGAGTGCGTTTTGCTCAACCAGCGGAAAAATTAACAACTTTAGATGGGCAATCACGGACGTTACAAGCACAAAATTTATTAATTACGGTAAATAATCAACCGATCGCCCTAGCTGGTGTCATGGGTGGGGAAAATACGGAGGTTGATGCACAGACAACTAATTTAGTATTAGAAGCTGCTATTTTTACTTCCCCAGTAGTGAGAAAATCTGCCAGGGTACAAGGTTTACGGACAGAGGCTTCCACCCGTTATGAACGGGGTGTGAATCAGGCAGAATTAACCCTTGCTTGTGAACGGGCGATCGCCCTAATTACGGAAATTTGTGGCGGGCAAGTTACCAGTCAAGTTATTCATAATCATATTGGGGATTTAAGTGTTTGCCACCGGGTGGGTTTACGATTAGAAAGAATCCATGCCATTCTCGGTCAGATTAAAGGAGAAACAACACCCCAATTTTTATCAGCGGAAACCGTGGAAAATATTTTAACTAGGTTAGGTTGTCAATTAATTCGACAAAATGATCCGCCTAATGTATTTTGGCAGGTGACAGTACCAGCTTACCGGCAAAAAGATTTAGAGCGGGAAATTGATTTAATCGAAGAAGTTGCCCGTTTATATGGTTATGATAATTTCTGTGAAACCTTACCAATTCAAGGGGTAGCCGGCTGTTTATCACCATCCCAAACTGGTTTTAGAAAAATTAGGGCAGCTTTTCGGGCAGCGGGTTTAACCGAATTAATGCACTATTCCTTAGTCAAATCAGCCGAAGTTGATACCTACGGACGCAGTAATTATCAAGTCAGTTTAACTAATCCTCTATTTGTCGAATATTCTGCCCTACGGACGGAATTATTAACGGGTTTAATTACCGCTTTTCAATACAATTTAGAAAATGGTAACGGTCCTTTAAATGGGGTAGAAATTGGTCGAATATTCTGGCAAGAAAATAATCAGTTAAAAGAAACCGATGCGATCGCCGGTATTATGGGCAATGGTCCGAAAAACTGGACACAAGGAGGCAAAGAACAACCCCTCAGTTGGTTTGAAGCCAAAGGAATATTAAATCAAGTCTGGGAAAATTTAGGAATAACAGTCACCTATCAACCAGAAACTCAGCATCCCCTTTTACATCCCGGTCGTACAGCTTCCCTCTGGTATGGTGAACAACATTTAGGCACATTCGGTCAATTACATCCGCAAGTCAGACAAGCAAAAGAATTACCGGAAGCAGTTTATTTATTTGAATTAGTCGCTGATGTTTTATTAACGGCTGTCATGCAACGACAAAGTGAACCGCAACAATTCCAAGCCTATAGCACATTCCCCCCAGCAGATCGGGATTTAGCATTTTTTGTGCCGGTCGATATTACCGTCGATGCTTTAGAAAAAGTGATGTTAGCTACAGGTGGCGAACTATTAGCATCAGTGCAATTATTTGATGAATATCGAGGTGATTCTGTCCCCGCCGGTCAAAGAAGTTTAGCTTTTCGCTTAATTTATCGGGGCGATCGCACTTTAACAGATGATCAGGTGGAACCGATCCAACAAAAAGTGCGGGAAGCATTAACCGCTAATTTCCCTGTAACTTTAAGAAGTTAATCACCAATAACTTTGTTATTTTGCCAATCAGTAATTGATCAATATCACATATTTGATCAATCACTGATTTTTTTTTAGAGAAAGGCTAAAAAGTATAACGAAAATTCCCACTCTATCCCCGTAAAATTACCGATGATCAATCCTCATATTATTCGCTAGGATGTAAAAATTAAAGGGCAGCATAATTATTTCACCATAGAAAAAACTGGTGAATATAAAATACATATGTTTTCTCTTAATATCAGGATATTTCAGCTAATCAGACTAATTACTGAAAAGATATTGCTCAGGGTGTATCTACTGTCAATAATTACTGACAGGAAAAAAAAATCATGGCAACAATTACGGTTAATAATACTAATGATACGGGAGCTGGTTCTTTAAGAGGGGCGATCACATCAGCTCGATCAGGCGATACAATTAATTTTGCTTCAGGATTAGCGGCACAAACTATTACTCTCAATAGTCAGTTAACTATTCCTATCGGTAAAAGTCTTACTATTGACGGTGCTAATGCTAGTAGTTTAACTATTAGTGGTAATAACAGAAATCGGATATTTTATTTAGACTCAACTTCTGTTAATCCCACCACTTTAACCTTAAAAAACTTACAAATTGCCAATGGTTACACTTCAGGTCAAGGTGGGGCGATATTAACTACCCATCAAGGTAAATTAAACATAGAAAATACCAAATTTACTAATAATGTAGCAGACGAAGCGGGAGGAGCAATTTATACCGCCTTTGAAGGTTATTTAACCGTAAAAGATAGTAAATTTGACGGTAATAAAGCCACTGCTAAGAATAAAGAACGCTCAGGGGGAGCAATCAGTTTCTATGGTCCTAATAATTTTACTATTACAGGCAGTACATTTACTAATAATGAAGGTATTAATGGCGGGGCTATTAATAACCTGTCCGGTAAATTAACTATTAGTGACACAAAATTTCTCAATAACAGCACAACCCAAGCCTATTTTGATGCAGGTCAAGAACATGATTTTCTTAGAGGTCATGGTGGGGCATTGTACACTGATCGAGCTAGTAATATAAACGATCCTAATGGTGGCACAATAAGTATTAGTAATACTATTTTTGAAGGTAATAAAGGACGAGGGGAGGGCGGAGCCGCTTATATTTTTACTGGTTCTAATGACCAAGTAAAAATTGATCAGACAGTTTTTCAGAATAATGAAATCCTTGGTTTATCAGGTGGTAATGCTGGGGCTGGTGGTGGATTAACACAAATAAGTGACGGTAACAATAGAGGACTAGACATTACTAATAGTGCCTTTATTAATAATACTTCACCTGGTTCTGGTGGTGGTCTCTGGATAGGTAATGCACCAACTAAAATTAGCAATACAACTTTTGCTAATAATAAAACGACAATATTAGAAAGTAGTAGTAATGGTGGTGCAATATTTGCTTTGTCATCACAAGTCAACGTTGAAAATTCTACCTTTGCCAATAATCATGCTGGTTGGGTGGGTGGTGCTATTTCCTTTGATAATTCTTCATCGGTAGCCTCTAAAAATACTATTTTCTATCAAAATACAGCAGATAATGGTGGCAACACTTGGAATATTCAACAGCAGACCAACAAACAATTAGCAGACTGGGGCAATAATTTACAATACCCGGCAACAGCTGATACAAATAATGATCATAATGTGACAGCTAGTGCAATAATAGCTAATCCAAAATTAGGTTCTCTGCAAACTATTAATAGAATGCCAGTTTATCCTTTATTACCCGGTAGTCGGGCTATTGATGCGGGTAATAATACAGGCACACCAACACGAGATCAAGCAGGACAAGTACGTCCTGTTGATGGGGATGGCAACGGGTCCGTATTAGTGGATATTGGAGCCTATGAATTACCACCTGTGAATACTGGTTTGGTGAGAACAGGTACAACGGGTAATGATTCCCTATTAGCTGGAGCGGGTAACGATACCTTAAATGGTTTAGCTGGTAATGACACTCTTAAAGGTTTAGCTGGTAACGATTCTATGGCCGGCGGTGCTGGGAATGATTGGTATTATGTTGGTGAAACTGGAGATAAGGTCGTAGAAATAGCTGGAGCAGGTAACGATCGGGTATCTAGTACCATTGCTTATCGTTTACCGGCTAACGTTGAACGTTTAGTTTTAGAAGGTACAGGCACTATTAATGGTACGGGTAATAGTTTACCTAATTATATTACAGGTAATACGGCTAATAATAATCTGAATGGTCTTACTGGTAAAGATACTTTGATTGGTGGTAATGGCCGGGATACCTTGAGAGGCGGTGATGGTAATGATTGTTTATCTGGCGGAATAGGCAATGATATTTTATACGGTCAATTGCGTAGCGATCGCCTGAATGGAAATGCTGGTGATGATACTTTGATCGGCGGTGCTGGTGCTGATACCTTTATGTTCCATACTGGTAAAACCTTTGTTAGGACTGATTTAGGTATTGACCGGATCGGAGATTTTGCGACAGCCCAAGGGGATAAAATTATTTTAACTAAGAGAACTTTTACTAGTATTAATAGTGTGGTTGGTACTGGTTTTAGTGTGGTGGGAGAATTTAAAAAAGTGACATCTGATACAGCGGTTGGTAGTTCTACAGGGGAAATAGTTTACAATACGACTAATGGTAAATTATTCTACAATCCTGATGGGACAGCTGCTGGATTAACGAACGGTGGATTATTTGCTATTCTCACTAATACTCCTAATTTACAGGCAAGTGATTTTCTCATTCGTTAGATAAACTGTCAAATTTTGCCGATCAATACACTGTAGGGGTAATTCATGAATTACCCCTACTAAACTGAGAGAACAACCGTATATATTTTGAATAATTTTAGACAAAAAAAAACCTTTATTCAAACTCTCTTTAATCTAAGATTAAAGGCTTTCATAATTAGCAATTCACATTTCCCCACCTCGATAATGTGTCATGCTAAATAGAAAAAGTTTCAACAAAGGATTAAATTGGGAATAGAGATGTTCCTGATAGATAAACTCCTTGGAGGTTTTTCTTTCTCTCCATTCAGAGAGTCAGAAAATGGACACTACTAACAGGTCATTCCTAACCTTTCTCAACAATTAGGGTGTGTTTGTATGTTCCTATATTAAGCAATTCCTCTAGGGAATAGCAAGAGGGCTATTCCAATAACCCATATTTTATTAAATCCTGATATTTCAATACTTTCAGCCGGGCGATCGCACTGTGACTGGATAATTAGGTCTGATGACACGATTTTAAGAATTTAATCTGCCCGTCTTACCCAACCATTAATCGTAAATCGCCCATCCATAAACTGTTTGGCAGGACAGCTCACAGGTAAAACCTCGTGCATATAACGACTGAGGAAAAATACTACACTATTATTAATCGGTTCAATTAATTTAAAAGTATCTGACTGCACGTAATAATTGCCCTGAATTTTACTATCATAAATTTTCAATTCCCCGCCAGTAAAAGCCTTCGGTTCCCGATAAAAATAATAAACATAGGTAAAAAAGCGGGTTGCCGTATCCGGTGAACCACTATCATTATGAACTTTATAAAAATTGCCATCATTATGAGCAGTTAATTGACTTTCAATATCAGCAATCGGAAAAGCCGGAATATCTAGTTTAGTTAATACATCGGGTAGAATAGCCCGGACTTTTTCTAAAATTAATTCCCGAAAACGAGGAAACTTATGTAAAACCATAGACAATCGATAATTAGAGGCTTTTGTCGAAGTAGTAGTTGGTACAAATGCACTTGCCTGAGCCTCCACATATTCTAATAGTTCTTGATGTTCTGCCTCTGTGAAAAAATTATTCATCAAAGCATAACGGGAAATCAGCGGATCAACTTGAGCTGATTCAATGTGGGGATGGGCAACTGTTGGTTTTGTTTCAGGTGATTGAATATAGAGGGGTGGCTCCGTAATAATCCCGATTAAATGTTCACTGGGACAACATAATACTGAGTGTCCGCCATCTAAAGGTATTTGTAATAGAGCAGAGTCATTAGTTTTGGCCGATCGCCCTAATAAGGTTTTCGCTAATACCTGCAACATAGGGGAATCGGGTGCTAAAAATATATTGTATTCGTGTCCGCCCGCTAATAATAATTTGACTCTTACTTCCTTTTTCGGCGGTTCACTTTGAGCAAAGGTCATAGTTTTTCCTAATAATTAATAATTTTGTAATTTTTTCAATACATTTATATCAGTTTACTTGCAAAAAATTAGCTAAATTACTGAGGGGGATTTAATAAATATTTAAGATTTGTAGCCAAGAAAAGTCATAACTATTATGCCATTTGATATTCACTCCTGTGCTATGATCCAGTTAAAGCACAGGATGAAGAGTTGACGATATTCACTCACCACATAAATATTTAATTGAGGAATTTTGGTTATGGCAGAGAAAGATTTATTAAAACGCTACGCCATGGGAGAACGAGACTTTCGGGGTATGGATTTAAGACGAGCTAATCTTATCGCCTCTGTACTGAGTCAAGCTAATTTATCAGGGGCAATGTTACAAAATGCTTCTATGGCCCGTTCTCGCCTAGAACGCTGTTATTTACAGGAGACGAACTTAAATGGGGCGTTTCTCTATGGCAGTAATATTAGTTATGGTAAATTAATTAGCTCCCAATTAATTGAGGCAGATTTAACTAAAGCTAATTTAAGTGGGGCAAACTTAACCAAAGCTGATCTACGTAAAGCAAAATTAAGTGGAGCTATATTAGCTTGGGTAACACTCTTCCGGTCAAATTTGGCAGGGGTGAATTTATGTGGTGCTAATTTGAATGGGATTAATTTACGCTGTGCCAATTTGGAAGAAGCTAATTTGAATTGGGCGAATTTAAGTGGAGCGAGATTAAGTGGAGCTAATTTAAAAAGGGCACAATTGAACGGTATTCAATTAAAGGGAGCTTGGTTAAACGGTTTAAATTTAACAGATGTTAATTTTACTGGTATGGAATTAACAGAAATAAAATTAAGTGGTGCTAATTTAGATCAGACTGATTGTACAGGCAGTAATATGAGTTATGCCACCATGCGTAATACATCATTAAATCAAGCAAATCTCACCAATGTTAATCTACAAAATACTGATTTACGTAGAGGTCATTTGCATGATGCTAATTTAATGAGAGCTATTTTAATTGAGGCTGTTTTGTATAATGCAGACTTAAGTGGAGCAAACCTGAATTTAGCGAACCTGATGGGAGCCGATTTAACTAATGCTAATTTACAAGGTGCTTATTTATGGGGTGTTAATTTTGATGGTGCTTGTTTAAAAGGTGCTAATTTAAGTGGGGCTAGTTTACGAGGTGCTAATTTGAAAGGGGTTGATTTACAAGATGTGATTTTAACTGGTACTGTGATGCCTGATGGCAAAATACATGATTAATATTATAGAATAGTAGGTTGGGTTACCTGCCTTAACCCAACACATTTATTTATAACAATACTTGCGGAATATGGGTTTAACAATTTTATAAAAAGTAGGGATAGTTGATTAATTATCCCTACTTTTTTGATATTAACTATTCTAATTGAACATCAACTAAACTATATCTGATGTGACTTCTTGCGGTTGAGTAGCTGCGGGTTGGGGCTGGAACTGGAATAGAGAATAAACCACATTCCGCCGAATATCAGTCATCATATCCAAGAATATTTCATAACCTTCGGTTTTGTATTCAATTAAGGGATCTTTCTGACCATAACCTCTTAAACCGACTGATTCCCGCAGAGCATCCATCTGTTGTAAATGCTCCCGCCAGAGAGTATCAATCTGTTGCAGAATAAAGAAACGTTCAGCATCCCGCATCAAACCAGGACGAATTTGATTCACCTGAGCTTCCTTAATATCATAGGCATTGCGGACCTGTTCCCGTAAAAATCCCTTGATTTCCTCTACCGACATATCAAATAGTTGTTCCGGTTTCATGTCTTCTAATAAATAGACAAACTGTTTCACCTTCTCCACCATTTTTTCTAAATCCCATTCTTCCGATGGTAAGTCAGGATTAATATAGGCTTCCACAATATCATCCATAGTTTGTTGGGCGTATTCGATCACCTGTTCCCGCAGGTCCTGCCCCTCTAATACCCGCCGCCGTTCCGCATAAATAGCCCGCCGTTGATTATTCATTACCTCGTCATATTCAAATACTTGTTTCCGAATATCGTAGTAATAGGTCTCAACTTTCCGTTGGGCGTTTTCCAGAGAGCGGGTTAATAAACCTGATTCTATCGGCATATCTTCTTCCACACCGAAGGCATCCATCAAACCAGACACCCGATCACCCCCGAATATTCTCAGTAAATTATCTTCTAAACTGAGGAAAAAGCGGGTAGAACCAGGGTCTCCCTGCCGACCAGCCCGACCTCTTAATTGATTATCAATCCGGCGGGATTCATGACGCTCTGTACCGATCACGTGCAAACCACCCCGTTCTACTACCTCATTATGTTCGGCACTAGTGTGGGTTTCGTATTCTTTACGAATTAGGTTATAAACTTCCCGAATTTTTTGAATGACTGGATCATTGATCGGAGCCTTTTCCGAAGCGATCGCCATACGTTCTTCAGCTTCTAATTCCGGTAAAGATCTTTCCCCCCACTGTTTCACCGCCACATCAACCGCTTCTTTTAACTTTTGTTCCGTTGACTTAGATAATTCCACTGGGAAAATTTGAGAATTGACTTTCCAAGTTTTTACCTTTTTAGTTTGACCAAAACCTTGGGCTTCTTTTCTGCGAGCTACCCCCGCCACTTTTGCCATAGCCATGGTATCATCATCCGCTGGCATAACAATGCGAGGCATTAAATATTCTCGTACCTTTAAACGAGCCATATATTCCGCATTACCACCCAAAATAATATCCGTTCCCCGTCCTGCCATATTAGTGGAAATAGTTACCGCTCCCTGCCGACCAGCCTGGGCAATAATCTCTGATTCCCTTTCCACATTTTCTGGTTTCGCATTCAATAATTCATGGGGAATTTTTCGTTCATTTAGCAAATTAGATAAAAGTTCCGATTTTTCCACACTAGTAGTTCCCACTAATACCGGTCGCCCCTGTTGGTGTAACTCGGCACATTCCTCAGCGATAGAACTCCATTTACCATTTTCTGTTTTATAAACCACATCCGGTAAATCTGCCCGACCAGTCTTTCTATTAGTGGGAATAGTCGTCACTTCTAGGTTATAAATCTTGCCAAATTCTGCTTCCTCAGTTTTCGCTGTACCAGTCATACCTGATAATTTTGGATATAACAAGAAAAAGTTTTGATAAGTAATCGTGGCTAAAGTCTGAGTTTCTGGCTGAATTTCTACCCGTTCTTTCGCTTCTATCGCTTGATGTAAACCATCACTCCAGCGACGACCAGGCATCACCCGCCCTGTGAATTCATCCACGATAACAACTTCCTCTTCCCGCACAATATAATTAACATCTTTAATAAATAATTCTTTGGCTTTCACCGCATTAAAAATAAAGTGAGCCCATGGATCATTGGGGTCGTATAAATCAGCAGTATTTAAAAGTTTTTCTGCTTCGGCAAAGCCTTCATCGGTTAACAAAACATTCCGAGCCTTTTCATCCACTTCATAATGTTCTGAATCCTTGCTCAACATCATGGCAATTTCGGCCGCTTTAAAATATTTTTCACTAGGCCGATCAATCTGCCCTGAAATAATTAAAGGGGTGCGGGCTTCATCAATTAAAATAGAATCAACTTCATCAATTACACAAAAATTAAATGGTCGATGCACCACTTCTTCCATGGTAGTCGCCATATTATCCCGCAAATAGTCAAAACCCACCTCACTATTCGTCGCATAGGTAATATCACAACCATAACTATGCTTACGTTCTGCCGGTTCCATCGGTTGCTGAATCAAACCCACCGTCAAACCTAAAAATCTATGTACCTGCCCCATCCATTCTGCGTCACGGCGGGCTAAATAATCGTTAACAGTAATTACGTGCACACCCCGCCCACTCAAAGCATTCAAATAAGCCGGTAAGGTTGACACCAGGGTTTTACCTTCCCCGGTTTTCATTTCGGCGATTTGTCCCGTATGTAAAGTAATACCGCCTAATAGTTGCACATCAAAATGGCGCATTCCTAATACTCGTAAAGATGCCTCCCGCACTGTAGCAAAGGCTTCTGGTAATAATTCATCTAATAATTCTTTTTCTTCTGGCAGAGAACGGGTTTTATCTAATTTTTCCTTAAATTCTGCGGTTTTGGCCCGTAACTGATCATCACTTAAATTTTTTAAGTCTTCTTCTAATAAGTTAATTTCTGTTACCCAAGGCTGAATCTTCTTAATTTTGCGGGTATTGGGATCCCCAAATAAATTTCTTAGCATTTTATCTCACAATTTTAGATTATAGATTTACCGTATTTGTCAAAACAGTTGATCCAGATTATAACAAGGGAATGATGATCAATTTAACCAATTAATTTCCCTGGTTGAGGGGTTGTAATTTTTATTAAATATCGTTAAATATCCTAATTTTACAGGTTTTTATCTCATGGCAACAATATTAAGAGATTTAAGTTATCGCTATCAATGGTTATACGACAGTATTTCTCGCCTGAGTGCTTTAACTATTGGTGGAGAAAAACGGTTTAGACAACTGCCCTTAGAAAACTTAGAGATTAATCAGCAGACAAAAATATTAGACCTCTGTTGTGGTTCGGGGCAGGCAACGGCTTTTTTGGTGCAGTATTCCGATCAGGTGACGGGCTTAGATGCTTCCCCTTTATCCTTAACTAGGGCCAAGCATCATGTGCCTGAGGCCCAATATGTGGAAAGTTGGGCAGAAAATATGCCTTTTTCGCCGGCGGAATTTGATTTAGTACACACTAGTGCCGCTTTACATGAGATGACTGAGGTACAATTACAGGCAATTTTGGCGGAGGTATATCGGGTATTAAAACCCGGTGGTATTTTTACCCTGGCAGATTTTCACCAACCGACTAATATTGCTTTCTGGCCGGCGATCGCCCTATTTTTCTGGCTATTTGAAACGGAAACCTGTTGGCAATTTATTCAACAAGATTTAGGTAAATTATTAACGGATGTGGGGTTTACTATTATTCGGTCTAACTATTATGCTGGGGGCAGTTTACAGGTGATTCAAGCCCAAAAATAAATTAATCAATTGACAAGTCATCGGCAGTTTGATAGAGTTATCTGGATATTTGTGTTAAATACTGTGATTAGTTAAACTTCTGTCTCAATAAATCAGACAAGTTATAGATTAATCTATTAAACAGTAATAAATTTAATATTAGGGAGAGGTGGCAGAGCGGTTGAATGCGACGCACTCGAAATGCGTTAAGGGGGAAACTTCTTCGTGGGTTCAAATCCCACCCTCTCCGTTATTAATTATTGTTAATTATATATAATATTTGCGTGGTTGATCAGTTTAAAACTTTTGATACAACAGGGATTAATTAACCAAGGTGTCAATTGATGTTTCTATGCAAATTACCCTTTATGCTTAAAAGAAAGTCTTACTATTTCCTCGCAGTTTTTACAATAGTTTTGACTGTTGTATTAAATTCGTTTACGAATATATCTGTTGCCCTCAATGCTAATACAGCAAGCTATCAAACAGTTTATGGTCAGGAAGTCATTACGATTGTTCAATCAGTAACGTCACCTATAGAAAAAAATAATCTAAGTGACAATCCCAGTGATAATCCTAATCAAAATTCTGCTGTTCCCGTCGATAATACCGCTGTATTATTCCAAAATGATCGTTATGCAGTGAGAGTATTTCGGGATGGTAAGAATGCCTACGTTAATATTTATAACAAGCAAAATAAAACTCTGACCTTAAGAAAAGTTCCGGTCAAAATTACTCCCGCTAATAATCCCAAAAAAGATCCTATTAAATACATTGCCATTGTTGGTACAGAAAAATATATTGTGCTTCTGAGTCCTTTAGGTAATTCAGAATTAACTATTTTAAAAGGCAATGATGTTCTCTACCAAGAGGAAACTAATAGGGTAGAAATTGCCCAAAAAATATCAGGTATTTCTGATCAAGTTGTGCCTATCAATCCTACTGTGGAAACTGCAAAAAACCTATTTATTAATTTTGCTAAGTTAACTCTTTTTGCCCTCATGTTTTCTATGGCAGTTCGTTGGACCTTTGATGATGTGATCTGGCTATGGAAGCAACCTGCTCTATTAGGGCGATCGCTCCTTTCTGTATTAGTATTAATGCCTTTATTAGGGATATTAATTATTCTATTGATGCCAGGTTTAACTGTTGCTCAAAGGATTGGTATTGGGGCGATGATTGCCTGTCCTGGTGCGCCGATGATTGTTTTTAAAAGTTTAAAGGTGGGTGGTAATACCAAATTTGTTGCGAGTTTACAATTCATTATCTGTACAATTACTATTATTAGCATTCCTGTGACTGTTTTTCTGCTTAGTCAGTTATCTCCCAATGATGCCTGGTTATCCAGTGACAAAATTGCCACACAAGTCTTTTTTGCCCAAGTATTACCGATGGGTTTGGGAGTTTTAATTGCTGAATATTTACCAGAATTAGCAGAGGATTTAGTAGAACCGATCAGCAAAATTTCTAAATTAATGTTATTGGTAACTACGGTAATTCTCTTAACTTTAACCTTAGATAAAGTTCTGAATGCGGGATTTTTTGCCTACTTAGCGATGGTTTTAATAGCGATCGCCTCCCTGGCATTCGGTCATTTTCTGGGAGGACCGCAACCAGAAAATACGAGTGTACTTGCCTATGCTACAGCCACCCGCAACCCTGGTTTAGCATTATTATTAGTGAGTTTAAATTTCCCTAACCTTGATTATGTGAAAGGCGGTATTATTAATACTTTACTAACTTATGCTTTAATTACTGCTGTGATCTCTATTCCTTATACTTCTCAACGGAAAAAAGCCTTATTAGCAAATCCACCTGCCCAAGATCAACCTTGAGAGTTATTGATTAACACTCACGCATTACAGTCACAGTTTTTTTCCGTCGTAACTTTAGCTTTTGCATATAACGACATAGACTAGATTCACTCACCTGAATACCAGTCCGCTCAAAAATCTTCTCTTTCAATTCCCCTAAATATATATCCTTCTTCTCTTTCACCAATTCTTCTAATAAATGTTCATTTTCCCCTTTCAACTTAGAACGGCGATCGCCCCCTTGCGGTCGGGGGGCAATTTCACCAGTTTCCCGATAGCGCTTTAATAAGTTATAAACAAACGTCAAACTCACCTTGAATCTTTCTGCAATTTGCCTTTGAGAACCTTCCTGATTTTGCCATGCAGTTAATATCTTTTCCCGTAAATCAAGAGAATAAGCTGTGGCCATATCTGTCACCTATTTGTCTTTATCTATATATGTAATTAGAGTAACATATTTGATCTCAATTACCTTAACGACGTACCCGACCAGTAAAACCAGAGGCTTTAAATTGTTTTAACTGTAATGGTTCGGGCATAGTGGCAGGTACAGAAACCCTAATCTCAAAATCAGTCATACCAGGTGGAATTTCTTCTATTAAACCGAGACGACTACGATTTTCCATCACATCGTTAGCATCAGCATCATAGATGTGGCCAAAGACATCAGCGTCATAAATAGTTTTGTTAGTTGTATTATTAGCGGTACCAAAAACCAGAAAACAATTCATTTCCTGTAAATCCCCTCTCAAATCATCCCCCCCTGTCATTTCGGCTGGGCAACTTTTATAATCCACATTTAATAGGGGTATTTGCACTGAGGCCCAAGCTGGCAAAGAAAAACAGTAGGATAAAATGCTGAATACACAACTGATCAGAATGGTCAGCAATAATTGCGGGTATTTTTTCATATAAAAATCCTGGGCGATCGCCCGATAATTAAGATAATATTTTCCATACCAGACTTTTTTCCTATATTATGACAAATCAGGTGAAAATTTTTATATTTTTCTGGTATTTTAGGTCTTGACATTAGAGAGGTTTTCCCTCATATAGTAAGTAATCTAGTCAGAGCAATTCATTTAGAATTATTAAATCTGAATATGTGCTGGAATTTATATAACAATTTCAAATGATCATTGGTGTAAAGTTTCCTGTGAGATTGCTATATTCTGTCTGACAGGCAATATTGATCACACCTGATGAATAGCGATTTCATTTAAATAATCTGATATTAATAAATATTGAAATTTTGATAAGTATGATAAATTTTATAAATGACTGAAAAAGTCTGTAATTACTGGCCAATCAAGCACCAAGGATAAAACCTTAAGTAAATTACTTACTTTTTGTCAATCAGGGAAATTACGTAAACTATTAATGTAAAGTACTGCTGTACATAGTATATTAATATAATTGCCAACAATTTACTTACGTAAATTTTGTCAAAAAAAATTTTGTCAAAATACTTGTCTTTACAGAAAAGTAATGTACAATGATAATCAAGCAAACAATAATGGTTGCAAATAAAATTAAATCTCAGTCTTTTGTCAAACCATTTCAGCCGAATAAGGCAATAGAATTTTTCTAGTTACCAATACAAAATAAGCAATTGGTAAATCGACATAGTTAAATTATTTTTGTGTAAAAAACAACAAGCAGTTGTATAAGAGGCTGTGTAAACGATTGAGAATCTTACACTACTTAGACAAGCCACACTGCTTTAACTTATTAAAAAAAATTTGTGTATTTTCTTGCAATTATTTTTGCAAAATTACTAGAGGTATTTATGAAACAAATGGTATTACAACCTATGGAAAAATTACAGCGTCAAGTCTCCTCCTTAGTCAAATCAAATATTGTCAAACCTGATGATCGTCTATGGAAAATTGCTCTATTATTTGGCAATGATTGGCCTCATTGGAAAGAAGAACTACAAGATTTTGGTTTTTCCATGCAGGATCCAGTCAGTGAACTATTAGCAGTGGATGTTTGGGAAGATTAATAACGAAACAAACTAGTAAATTTTTCAATGATCATTTAATAATGATTCTTTAGGTGAGTACGATCAATAGTTTTCCAGCTAATCAATAGCAGATCAATTCGATTTAACTAAATAATCAATTATCAAAAATATATCAGTCATGCTTATCAATAGACTGGTATGACAGCACAAATTTTTCAACTAAAGACAACCTTCTAAAGCCGTCGCCAATTCCTTTGCCGTCTGATAGCGATCGCTCGGTTTAGGGGAGGTAACTTTCATGATCACCTCTGCTAATTGCGGAGTAATAGTAGGAATTGTATCAACAAAAAAACGATAACCATCGCCCCGATTATCATAATATTTAATCGGGCTTTCTGCCGTCAGTAAAAAAATTAAGGTAGAACCAATCGCATATAAATCCGATTGGGTAAGGGGTTGACCCCGATCCTGTTCCGGTGCGCTGTATCCTTCCGCCCCTATTCTTGTACCTGGTGGCGTACCAATTTCCTTCACCGCCCCAAAATCTAGCACAACTATATGATGATCTCGATGTCTTAATAGTAAATTAGCCGGCTTAATATCCCGATGAATCAGAGGCGGGGCTTGACTATGAATATAATCTAAAACTTCACAGGTTTGTAACATCCATCGGACAGCCCTGGCAATCACGACAGGTCCATGAGCAAAAATATATCTTTCTAAATCTTGCCCGTGAATCATCTCCATAATTAAATATTTTTTACCAGCTTCCACAAAATAATCAAAAAAGTGGGGAATACCATGATGATCTAACTTTTTCAAAGTACCCGCTTCCCTTTGAAACAATTCCTGGGCCTTCCGAATTTGAGCAATATCAGCATTCATTTCTTTTAATACCACTAAAGACTCTGCCGGATTTTGTCCTTGTGTTTGTCCTGAGATTTGTCGTTGATAGTGTTGCTCATCCCAAGCTAAGTAAGTAGTACCCATACCACCCTGACCAATCACCCGTAATATTTGGTATTGACGAATTTTTCTTTCTATTTTGACAGGTCGCCCACAATACACACAAAATAAATTATGGGGAGGATTTTCACCTGCTCTGGAGCAACATTGATTAGTATTACCAATTTTTATGGGAGCTACTATGGGAGTTGCGACAGGAGCAGCTAATATAAACTTAATTAACGGTCCCCCTTTTGCCAATTGCATCACATCATTGGGATAAATTACCGTTTCCGTTACCAATACACCATTCACAAAAGTACCATTAGTTCCCCGATTCTTCAAAATCCAACCACTGGAGGGAGAAGGACTCAAAGGCTTTAATTCCAAATGATAACGGGAAACCAGCGGATCAGTTAAAATAATTTGATTATCAGGGGCCCGTCCGATTTGAATGACAGGTTGATAGGGAAAATGCCATGTTTCTAATACTGCCTGAGTTTGAGGATGTAATAGGGTTAAACTGATCATCTATATTGTGGGAGAATTATTGATCATGGCAATTTCATTGTAAGAGGCAATTTATTAATTGCCTCTTAATATTTGCTAATTAAAAGCTAATCAAATTGTTCCTTAAGAAGCTACCTGAGCAGTCGAACGTTTCCGCCGGCGACCCTCTGCCACAGTTTGCTTTTCTTCATTAGTTGCTTCTTGATGATTATTACTAACGGGTATAGGAGTATCCTTCACCTTAACAGGTAAAGAAATATTTTCTATATCTTTGAGTTCCCTGGGTGAACCTTTAGCAATAGTTCCTTGTGCATAAGTATGGGTCTCATCTGGTTCAGGAGTCTGCATCAAAAATACTAATAAAGGATTAGTTTGTAATTCCCGTTTTAAAGCCCGTTGCAGAGCAACATCTAAATCAGCTTGCAAATTGACCCAATCCACACTAATACCATTATTTTTCATCGGTCTAGCCCATTCTGACCAACGACTAGCTAAGGTATTATCTAAAATGCGGGTGAGAGTATTTTGTAAATTAGTCACCGCTAAAGTTGTCACCACGCCCCGTAAATGTAATTCTGGTTTAGTTAATAATTTACCATCCCAATTAACAGCTACTGCGATCGTCACCACTCCATCTTCTGCTAACTGTTGCCGTTCCTTTAAGACATTCTGTTTAACAATACCAGAACGGGAAGAATCTACTAATTCTAAACCAGCGGTAACTTTACCATTAATCTGAATCGAATCTTCGGTTAATTCAACTACATCGCCGTTATCAATGATCACCATATTCTCAGCGGGAATACCCATGCTTTGAGCCGTCTTGGAATGCTGTACTAACATCCGATGTTCACCATGCACGGGAATAAAGAATTTAGGACGGGTCAAGGCAATCATTAATTTTTCATCTTCTTGACAGCCATGCCCGGAAACGTGAATACCTTTTTCTTTACCATAAACCACGTTTGCCCCTAACATCATTAATTTATCAATGGTATTAACCACAGCAATAGTATTACCGGGAATAGGGTTAGCAGAAAATACGACAGTATCGCCCTTTTTCACTTTGATTTCCCGATGATCGCCATTGGCAATCCTGGTCATAGCAGACATCGGTTCACCCTGGGAACCAGTAGTTAAAATTAATAACCGATCATCAGGAATACTTCTAACCGCTTGCAAGGGTACAAATAAACTATCTTCACACTTGATATAACCGAGAGTACGGGAATGGGCAATCACGTTTAACATGGAGCGACCAACAATTGCCACTGAGCGACCTTGTTTTTTCGCTATATCTAAAACAATAGCAATCCGGTGAACAGATGAGGCAAAAGTTGTCACCATTAAACGACCGGGAGCTTGGGCAAATACCCGATCTAAGTTAGGATAAACCGACATTTCTGAGGGAGTAAAACCAGGAATTTCCGCATTAGTCGAATCACTAATCAGACAATGCACTCCTTTTTCACCGTATTCGGCTAAACGCTGTAAATCAAAAAATTCACCATCTACAGGAGTGTGATCAATTTTGAAATCGCCTGTGTGAATGATTACACCGACAGGAGTTGTAATAGCTACCGTGAAACTATCAGCGATAGAGTGGGTATTACGAATATACTCCACAATAAAATATTTACCAATTCGCACCACATCACGGGGCTGTACTGTTCTTAGTTCCGTTTTTTTCAACATCCCCGCTTCTTCTAATTTTCCCCGTAAGAGAGCCATGGCTAATCGAGGACCGTGAATCACGGGTATTTCTAAATCTTTCAGATGAAAAGGAATACCCCCAATGTGATCTTCATGACCGTGGGTGACAATCATACCTTGGATTTTATGTTTGTTTTCCCGCAGATAGGTAATATCCGGTAACACAATATTTACACCGTGCATTCCATCTGTAGGAAAAGCTAAACCAGCATCTAACAGAATAATTTCATCTTTGTATTCAAATACGCAGGTATTTTTGCCAATCTCGTGCAATCCTCCCAAGGGAATCACTTTTAAGGCATTAGTAAGGGAACCGACTTTTCTATTGGTCATAATTGGTTTTGATTTTGATAACATGGTTTTCTTTGATTTTTCTCTTTTTCTCTTGAATTAGGGAAACTTGTATAAATACAGTTGCTTTTTGGTAAAACTATTAATTTCTGATTATTAATAATTCCCAGAAATTCTCAGATTTTTCTAATCGCTAGATCTGATGATTGATTTCTATTAAGTTTTTGGCAACTGCTGACATAATTTGAGGAAGCAGAATTTTATATGAGGATTATTAATAGGTGGTTAATTTAGATGGCATGGAATAGCATAATTTTTTTGAAATGAAAAAATTTCTTTTAATTGCTGGAATTATTGAAGTTAATTCCTGTTTGCCACTAATTTTCCTAAATATAGCAATTTTCCTACTACCTCATTTCACATAAATAATTATCATAAATCTAAAGCACTGATCACTACTTTTAATTTTTCAGTTATATCCGGGGGACAATCATCCAAGGGCGATCGCACCGAACCCACATCCCAGCCCTGTAATTTTAACGCAGTTTTAATCGGAATGGGATTAGTAGTCAGAAATAAGGATTTAAACAAATCTAGTAATTTCAGATGAATATTAGTCGCCTCGGCAGGTTTACCCTGTACAAATGCTTGGATCATTTGCTGAATTTGTTCACCGACTAAATGACTCGCCACACTCACTACCCCGTAACAACCGAGAGCTAACATCGGTAAGGTGAGGGAATCATCCCCAGAATAAATCGCAAACTCTGATGGCGTGACATGACGCACCTGACTAACTTGATCCAGATTACCACTGGCTTCTTTAATCGCCACAATATTGGGAATAGCTGCTAATTGAGCGACGGTTTCTGGCAATAAATTCTGCCCTGTCCGCCCAGGAATATTATACAACATAATCGGTAAATCGGGGGAAGATTGGGCGATCGCCTGAAAATGTTTATATAAACCTGATTGGGGCGGTTTATTATAATAGGGAACCACCTGCAGGGAACCATCTAAACCTAATTTAGCTGCTTGCTGGGTAGCAGAGATCGCTTCGTTGGTGCAATTAGAACCCGTGCCAGCAATTACTTTCCCCTTACCAGCGATCGCCTTTTGTACCACCTGAAATAATTGATATTCCTCATCCCAAGTCAAAGTAGGGGATTCGCCGGTTGTACCACAGACCACAATAGCATCACTACCATGATTCACTAAATAATCTGCTAATTTTTCCGCTTCACTATAATTAACACTACCATCCGCTGTAAACGGTGTGATCATCGCTGTGACCACTCTCCCAAAATTTACCACTATACTAATATGCCTCCCCGCATGAGCAGTTGATTAATAATTGTCTGTACATAAATACCTAAATTTTTTCAGTCAAGTTGCCAAATTAATAACATTTTTGAGAATTACTAATTAAACCAATTAAACTGTGACTGGCACTTTTAACCAATCCCGATCAGCTAATAATTCTGCTATTTGAATAGCATTCAAAGCCGCCCCTTTTCTAATTTGGTCGCCACATAACCATAGGTCTAAGGCATAGGGATGGGAAATATCTTGCCGGATTCGCCCGACTAATACATCATCTTCACCACTAGCATCTATGGGCATGGGAAAATAATTAGCTTGCCAATCTTCCACCAATTTTACGCCAGGAGCATCTTTAATCGCTTGCCGGGCTTTTTCCACAGGAAAAGGTTGAGCAAATTCTAAATTTAAGGCTTCTGAATGGGCTCTTAAAACTGGTACTCGCACACAGGTGGCAGTAATATTAATTTGATTATTACCAAATATTTTGCGAGTTTCATTCACCATCTTTAATTCTTCCTCACAATAACCATTATCGGTCAATGGGGAATTATGGGGAAACAAATTAAAGGCTAAAGGATAGGGAAAAATATCAGTTTTTGGCTCTTCTCCCTTTAAAATCGCTCTCGCCTGTTCCTTCATTTCTTCCATGGCCCTCGCACCAGCACCACTAGCTGACTGATAGGTAGCTGCTACAATTCTTTTAATCGGTTGAATTTGATGTAAAGGCCAAACAGCCACCGCCATTAAAATTGTCGTGCAGTTAGGATTGGCAATAATACCTCGATGATTTTTCGCCACTTCAGGATTCACTTCTGGCACAACTAAAGGAATTTGGGGATCCATTCTAAAAGCACTAGAATTATCCACCACTACCGCCCCAGCTTCTACCGCCTTAGTAGCCCATAGCTTAGAAGTTGACCCCCCAGCCGAAGCTAATACTAAATCAATATTTTTAAATGACTGATCATTGACTGCCTCAATCAGTAAATTTTCCCCTTGAAACTGAATAGTATTACCAGCCGAACGAGGTGAGGCTAATAACTTTAATTCTGCTAAAGGAAAATGCCGATTAGCTAATAATTCTAATAATTCTGTGCCAACTGCCCCTGTCGCCCCTAAAATAGCAACCCGATAATTTTTTGCCAAATTTTTATCTCCTTAATGATTAATGATTTGAATAACTCTTAAATAACTTAAATAAAATTTATTTTATAGAACCCATTTGGTATCTTTTGCCATAACCCTTACTACCAAACGATTTGACCTTAAACCAGCTTTTGGTTAAAATCCTTGCCCAGCAAGGATTTTATAATAGATCCAAAATGAGTTCTATAGCGGTTTTTATTCTAGGGTAGTAGGGGCAATTCATGAATTGCCCCTACGGTTGTTTGATCAAAAGATTCTTGTATCCAATAGACTAAAACTAGCCATATAGTCGTTTTATTTAGTTTAATCTGATAAATCTATTGATTATGCAATTGATTTTGATTTTGCACCTGCACAACACTATCAGCCTCTAACTGTTGTCGTCCATTCCTAATCACCCGCAACATATCGGCTAATTGATGCTCAATACTATTTAAAATATGATCGGCATATTCATCAGCTCCCTGTTGAATATCCTGACAATCCACTAAGGTTTGCGATCGCAATTCTTCCAATTCCTGGCGAGTTTGATAACGCACTTGCTCCATTTCACTAATAGTCGTCTGTTGCAGTAAATCACATTCCATTTGTACCTGTTGGCGTAATTGATCCGCCTCTTGTTTAGCCTGTTGGACTAAACCCATTTCATTTAAAATTTGGGCAGCCCGTTCCTCTGCCGCCGTAATCACTTCCTCCGCATACAATTGAGCTTCCCGAATAATCTCCTCCTTATGGCGGACAATTACCTCCGCTTCCTGGAAAGCCACTGGCAGATTTAAGCGGACCATATCTAACTGATCCAATAACTTCTCTTCGTCCACCAAAGTTCTACCAATCCAAGGGATTTCTGGACTACCTAAAATAATTTCCTCTAGGTAATTCAATTCCCGTTGAATATCAATCCCTGGTGCGACTTTTGGTAAATCGGGGGCAGGGGGCGAAACAGGAGGGACAGGAGGTACGGGACGACCATCATCTGATTCTATACTGGTTGGATTTGGGCGTAACATTTATATATATCTATCGCAACGTGGGCAGGTACGAGATGATCAACCGACCCGCCAAAGCGGGCAATTTCTTTCACCACACTACTACTTAAAAAACTATATTCATTAGAGGTGGCCAGAAAAACTGTCTCAATATCAGTAGAAAGAGTTTTATTAGTATGGGCCATTTGTAGTTCCATTTCAAAATCAGAAAGGACCCGCAAACCCCGAATCAGGACCTTTGCCCCTTGTACTTGGGCATATTTGACGGTCAAGCCATCAAAACTAGTTACCTCTATATTACTCAAATGTTCAGTTGCTAACCGAATTTGTTGCAGTCTTTGCTCAACTGTAAATAAGGGAGTTTTATGGGGATTGCCTAGCACAGCAACAATCACCGATGCAAATAGTTTGCTACTACGTTGAATAATATCAAGATGACCCAAGGTGATCGGATCAAAACTGCCGGGATAAATGGCAATCACAATATATTAAAAGTTAAATTCACTGGCAAATTATACTTTAGTTTTTTAATTTGATGAATCATTCAAAAATTAGTCAATGGGTGCAAAATCAGTTAGTTGATCGCTGGGAAAGGCGTTGGGTTTCCCCGGCCTATGCTGGTTGGTTATTAATATTCCTCACTTTATTTTTCTTTGGTTCTGCCACTAATACGATGGCGGGTTGGCTCTATGTAATTAGTGGGGTAAGTATGGCCATCTTATTTCTGGCAGCCATTTTACCGCCCCGCTCCCTTCGCAAATTAAAAGTACAACGGCAGGCGATCGCCCCGGTCAGCGTCGGTGATCAAATTACGGTGGAAATATCAGTCATTAATCAAAGTAACAAGCCCGTGACATTATTACAGGTGCGGGACCTGTTGCCCAATACTCTGGGCAAAGGGAGTGAGGGGATTGAGTATATTGGCCCCCGGCAACATTACCATTGGACCTATTTTATTCCTACAGAGAAAAGAGGGGTGCATCATTGGCAACAAGTCGAGTTAAGAAGTGCGGCCCCCTTTGGTTTATTTTATTGTCGGCGTAGTCGGGAGGCCAAAGCCACGGCAGTGGTTTATCCGCAGGTTTTACCTTTACACAATTGTCCTTTAATTGATGAAATAGGTCAAGAATCTAGTCCCCAATTATACGAGGGACGACGCAATCAAATGGCAACGGAAGGGGTAACTCGCACTTTAAGGCCCTATCGTTTTGGTGATCCTAGTCGTCTCATCCATTGGCGCAGTAGTGCCAAATATGGAGAATTGCGGGTAAGGGAATTAGAAATAGCGACAGGTGGCCAAGAAATTGTCATTGCTTTGGATAGTGGAGCAAATTGGGCCGATGAAGATTTTGAACAGGCCGTCATAGTGGCAGCCTCCCTCTATTTCTATACCAGTCGGCGATCGCAGTTAAATGTGCAGTTATGGACGGGGGGAACTGGTTTGGTTTATGGTAACTGGGTAGTATTACAGGCCTTAGCTTCAGTCAATGGCGGAGAAAATGTATTACATAGTCGGCCTGATCATTTACCCTTAATTTGGATTACCAATGATCGGGGCAGTTTAGGAGATTTGCCGATTGGTAGTCGTTGGGTATTATGGCGGGATGATATGACGCATCAGAAAGGATTAACGGGAACTTGTCCGGGTTTAGAGGTAATACCAGACCGTCCTTTAACGGAAATATTACAATCACCGCTTTATCGGCCTGTTTATTAAATTATTGAGATTGATCAATCGGAAAAAATAGCAAAAATATTTTTGTTTTTTCAGAAAGATCACCTACAGAAAAATACTTATTTACTAGCGATCGCCATTTATAAGTCCAGCTTTTGCCTGGAGATAGTTTCTAGGTTAATATTAGAAAACCTTTGACAAATTATTTGTAGCAGTATTATACAAAATGACAGAAAAGAACGGACAACTATCCAGTCAAAAATCCCTGGATGCCATGAAAAATTTTGCGGAAACATACGCCAAGCGGACTAATACTTATTTTTGTGTTGATCCGTCTGTAACGGCAGTAGTAATTGAAGGTTTAGCCAAACATAAAGATGAATTAGGGGCTCCTTTATGTCCTTGTCGTCATTATGAAGATAAGGAAGCAGAAGTGAAAGCAACTTTCTGGAATTGTCCTTGTGTACCGATGCGGGAGCGGAAAGAATGTCATTGTATGCTGTTTTTAACGCCTGAAAATGATTTTGCGGGTCAAGAGCAGAGTATTACGATAGAAGAGATTGAGGCAGTCAGAGCTACTCTAGCTTAGTTAATATTTAATCAATAAAATTTTTTCATAAGATAAATCGTCAGGATAATTAATTATTCTGACGATTTTTTTGATCAATAAAATATTTATTCTGTAGGTTTTTGTTCTAATTGAGCCATCTGTTGCCGGCGAAAACTAGCCGTCCGATCAATCGGAGCGCCAGCGACTGGAATTACTTGATATTGTCTTTCTTTTTCCAAGTGATTTAACTGGGTATAATCGACCCAATGAATACAGTTAACTGGACAAGTATCTATCGCTTCCTGAATTAACTCTTCATTATCACCAAATTGTTGAAAAACGCGCGATCGCCCGTGATCAGCTTCAATATAAAAAGTATTACGAGCAACGTGGGCACAGTGTTTACAACCAATACAAGTTATTTCATCCACATAAACACTAGTTTGTCTTAATAGTCCGCCCAATTCTGGTTCCAAGCCTGAGCGTTCTGGTACATCCCGTAATATTCCACCCAATTCTGGTTCCAAGCCAGAACGTTCTTCTGTATTAGTGAAATCAATATTTGTAAAATCTGGAGAATATTCTGACATACTGATTATTTCCCCTATTTTTGATAATTTTTGGAATATTTAAACTTGAACATCAATAAAACAAAACAGGCAAAAAGCCTGTTCAGAGTTGAGACAAAAATTAAAAGATTAGGTAAAAAATGTAAGAAATTGGCTATAACTACTCAGTTTTTCAACTGAATTTTAAACTGAAGCAGTTTGCCAACGTTGTACTACCAGGCGAATAGAACCATCCTCATTTTTTTGTTGTTCTGTCACTTGGAAGCCCTGTTTAGTTGTCTCATTAATCACAGTATGGTAGGCATAACGCTGGGTAACTTGATTTAAAAAACGCTCAACAGACCAAGCCTGTTGCCAAAATTGTAAATCAGCTACTAACTCATATTCCTTACCATTCCAACTGAAACCTAGATCGTAACCGTTTTCTTGGGAAATTACGACATCAGCTTTCTGGGTTAAACCCTTATAACCTCTGACATCTTGCGGTCCGCCTTTCCAATCAAGTCCTAAGTCAGTTAAAGCACTTTGTAAAGATTGCAGATTGCGAATTTGGGTTTTAATTTGGCTAAAGTGTGACATGGTAATTTTTGGTTAATAAACAACAAATTGTGCGGAAATAACTTGAGTATTTATCTATATTTTTTCCCTTTGCCAAATCTAGTTAGATTGACAATATTAAGAAAAAATAAAATAGAATTATCTGATTACCATTCGCTGGCTGTTACTTGATTAATATTAGTAGCAGTATTCGTTTGGTATGATTTTTGGGCGAAATATTCAGCGGTATTCTCCTGATGGAGGACAAGACCTAACTGCTCTTCAATCGCCTTGGTAACTTCAGCACAGGAGTTACCGATAATACCAGTAACTTTTTCCTGTACTCTGCCATCGGGGTAGATGACAAATTCCAGTGTTTCTAGGCTCATGGAGAAAGATGCCAATACTGATTAATATGGCTGTAAGTAAAAATTTCGTTATTTGTAAAGTTTGGCTTATATTTTCGGAACCGTCAAGGGAAAATTTTATATTTTGTATTTTAGATTTTTATTAATAGTTGAGTAATGGGTAATAGGGAATAGGGAATAGGTAATAGGTAATAGGTAATAGGTAATGGGGAATAGGGGCTTTTTGGTCGGTGACGGAATTTTAAGTAATTATTTGATTGATCAGAAGCGTTCTCTATCACAGATAATAAGAGATTGTTTTTATTTTTTTGCCTTTATTTATGACTAGAGAAACATTTACCAATAATTCCCCCATTAATGTCGGTATATTAGGTTTTGGTGGTTTGGGACAGGCTGCTACTCGCTTGTTGGCCCAAAAACAGGAAATGAATTGGGTATTGGCCGCTGATAAACACGGTTATGTATTCAATCCCCAGGGTCTGAATGCTGATCAGTGTATTAATACTTATCAAAGTCAGGGATCTGTCGGTTATATTGAGCCAAATGGTGTGTTAAGTCATGACAGTATTGCTGAGTTAATAGTCAAAGCAAATAATGTCCATGGTTATTTTTTGGCTTTACCAAATTTGCCTAATACTTTTATTGCTTCCGTGGTTCGACAATTTATTGACCTGGGTTGGCAAGGAGTATTAGTGGATGCGATTAAGCGGACTAGTGCGGTAGAGCAGTTATTAGCAATGCGGTCCGATTTAGAAAAGGCTGGTATTACCTATATGACTGGTTGTGGAGCGACCCCTGGTCTATTAACGGCGGCGGCTAGTTTAGCGGCGCAAAGTTATGTGGAAATTCACAGTGTGAAAATTACTTTCGGTGTGGGAATAGCTAATTGGGAAGCCTATCGGGCAACGATTCGGGAAGATATTGCCCATTTACCGGGTTATGATGTGCCGAAGGCTCAAGCGATGACCGATCAAGAAGTACAAGAGTTATTAGATCAGACTAATGGTTTATTAACCTTGGAAAATATGGAACACGCTGATGACCTAATATTAGAGTTAGCTGGTATTTGTTCCCGTGATCGGGTAACGGTGGGCGGTATTGTTGATACTCGTAATCCGAAAAAACCTTTAAGCACTAATGTGCAAATTACTGGGCGGACGTTTGAAGGGAAAATATCGACTCATACTTTTACTTTGGGTGATGAAACCAGTATGGCTGCCAATGTTTGCGGTCCGGCTTTTGGTTATTTGAAAACTGGTATTAATTTACATCGGCGGGGTGTAAGTGGTTTATTCACTTGTGCTGATGTCATGCCTCAGTTTGTACATTAAAGTTCTCAATATCACACTCAATGTCAGAATATAGCAATCTGAAATAGGTCGCAGTAAATAGTGGGAGCGTCTTGCTCCCTAGAATATTCTATTTTTGTCTAACAGTTTCAGGAAGTTAGGTATTATCATAGAAAGTAATAATAAAAATATTGGTATTAATTATGAGTTACTGTATTAATCCCCAATGCCAAGAGCCTCAAAATACTCGTTATCATAATACTTGTGAAAGTTGCGGTGCAGATTTATTACTAAAAAATCGTTATCGAATTATTAAACCACTGGGAGAAAGTTGGCAGAAACGCACTTTTCTAGCGATAGATATTGATCAACCTAGTCATCCGAGGGTAGTAATTAAACAATTTATTGGGCCGTTATCAAATCATATTTCCAGTCAATCAATAGTTTTAGAAAAATTAGGCAAAAATAGTCAATTACCTAGTTTATTAGCTTCTTTTCGACTAGATGAATACTTTTATTTAGTGCAACAATTTGTTACAGGTCATAGTTTAGCTAGTGATCTAAAATCTGGGCAAGAATTTGATGAGGAGCAAATTTGGCAATTATTAGAAGAAATGTTGCCAGTATTAGACTGTATTCATCAAAAAAATGTATTACACGGTGATATTAAACCAGAGAATATTATTCGACATTTTGACCAGGAGAAAAAAGCTCCTGTTTGGTCTTTGGTAGATTTAGATAATCAGCCCTACGAGGTTACTCACGATAAACTATTAGAGAAATCTCGATCTAAACAGTTAAATAGCTCTAATCCTAAGCACAGCCAGAAAAAAAGCAATCATTATAAACAAATTAAACCAATTAAAGTTCCTCAATATCAACCATTAACCACCGAATTACAAGGTTCCCCTGAATATGCTGCCCCAGAACAAATAGTGGGAGAAGCAATGCCCGCAAGTGATTTGTATAGTTTAGGTGTGGTGTGTATTCATGCCTTAACTCAAATGTCTCCCTTTGATTTATATGAAATTCAATCAGAGGAATGGGTTTGGCAGGATTATTTAAGATCGCCGGTAAGTGAAAAATTACAACAGATTTTAAATAAGCTAATTGCTAAAAATTATGAATACCGTTATCAAAATGCGAGTGAGGCGATCGCCGATATACAATCAAAACACAATGAAAATACTATTTCACCTTGGAAACATTGGGCAATGACTTGGGGAGCAGGAGTCGCCCTAGCTCTATTATCCGTCGGTTTAAATATAGATTTTTCACGTTATCATTCCCCATCTATTACTTTTCGTTATCCCCCCACTCCTGTGCCAGAGCATTTACCAGATTTTGCCCCTCTCAACCCTGTGGGAGTATCACCCTTACGCACTTTAGTGACTAAAGATAGTCCTATCTGGTCCATAGCGGTGACACCCAATGGGCAAATATTAGTAACAGCCCGCTCTAATGGGGAAATAGAATTAATTGATAAACAAACCGGCTCTGTTTTAAATACCTTAATAAGTCATGCTGGAGTGGTGAGGGCGATCGCTATTAGTCCTGATGGCGAAAAAATAGTGAGTGTTGGGGAAGATCAAACCGTCAAAGTTTGGCAATTATCCACCGGAGATTTATTACATATATTACGAGGTCATCAGGGGGATGTATTGAATGTGGCAATTAGTCCTGATGGCCGGGCGATCGCTAGTGTAGCGGTGGATGGTACAACTAAATTATGGAATTTATCTACTGGTGCTTTATTAACTACTTTACATAATAATCAGCGGGCGTTACAAACCGTTGCCTTTAGCCCCAATGGTGAAATATTAGCCACCGGCGGTGATGATCATCAAGTGAAATTATGGCAGTGGCAAAATTCTCAATTATTAGCCACATTAAAAGGGCATAATGAATCTGTTTGGTCGGTAGCGTTTAGCCCCGACGGGCAACGTTTAGCTAGTGGTAGTTGGGATCATACTATTAAAATTTGGGCGATTGGTGATCCAAATTTTAGTGGATCAGCTTTACCAGAACGTACAATCATCGGTCATACTGACAAAATTAACTCCCTCGTTTTTAATCGGGATGGCAGTATGTTAGCAAGTGCAGATTTTACCGGCACAATTAAATTATGGGATATGGCAACAGGTAATTTAACGGGTACTCTCAAATCTCATAATAGCTGGGTAGATTTATTCTTTGACCCGGTTAATCAAACTTTACTGAGTGGCAGTTTAGATTATGCGGTGAAGGAATGGCAATTACCAACCGAGGAATATTATCGACAATTTAACTGAAATTAAGATAATGAAAAGAATTTTATTCTATTTCACCCAAAATCAGTAGAGGCAATTGATAAATTTCCCTAAAGTTAAGTCAGGTGAGCGAAAAACTACTAAATGAGATTACTTTAAAATCTCTTCTAGTTTTTGCTGATTCCACAATTCTTGATATAAGCCAACTTGTTCTAATAACTCCTGATGGGTTCCCGTCTGCACAATTCTACCCCGCTCCATCACTAATATTCTGTCTGCCGTAGCGGCCGCTGACATTTGATGGGAAATGAAAATAACTGTTTTCTTTTTCCTCTCAGAAGAAAGATTATTCAGAATATTAGTGGCTGTTTGATTATCTACACTAGATAGAGCATCATCTAAAATTAAAATAGGTGCGTCAATTAATAAGGCTCTGGCTAAGGACATTCTCTGCCGTTGACCACCCGATAAAGTAATCCCCCGTTCCCCTACTAAAGTGTCGTATTGTTGGGGAAAATTGAGAATCTCTTGATAAATTTGAGCTTGTTTAGCAACTACTTCAATTTCTGCATCAGTTTTCGTCGGATCACCATAGGCAATATTATTCCTAATACTGGTACTAAATAAAAAACTCTCCTGCGGTACATAGGCGATCGCCCGCCGTAATTCATTTAAGTTTACCTGGGTGACATCATAACCATCTAAAAATAATTGATCAATATCAATATCCAATAAACGGGGAATAGAATTAGCTAGGGTTGATTTACCCGCACCAATCGGACCAACGATCGCCACTGTTTCCCCTGGTTTAATCGCAAAACTTACATGATCTAAAGCTGCTTCCTTTGCTCCCGCATAGGCATAAGTCAAATCCCTTGCCACTAACCAACCCTGCACGGGCGATCGCAAAGAAAAACTAGCTGTATCTTTCACCTGCGGTTGCACTTTTAAAATTTCTTCTAACCGATCAATACTCACTTCCCCCCGCTGATATGTGGTAATCGTTACCCCTAATAAAGCTGTGGGAAATACCAATCTTTCCACATAAATAGTCAGAGCAACAAAATTTCCCACTGTTAATTCACCACTTTCTAAGAGACCGCCACCAGCAGCTAATAAAATTAATAAACTTAAACTGGCAAGTCCGCCTAATACAGGAAATATAGTATTACGAGTTTTTGATAAACCTAAATTCGCTTTTAATAATTGTTTATTATGCCCATGAAATGCTAGTTTTTCATTATCTTCCTGGGAATAAATTTTAATTAAAGACATTCCGCTCATATCCTCTTGAATCAAATCAGTTAAAGTTGATAATTCTTCCTGTACTTCTAACTGTTGACTGCGTAACTTATCACTGAATAATTGCACCAGTATTAACATAAAAGGATAGACAGAAATTGCTAACAAAGTGAGCTTGACATTAATCGCTAACATGACTGGTAAAGTCAAAGCATAAGCAAAAATAGTATTAGCAATACTCAATACTGCAAAGCCTAATAGCCTACGAATACTGTCAATATCGCTGGTTGCTCGATTAATTAAATCACCAACTGTTCTACTACTAAAATAAGCTGGTTCTAAAGTTAATAAATGATTAAATATTTCTTGTTTTAAATCAAATTCTACTTGCCGACCCACCCCAAAAAGCCAGATACGAGATGCCATCCTAATTCCCCACATGACAGAGGCTAAAACTGCAATAATTACCGCATAATAAGTAAAATCATTGAGGCTATTAGCATCTTTCAAGTCATCAATCCCACGGCTAATTAATCTGGGAATATATACCCCTAAAATATTGACAACAAATAAAGCTAGTACGCCTAAACCAGCTTGCCGGTAATGGGGTTTTAAATAAGATATTAATTTTTTTAATCTGGAAGTAGAAGCCTGGGACATAAATTGATTTTATAGTGTATTTTTTATGAAATCTACGGGAAAATAATGAGGTATTTTAACATAAGTTTGATTAAAATAGAAAAATATTATTATTCGCCGGGTGTCAACTGTGGAAAAATCTAAGGAAGAGCATGATGATATTAAGGTAAGAGGACCGATTTCTGTGAAGGCAGAAGAAAGTAAAATTATTGTGGAAATCGGTGAAGAAAAAAAACCAAAACCACCCAAAAAAGATGCTCCCGGTATCAAGATTCTTTTTTATTTTTTAGCGATCGCCCTATTAATTACCGCTGTGATTGATGGTGGTATTGGTTTTCAACCGAGTCCTCGTCCTACTCATCAGCCCTATTACCCATCTCCTCGTTAATCTAGTAAATCAGTAGCAAATCCTTGAATAATCTCACCCTCAGAAAAAAGTTAAGAAAATATAAAAATCATGTTAGAATACTTAGACATATTTTGGAGTGTCCCATTTTCATACTTCGACGATCAACCACATGGCCTTAAATCGGTCAATTATCCTGCCAAATATGACACTCAATATCTGCCAAGTCTTACTCATAGAAAAAAATTCTGATCAGAATCAAATTAATCTGATCGAAAAAATATTATCAGATCAGGAACCTACTCCCCTAGGTTTAAATAAATTTGCCCTGACCTGCGTGAATGACTTGGCAGAAGGTTTAGAAAATTTACAAACAAATACCTTTGATGTTGTTTTATTAGACCTGACTTTAGGGGAAAATCAAGACCTAGAAACCCTCGCTACTTTGATTAACTGTTTTCCTAAAGTACCTGTGGTAGTGCTGATTGAAAATGACGATCCAACCTTAGTAGTTAAGGCATTTCAATTAGGCGCTCATGGTTTTCTACCAAAAAATAGTATTGATCGTAATTTATTGATTTATGCTCTGCGTCTGGCCATTGAAAGACAGGTGCAAATTATTCGACTGGAAACCATCCAAAAACAACAATCAGAACAGGAGTTAGAGTCTTTGGAAAGATTTGTCAATAGTACAATTACGAGTGTAACAGGTCGTTTATATGGTTCTGAACGCTTACACGAAAGTGCCCCTCATATTATTCAGGAATTCATTAAAGAATATAGTCATTTATTAGATTTAGCCTTAGAACAACAAGCCTATCGGATTGAACATAATATTTCTGATAAGCTGAGGCCATTAGCTGAAAAATTAGGATTATTAAAAGCTGGTCCCAGGGATGTGGTAGAAATACATACGCAAGCCTTGAGAGAAAAAACTAAAAATGTTAATTTAACTAAGGCACAAGCCTATGCAGTAGAAGGACGGTTAATGATTTTAGAATTAATGGGTTATCTCACTTCTTTTTACCGTAAATACTATATTGGACTAAGCAATATCAATATTTCTCAAGGTTTTCATAAAGCAAAGTAATGATGAAAAAATATTTGCTCAAGTTATATATCACGGGTAATTCTGCTAAATCTCAGCGGGCAATTACTAATTTACTAATTCTCTGTGAATCGGAATTAGCGGATCAATATCAAGTGGAAATTATTGATGTATTGGAACAGCCCCAAATCGCCGAAGATGAAAAGATTTTGGTAACGCCCACATTAATTAAACAATTACCTCCCCCTTTACAACGGATTATCGGTGATATGTCTAACACTGATAATGTATTATTAGGGTTGGATCTGGTTTCCAAAGAACTGGAATAGTTGAATATTTTCATATTTAAATTGGGTGAAAATATAGTTAATAATTAATAACTGTCACCTACAAAATATATGAAATTGGTGATTTGGAAATTATAATTGTAAATCTTTAAAGATAATCAGGTAATCAATTTTTATGAGTTTTATGAAGGAAGAGGACGCATCAGATTTTATTGAAAAAATGGAAACCCGAATTCCCGGCTTTGACTTTTTATCAGAAGGAGGTTTACCGGAGGGGCGAGCAACTTTAATTGCTGGTACGGCTGGTAGTGCCAAAACAGTTTTTGCCAGTCAATTTTTAGTAGAAGGTATTAAATTAGGACAACCAGGTGTCTTTGTTACTTTTGAAGAACCGCCCCAAGCGATTAGAAAGAATATGCGGGGTTTTGGTTGGAATATTAGAGAATGGGAATCAGAAAGATTATGGGCTTTTGTCGATGCTTCTCCTCAGCCAGGGGAACGACCACTTATCACTGGGGAATACGATTTAGGTCCGTTGCTTGCCCGGATTGAATATGCCGTAAAAAAATATAAGGCAAAACGCATCTCGATGGATTCCTTGGGAGCAATTTTTAGTCATTTAGCCGATAGTGCCCAGGTGAGAAATGATTTATTTAGTATTGCGGCGGCTTTGCGGGAATTGGGTGTGACTGCTATTATGACAGCGGAGCGGACCGAGGAATACGGCGAAATTAGTCGTTATGGTGTGGAAGAATTTGTGGCGGATAATGTGGTGATTTTGCGTAATGTTTTATCTGATGAAAAACGTCGACGCACCATCGAAATATTAAAATATCGGGGAACAGAACACCAAAAAGGGGAATTTCCTTTCACGATTATTTCGGGGCGGGGCGTGGTGATTATTCCCCTGTCTGCTATTGAGTTAGAACAGAAATCCTCAAATATTAGAATCACCTCCGGCAGTGAAGAACTAGATAGAATGTGTGGTGGTGGTTTCTTCCGAGATTCGATTATTCTGGTATCAGGGGCAACGGGTACAGGTAAAACCCTAATGGTCACAGAATTTATGGCTGGTGGTGTAAATAATGGGGAAAGATGTTTATTATTTGCCTTTGAAGAAAGTCGGGAACAGTTATATAGAAATGCGATTGGCTGGGGTGTAGATTTTAAACAGATGGAAAAAGATGGGATGTTAAAAGTCGTCTGTCGTTATCCAGAAAGTACGGGCTTAGAAAATCATTTAATTAAAATGAAAGATACGATTGAAGAATTTAAGCCAAACCGGGTAGCTGTGGATAGTTTATCAGCTTTAGAACGGGTTTCTAATTTAAAGAGTTTCCGGGAATTTATTGTCGGTTTAACTTGTTTTATTAAACAGCAGGAAATCGGTGGTCTATTTACTTCTACTACACCCACTTTAATGGGTGGTACTTCTATTACAGAGGCTCATATTTCTACTATTACTGACTCAATTATTTTATTAAGATATGTGGAAATGTATGGAGAAATGCGCCGGGGGATTACGGTATTAAAAATGCGAGGTTCTTTGCATGATAAAGATATTAGAGAGTTTTCTATTGATCATCAGGGGATGCACATTGGTAAATTATTTAGGAATGTGACTGGTATTTTAGCTGGTACTCCCATGTATGTAGCTCAGAATGAGGTAGAACGTTTGACAGGTTTATTTGATGATAGCACTTCTATTCTTTAGCTATTAAAAAAATATACTTGCAATCTTGCCAATAAATTAATAAAAAAATAGGGATAATTTAGGAATTACCCCTAATATTGTTTTAAACAATATTCAAATTAAATTATTTCAAATTCTCTAAACCGGCTGTCACTTTCGCTGACTCAATGCGATCGCCCTGTTGAATTTGATCAACCACATCCATGCCCTCAGTTACAGCACCAAATACGGCATAACTACCATCCAAAAAGGGTAGATCAGCTAAGGCAAAATAAAATTGGGAAGAAGCAGAATCCGGTAAATTAGAACGAGCCATAGCGATCGCCCCTCTCGTATGAGTGAGAGCCGGTTTTTTCTTAATACCAGCTTCCTCTAAAGTAGCACTATAAATAGGTTTATCCGATTCCTTACTATCAGCCGGCAAAATTTCCAAAGGAATATAACGCTCTACCCCACTTTGCGGATCAAGATAACCACCCGTACCTAAACGAGCTACCGGAAAAGTCGCATCCTTACTTTGCGGGTCGCCCCCTTGCACAACAAAAGGTTGCGGATCTCTTACCACCCGATGGAATACTAAGCCATCATAAACACCCTTATTCACCAAATCCACAAAATTACCCGCCGTGACAGGAGCCTTATTCCCATCAACTTTAATCGTAATCGGTGAACCTTTCACCGTCATGACTACTGTTGCTTCACCTGTTAATTTAGGAGAATTAATCACAGGAGTATTACTAGGAGATTTTTCCGCTAGAGTTGCTGTGGGCGTAACTACAGGCGTATTATTAGGCTCGGTAGTAGCATTTGTATTAGTAGTATTGGTCGTAGCCGTCAAACTATCACAGGCTGTTATTAATAATAAACAGCTTAAACAAAGTGGCAAAAACCACGAACGTTGATTCAACATTTTCACCATGATTAATAAATTTCCTATAAACCTTCCAACGGCACTTGTAAAAACTTCGCTAATTCCGCCGCATCAGTTTCTAATTTAGATAAAGGAATTGGTTGACCAACCCTAGTCAAAGTTATTTCCCGCCGATCCCTTAATTTCAAATAAATGGCCCGCTTCGGATTCAAACCCTCTTTAATATCAACCCGAATTGATTGTATGTCCTTAATTTCACAATCAAATTCCACTTGCCGATTTTTACCAGGAAACCCCCAACGGAAAATTTTGATTTTACCTGTACTTTGATTAAACTCATTAAAACCCGCTCCCAGGTCCCAAATAATCGTCAACCACAAATATAAACCTAACAAAGTTCCTGCTATCCCATAGAAACCCATGGCCAAACCCTGCGGTAAAAATATTAATTGGGTTGGGTCAGAAAAAGGTAAGAGATTAACTTTCGTATAACTAGAAATCCCTGATAAGAGGAAACCAACGCCACCCATACTCACAATCGTGGCCAAAAAATAATTACTTAAACGACGGGATCCCAAAATATCGGATCTCATCAGGCGATCGCCTGAGGATGTAGAAACAGTCATAAAATGTCCTTGTTTTTCGAAAATTGCTAAACTTCTTAACCATATGTATATTTATGTTAAGACTCTGAGAGGAACAGTGTCTGCATCTTCTCAAAGAAACTAAAAGGTAGTAGAATTGGCAGTTTAACACAAAGGGAAAATTTTATTCCCAGGTAAATTGCTGTCTATCTTTGGCAAATCTTAAGATTTTGTCTTGTCATTAAATGGCCTAGATAAAATTAAAAAAAATTTTTTCGCCCAAAAGTTCTGGGCAAACCTTAAAATTTAGACAATATACCAAGAAGCCTGATCTGCCTAAGTCCAATTATTGAATTTTAGTTAATCAAAATTCAATAATTAATTAAAGATGATCACCTTGAAAAAATTTCTTATTCGCCGACTGTAGGAGGTTGCGTGGTAACGATTTCTAATCCTTCAATGATGGGGGGCCGTGACATAGAATCAACTGGGTTTGCCTGGTGGTCTGGAAATGCCCGTCTCATTAATCTCTCTGGTAAACTGCTGGGTGCTCATGTTTCCCACGCCGGTTTAATCGTATTCTGGGCCGGGGCCATGATGTTATTTGAAGTGGCTCACTTTGTCCCAGAAAAACCAATGTACGAACAGGGCTTTATTCTCATGCCCCACGTTGCAACTTTAGGCTGGGGTATTGGTCCTGGTGGTGAAGTAACAGACGTATTTCCTTTCTTTGTCGTAGGTGTACTTCACTTAATTTCTTCTGCCGTTTTAGGGTTAGGCGGTGTTTATCATGCTCTGCGTGGTCCTGACACCTTAGAAGAATATTCTTCCTTCTTTGGTTATGACTGGAAAGATAAAAACCAAATGACTAATATTATTGGCTATCACCTGATCCTTTTGGGTTTTGGTGCATTGCTATTAGTATTTAAAGCGATGTTCTTTGGTGGTGTTTATGATACCTGGGCTCCCGGTGGTGGAGATGTACGGATTATTAATAACCCCACTTTGAACCCGGCTGTTATTTTTGGTTATTTATTACGCTCTCCCTTTGGTGGTGAAGGCTGGCTAGTTGGTGTTGACAATATGGAAGACATCATTGGCGGTCATATCTGGGTAGGTTTAATTTGTATTGGTGGCGGTATCTGGCATATTCTCACCAAACCTTTTGCTTGGGCACGTCGTGCTTTAATTTGGTCTGGTGAAGCCTATTTATCTTACAGTTTAGGTGCAGTATCGTTAATGGCCTTCATTGCTTCTTGCTTTGTCTGGTTTAACAATACCGCTTATCCTAGTGAGTTCTATGGTCCTACCAATGCAGAATCTTCTCAATCTCAATCTTTCGTATTCTTAATTCGTGACCAAAAATTAGGTGCGAATATTGCTACCTCTCAAGGTCCGACTGGTTTAGGTAAATACCTGATGCGTTCTCCGACTGGGGAAATCATCTTTGGTGGTGAAACCATGCGTTTCTGGGATTTCCGTGGTCCTTGGTTAGAGCCTCTACGTGGTCCTAATGGTTTAGACCTGAACAAGTTAAGAAATGACGTACAGCCTTGGCAAGTGCGTCGGGCTGCTGAATACATGACCCATGCTCCGAATGGTTCCATCAACTCTGTGGGTGGTATTATTACGGATATTAACGGGTTTAACTATGTTAACCCTCGTGCATGGTTAGCAGCTTCTCACTTTATTCTTTCCTTCTTCTTCCTAGTTGGTCATTTATGGCACGCTGGGCGGGCAAGAGCTGCGGAAGCAGGTTTTGAGAAAGGTATTGATCGGGAAAATGAAGCAGTATTATCTATGCCTAATTTAGACTAATACTATTCGTTTCTTGATAAACAAAAATGCACTATGGTATTTACCATGGTGCATTTTTTTGATTGCTATATTTCAAATCAGACAGATATGTAGGGTGTGTTAACGAAGTGTAATGCACCATTCCAAGGGTCTATCAGAAATTTTGTCTTAACTACCTGAATGGCTGCTATAAGTTTAATATTGTTGGAAATATAAAATTTGGGATAAATTTGGCATCAATGAGAATAGTTATCCAGCGGGTGAGATCATCGCAAGTATTAGTAGATGGGGAAATTGTCGGGCAAATAGGGCAAGGTTTAAATTTATTAGTGGGAATTGCTCCTACTGATACGGAGCAAGAATTAGATTGGCTGGTGAAAAAATGTTTAGAGTTGAGATTATTTCCTGATGAGACGGGGAAAGCCTGGGCAAAATCTGTATTAGAAATAGGTGGTGAATTATTAGTGGTTAGTCAATTTACCCTCTATGCTGATTGTCGTAAGGGTCGTCGCCCTTCTTTTGATGGTTCTGCTACACCGGAAATAGCGAAGAATTTATATTATTTATTTGTAGAAAAATTACGTTTAAGTGGTTTGAATGTAGCAACTGGAATATTTGGGGCGATGATGCAGGTTGATATTATTAATGATGGTCCTGTCACTATGATTTTAGAGAGGTAAGCAGAAGAATAATTAACAAAAAAAAGCGTTTGATAAAATATCAAACGCTTGAATCGAGGTATTTATGTTATGGAAAACTTTAAGATTTGTAAGAATCAACCACCCGCTACCGCTGGTACAATACTCACCTCATCGCCATCATTTAGGGCTGTATTGCTACCATCTAAAAATCTAATATCTTCACTATTGACGTAGAAATTTAAAAAGCGACGAGGTTCACCGGATTCATCACAGAGACTCTTTTTAATACCAGGACAGTTAGCTTCTAAACTATCAATCAGTTCCTTAATATTTGTACCGTCACATTGAATTGTCGCTTGTTCGTTAGTAAACTTCTGCAAAGCGGTAGGAACTAATACTTTAATGGTCATAATTTAATCTAGTTAATAATAGAATTTTACAAGGGAATTTTAAGGAGATTTTGATTAACTGTCAAGGTAATCAAATTTTACCAAAAGGTTTACAAGCGAGACGCTCGCTATAGGGTGAATACAGGGAGCGAGACGCTCCCACTTCCTAGATTTCTCAAAATTGATTTAGGATTCTATCACCTAGACTAAAACTTCTTGCCATTCTAAACGATCAAGGGTTTCAGCCCGTTTTAAAGCTCGCTCAAAACTATCTAATTTTGGATCGATAGTTAGAGGTTCACCCACATGATCTTGGACTGCTTCCTGGGTTTTCAAACCATTACCAGTAATATAAACAACGGTAGTTTCATCAGGATCAATTTTACCGGCTTCTACTAATTTCTGTAATACAGCTATTGTTGTGCCACCAGCGGTTTCGGTGAAAATACCTTCGGTTTCTGCTAATAGTTTAATTCCAGCAATAATTTCTTCATCGTTAACCGATTCAATATTACCGTTAGTTTTGCGAGCTAATTCTAAGGCATAAACTCCATCAGCCGGATTACCAATCGCAATAGATTTAGCAATAGTATTGGGTTTAACTGGGGTGACAAAATCTCTTTCTTCCCGGAAAGCGGAAGCTACAGGAGAACAACCTTCTGCTTGCGCACCACTAAAGCGGACGTGCTTGTCTTCCACTAAACCAACTTCTACAAATTCCCGGAAGCCTTTATGAATCTTGGTAAATAGTGAACCGGAAGCTATTGGGGCAACAATATGATCGGGTAATTTCCAACCTAATTGTTCTGCTACTTCATAACCTAAGGTTTTAGAACCTTCTGAATAGTAAGGGCGTAAATTAATATTGACAAAACCCCAACCGTAAGTATTCGCAACTTCGCAACAGAGGCGGTTAACTTGATCGTAATTGCCTCTGACTGCCATTAAAGTTGGTTTGTAGATTAAAGTACCTAATACTTTTCCGTACTCTAAATCAGAGGGAATAAATACACAACAATCTAAACCTGCCTTAGCTGCGATCGCAGCGGTGGAGTTGGCTAAGTTGCCGGTACTAGCACAGGACACAGTGGTAAAACCTAATTCTCTCGCCCGACTGAGGGCAACCGATACCACCCGATCCTTGAAACTGAGGGTGGGCATATTAACGGCATCGTTTTTAATATATAAATTCTTAATACCAAGGCGACGGGCTAAACGTTCTGATTTGATGAGGGGAGTCATACCTGTTCCTACATCAATCACATCATCAGTGGCTAAAGGTAGAAATGCTCGGTAACGCCAAATAGAATTGGGGCCTGCTTCAATCGTGGCTCGGCTCACCGTTTTCTTGAGAATCTCATAATTGTATTTCACTTCCAGCGGGCCAAAACATACATCACAAACGTGCTTGGCTTCTGGGACGTATTCCGCACCACATTCCTTACACGCCAGTTTGTCGAAAGCTGTACCAGTGGTGTGAATATGAGTATTCTTGGTGGCCTGAGTCATTATCTATTCTCCATTTAACGTTTTTGCCCGTCAATTTTATCGTTTCATATTAACTCACGAAAAAACTAGCGTCAACAATACCCGACTAGAAAAGTCGGGATTGGTAAAAAGTTTTATATGATTAAATTTCAGGCGTTTTTATCTATTTTGTCACAAAACTTAATAAAGTATTTCTATAATCTATTTAAGCAACCGTAGGGACAATTCATTAATTGCCCCTACTACCCTAGAATAAAAATAGCGATATGTAATCAGTTATCGAAAAATGATTACATATAAACAGAAAAAAATATTTAGGATGAACTACCTAACCGCCACTAACCGGAGGGACTAAAACTAATTCGTCACCATGCTGTAAAAAAGTGTCATCTGGCACAAATTCCATATTGATGGCAAACCGGGTGATTTCTCGCCAGTTGGATAATTCAGGGTGTTCAGTCAGCATCATATTAAAAATGTCAGTAACTGTAGTTTTTTCTGCCACAGTTAAGGTTAATTTTGGTTTATTATATATTTCTTGGTAAATAGCAAATAGTTTGACATTAATAGTTATTGTTTTTTCAGGCATATTTTCAGATATTTTTTGACATGAAATATTTGGAGTGGGAGCGTCTTGTTCCCTGTCTCGCTCCCGATCTCCCACAGATAAATAGTGAATTAGACGGGGGTTAATACTCCTGATAGTCGTTTATTAGGACTTTGATAATAACTGGCAATAATTGCCACCATCAACCACCACAAAGTATTAATTTCCGGGCGATACCACACCGTATCAACAAAACCTTGAGACATTAAACCAGTCATACCAGCTAAGGCGGCAAGAATCCAATAACCATCAGGATTATAGGTTTCTCTTAAGCGACCTAATTGTTTAATACCTTGAGCGACTGTGACTATTAATAGCCAAATAAAAGTACAGAGACCAATAATGCCAGTTTCTACTGCTATTTCTAAGAGAATAGAATAGGCACTGAGAGCGGTAAAACGGGGTTTTTGATAGATGGGATAAACCTTATTAAAGGCTGCATTACCTGGTCCGATGCCTAAGAATGGTCGGTCTTTAATCATTTCGATGACGGCTAACCAGACGTTAATCCGAAAATTATTACTACTATCGCCCCGTCCAGCAAATATGGTGAGAAAACGATCTCGTAAGGGTTCTAATACAATTAAACTGAGGGCAATGATTAATATTAAACTGCCTAAAGCTATGGGTAAAGACCATTTCTGCCAAAAATCAGACATTTTAGGTTTCCACCAATACCACATTAACAATAACATCACTACTATTAAGGCAACAAAAGCAATCCAGGCTCCTCGACTGCCGGTATAACGTAAACAGGAGGCATTGACTAAAAACATTGTCACGGCTAAGGCTTTAGTTGCCCAAGATTTCCAGGCAAAAATTGCCACAATACTCAGGGCGATCGCTGGTATTAGATAGGCTCCTAGTAAATTGGGATTACCTAAATAACTATAGGCTCGTGTATCTTGAGCTTGCAGTGAACCAGGATCATTCCAGGTCGCTAGAGGAGGGACTTTCGCTATCCATTGCCGAATACCATAAATACTGACGATCAGGGAAATATGCAAATAAATAGTGATTAACCATTTACGAAATTTACTAGTTTGTAAGACCCTCGCCATGAAGGTGAAAAATAGTAAATAAAGGGTTAATTTCACTAAACCTGTAAGAGCAGCCGCTTTAACAGGTGATAAAGCTGTGGCGATAACGGCGATCGCCCAATAGGCTAAGACTAATAGGTGAATAGGGGAAAAGGTTTCTAGGGATTCATCAGATAAGGTGAGTAATACCCAGAAAGCCACACCAGCGATTAATAATAGACCAATTAAACTATTACTGACAAAGGGCGAGAGGGCAAATACTAGGGCAATTAATAAAAAGCCTATAGTTTCTGCCCATTGCATGAGAAAACTACTTTGTCGCCATTCTCGTAGGGAACCACTTAACCAATGATAAAGATAACTATGATTTTTCCATTGGGAGGGATGCAGATGGGCAAGACCAATATTCTGCCAAATTTCACTCATATATTAATTAATTTTATATAATTTTTGACTAGTGCATTTAATTAAAAAATTGAATTGAAAAATTAATGGGTTAAAAGTTCCATACTTTCTAAATCATTTAAGGTTTGTAAGGCGGCTTCCTCATCTAAAATATTCAGGGCAAAACCGACGTGAACAACTACATAATCACCGATTTTGGCTTCTGGTACATAGGCAAGATTGACTTCTTTCACCACGCCCCCAAAACTGACTTTACCAATAATACTTAAAGGATCATTACCGCTCATACTAAGAATTTTGCCTGGTACTGCTAAACACATAAAATTTTCTCCTGAGTATTTTCAATCAGTATTTTCACAAGTAGAATAGTTTTTCTAGTTGATCTACTTATTTGCCAATAAATGTTTCATGGCGATCGCCTGAGCTGCCGGCATCTGCCCATAGGTAAAAATATAAGGGGTATTTTCAGGCAATTCTGGTAAGAATAATTCTAGGGTATAAGGACTACCATAAATTACTAAGGCCTGTAATTGTTGATTGGCGATTAATTGCCGGTAACATTTTTGGGCGATCGCTACTAAAATAGCACTATTTCTAAAAGCGTTACCTCTAATAAATACTTGCAATATTGTACCGTCGGGCTGTTCGTTAGTATTACCCGTATAATCAGGGGTATGGGTATCAATCAGTTCTAACTGATAACCATGTTTTGCCGGTGTGGCGATCGCTTCCGTCTGATTATCGAGGAAAGGAGTATTAATCAAATCATCTACAATAATCAGGTTACGTCCTTTACCCGTTTTTGTTAACTGGGGAGTCAGGGGTAAATTACCAGATTGTAAAGATTTATTTAAAATTTGGTTAGTAAGAGTGATCGCCTGCTCTGTGCAAATACGGGGGCGAAAATCATGAATAGTTATTCCTGTACTAGCAGGATGATGTTTGGCTTGTATATTCCATTGGGGACAAACTTTATGTTTGGCTTGGAAAATTCTTTCTACTGAGGCTTCTATCCGTTCCCGTGAAATTTTTCCCTGATCAACGGCATCACAGACGGCTTTAATCGCAATTTCTGGATCGACTGGCATTAATAAAATATCAGCCCCGGCTAATACGGCTAAAACAGGAGCCTGATCAGGACCGTATTGATCGGCGATCGCCCCCATCACTAAAGCATCGGTGACAACTAGACCATTAAAACCTAAAGTTTGTCGTAATTTTTCATTAATAATAGAAGGTGATAAGGTAGCCGGCAAATCCTTATCCCAGTTAGGAATTAACAAATGAGCCGTCATCACCGCATCTACGCCCTGGGCGATCGCTTCTCGAAAAGGCGGTAATTCTATATCCCGTAAACGTTCCATAGAGTGGGGAATTACGGGTAATTCTACATGGGAATCAGTCGCCGTATCACCATGACCAGGAAAATGTTTGGCTGTAGTTAATACAAGATATTGGGCGGCTCCCCGCATAAAAGCCGTCGTTAATTGAATAACTGTTTCGGTATCTTCCCCAAAGGAGCGAATATTAATCACTGGATTATCAGGATTATTATTAACATCTACCACCGGACCGAGGATCCAATTTAAACCAATCGCTAAGGCTTCCTGAGCGGTAATATCACCCATTTTTTTCGCATAGGATTTACCGACGGCGGGATGATTTTTGGCAATAGCGGCGATCGCCATAGGTGGCGGAAACCATGTGGCTCCAGCAAAACGCTGTCCGACTCCTTCCTCAATATCCGCTGCTAATAATAGGGGAATTTTTGCCCAACTTTGTAACTCTTGCGTCCGGGCTGCTAATTCCCAGGCACTGCCATCGACAAAAATTATTCCACCGATCCCCAAATTTTCAATCCAATCACGTAAAGTATTCAGCGGTGGTTCCCATAAGGGGTATCTAATTTGATGATCAAATAAATGCCCAGAAGCTCGGACAACAATCATCTGAGCAACTAATTGCGATAAAGATAAACTCATTTTTAATAATTAAATAATAACTTTTAACAAAAATTTTCTATTTCATGGAAAAATCCCCGGTACAAAAGACACGGGGAAATATTAATTTTATCTAGGTAGATAAAGCTAATTAACGGCTAATTAACGGCAACTACTTCCACGATTTCTGGAATACTATCTCTTAATTTCCGTTCAATTCCCATTTTTAAAGTCATGGCAGAACTAGGACAGGAACCACACGCCCCTTGTAAACGTAAATTAACAATAGGGCCATCAATTTCCACTAATTCCACATTGCCACCATCTGCCATCAAATAGGGGCGTAATTCGTCTAAAACAGTTTCCACATTTTCGGGAGTAAGAGCTAAACCCATATTTTTTATGCCTCTGTCAAAAAGTAATTAATACTTATTTTATGGCTAATCGCTATTTGTTGGTAACTAACTAGCGTTAATTAAGCAGTGTTTAAATTACAGCCGGTTACAGTAACTGAGTATTAGCAAAAGTAAACTCTGTAGTTGTCATTTGACCTTTTTCTTCAGAACGGATGACTTGTTTCGTCAGTAAATAGTAATCACCCGCTTGAGTATAGGTATCTTGAAAATTCACGACTTTAATTAATTCATTGGTTTGGGAGTTACGAAAAGTTGCTTGATAGTCAGTGGCCACATATCCCATGCCCGTATCTAAACCGGCACGAGTATCAATGACAAAAGCCATTGGTCCCATGACCCGACTAACTTGACAAATTTCCTTACCCCGCAATTTATAATTAGAACCCATGGCATCACCGCTCACTAATATTTCTACGGCTCCCGATGGGTCAGTATCTCCAAAGGTAAAAGTATTTTTACCGTGGGTATTAGCAAAAGTAGAGCGTTTGCGATGGGTGACAATATCTCTTAACTGATGCTCAATACTTTGTTTGACGGTTTCATCAGTAATACCTAATACCTCTGTTGTCAAATCACGATTAATTTGAATTTGGCCTTGATAAACTTCATCAGCCTGTTTTACTGTAATCTCAGCCCGATAACCAGGAAAATTTGCATCCCAGGTATAACGATGTTCATAGGCGGCTTGGAAAAATTCTTGAGCAGTAATAGTTGTACTTTCAGTCATGTTAGAGATGTTGTAAAGATTTTGAGAAAAAAATAATTAATTTTTATGTTAGCATATTCGCTTATGTTTATGAAAATTGTGTTAAAAATTTAATTGATAATTTGTTTGATCACTGATCGAAAATATTGAAATTATTAGTTATCAAAAATATTACAAATACTATAAAAATATTATAAAATAATTATGGTTCCTGATCTCACTGAATTTGGTTATGCAATTATTAAACCCATAGATGCAATTCATAGTACTCTGAAATTTAATAATATATATAATTTTTATCAAGGTTTAATGATTAGTAATAATCAACCAGTTTTTATTAAAGAATTTCCGATTAATCATATCAACCAAAATATTGATGAAAAGTGGCAAGAATTAACAGCTAGTGAACAGGAAGAATCTTTATTAAAATCCTTAGATCATCCCCGTTTATCTAAGTATATTGCTACGGTTAAAACCGATCAGACAATTTATATTATTAGTGAATTTATTGATTTTCCCAGTTTAGCAAAATTGCAGGGGAAATTCACAGCGGCGGCGGTGAAAAAGTTTGCTTTATCAATGTTAGAAATTTTGATTTATTTACAACGGCAAAAACCGTCTATTATTCATGGGCAGATTTTACCGGAAAATATTTTAATTGACCAAGAATTTAATGCTTATTTAATTAATTTTTCTCTTAATCAAATAGAAGCCCCTCATAGCAATTTATTATTAGGACCGCAAGAAAAATTAGATGGAGTTTTCAATATTACTTCTGATCTATATAATTTAGGTTTAATTTGTCTGACTTTATTAACTGGTAAGTCCTTAGATAAAGTCTTAAAATTAAGTGATCAATACTACGTATTTCCAGTTAAAAAAATTGTACCTAGTTTGAGCGAATTATTTATTATGTGGTTCAGACAAATATTAGCCCCTAATCAGGATAAACGTTTTCAAAATGCTATGGCTGCTTCTGGGGCTTTAAGACCAATTCCTGTATTAGGTGATGCTGCTATGTTACAGAAAGCAGATACTGAGGAAATTCGTCCTTTGAAAAAGTCGGTGGTGATCGTATTAACGGCGACAACAATTGCTATTTTGAGTGGCACTATTTGGATTAGTTGGGGAATTTGGTTAAGGCAACATTCTCCAGAATACAAGAGCAATCCACCCACTCAAGTATTATTTTATGATGAAATCATCATTATTTAAAATTAAAATTTTGATAAACTTGATTTTTTTAAATCAAGTTTATGCTTCTACTATAGAGTAGTTAATTGTAATACATTTTAATAAATCACAATAATTTAATTACAAATAAAAAATAATGTCCATATTTCAACAGCTAGAAAAATTTGTTAGAGATGTTTTTAAAACTTCTTTGGAAATATTTTTTAATGCACTTAAAATGAGTCCCAATGCACAAGGCTATGTTAGTGGTTCTATTACCGAATTAATTTTAAAAAATAAAATAGAGGAATTAAACTTTGAAGTTAAAAGAATTAGAGAAAAATGGGAAGGACAAAAACATCCCAATCATCATGGAGATTTTTATTTTCGTCGAGATCAAGGAAGTTGGTTTGTTCTTGAATCAAAGGGTTTAAAATCCAATTCTGAAAAATGGCATAAATTGTATAATCTGAAGTCTTTAACAAAGTTTTTATATGATAATCATGATAAAATTAACTGGATAGATATGACAAAAGAAATTGAACCTCAAATAAAAGAATGGATTCATGAAAATTTACCAAAATTTGAAAAAGAATACAAAGATCCTCTTTATGATTATGAGGAAATCCAAAAATATTATAGAAATTCCCCCAAACGACCTACAGAAAAATCAAGAATAATAGATGATTTATCTATTTACAATAGGGAAGAAATTCAGACAATGATTGAAGATAGATTGAATTATGTCATGTGTAAGGTCAAAGTTTTAGAAAGTCATTTTGTTTCTGGTACTTCAGGATCAAGTGCTAGAACGCAAGCTACACCTAGAAAAGATGAGTTTAATATAATTTCTGTTGATATTTTTTTGCGTTATACAGAGCATAAGTTTTTGTTTGCTAATCCTAAACAATTAGAATCTTCAGGAGATGATGCTAATCATTTGCAACAAAACTATATTATAGGTTTTATATTTACTAATTCAGAAAATCTCTTAGAGTTAAATTTAACTAATGAATGGTATGAAAACTTTACTGAAGTTTTTGAAACATTAAATGAGGAAGATTCAGTAAATGAATCAGAGATGCAAGTAGATAATAGAAATGTTGTTAATTCTATGAATTAAATAGTTAGTCAATTTAATTTTATGGTATTATCTCTTTAAAATATTGATAAATAATACTAATGAATAAATCTTTAATTAAATCAGATAATCTGTTAAAAATATTTGAGGAAATTCATAATTATATTTATGCGAACGATAGTCTTTCTCCTCAACAAACTTTAGAAGAATTTGTCAAAATACTGTTTATTAAAATATTTGCTGAAAACAATCAAAATAATCAATTTTTGATTACCTCAGTAGAGTGGAAAGATATAGAAAAAGGTGAAATAGTCAAATCTTTTATAGAAAGAATTGATCACTTATTTACACAAACAAAATCAACCTATCCTGATCTTTTTCCAGCGGGCGATCGCCTGAATATATCGCCTATTAGTTTAGGTTTTATCGTTGATAAATTACAAAATATTTCCCTGACTAATTCCACTGATGATAGTAAAGGTTTAGCTTTTCAAAAATTCTTATCACATCAAGAAAAAAATGGTAGAGGTCAATTTTTTACACCGCCACCTGTAATAGATTTATGTGTAGAAATTATGCAACCACAACCGCACGAAACTATTATTGATCCGGCCTGTGGTAGCGGTGGTTTTCTTATATCAGCCCTGAAATATTTGACAAATAAGTTTCCTGATATTCCTAAATCACAAATTATTCAAGAAAATTTATTTGGTATAGATATTAATAAAAGTATTGCTCGATTAGCTACGATGAAATTGCTTTTAGAAGCTAATACAAAAAATCAGATTTATTGTGATAATTCTCTAACAAATTTTCCTAGTATTAAAACTAATCTTGATCAGCCAGCAGGTTTTGATATTGTGTTAGCTAACCCGCCCTTTGGGGCAACTGGTAAAATTACGAATAGTCAAATTTTGGCACAGTTTGATTTGGGTCATAAATGGAAAAAGTTAGAAAAAAAATTTATTATTAGTGAAAAATTATTAACGGGACAATCACCAGAAATATTATTTATTGAATGTTGTTTAAATCTATTAAAACCGGGCGGTAGAATGGCAATAGTTTTGCCTAATGGTAATTTAGAAAATCCTTCTGCTGAATATTTACGATCTTATATTCAACAAAAAGCTCAAATATTAGCGGTGATTAATTTACCACCAGAGACTTTTATTCCCTATGGTACTGGGGTAAAAACTTCTTTATTATTTTTAGAAAAATCAACTTTAATAACTCCTAATAATATTAATAAATATTCTATATTTTTTGGGCAGGTAAAAAAATTAGGTTATCAAGGGAATAAAAATGCTAGTCCTATTTATCAGAAAAATAGTTTAGGTGAATTTATTGAAAATCAGCCAGGAGAAAAAATATTAGACGAGGATTTTACAACTGTAATTAATGATTATTATCAATTTCAAAAATATGAGAAAACTCAACGCAAAAAGTCTTTTGTTAGTAATAATGCTTTTGCCCTACCAGTTCATCAATTAAAAGGTCGGCTTGATTATGATTTTTATGCTCCCCAAAATCGTTTATTATCTAGCTTGGTGAAATCGGCTAATCAAGTTTATTTGGGTGATGTGGTAGAAATTGTTAAAAATAAAAGTGCTAAATTAAAACAACCAGATCAGTCTATTGAATATGTAGAATTATCGGATATTAATACCCATAGTTTTGAGATTATTAATACAACTAATTATTTAGTGAATCAATTACCCAGTCGGGCAAGTTATGAATTAGTTACAGGTGATATTATTACGGCGGTGGCGGGGAATTCTGTTGGTACTCGTAAACACGCTACAGCCATGGTGACAGCAGAATTTGCTGGTTGTATTTGTACGAATGGTTTGCGGGTTTTACGTCAGCCGACGATTGACCCCTATTTTTTATTGTACTTTCTCAAATCAGAAATATTTTTACAACAAATGTTACGTTATCGCACCGGGGCAGCAATTCCCAGCGTTTCAGAACAAGATCTGATGCAAATTATTATTTATTTGCCAGAAAGTCAGGTGATTCATAATATTAGTCGCAAGGTACAAAAAGCCTTGCAATTAAGACAGACTGCTCAAAAGGAGTTGGCTAGTATTGCGGTTTTTTCTCCAGTTTAGTAGATTGTAATTTATTCATGAAGCTACAGTAATCCATTTTTCCGTCCGTTGCAAAATTGCTCCCGTTCGCCTAATAGCAATACTTGTATGAGCTATTAAATTTAAAATTTGCGGATCAATTCCGCCATCCCGCAAAATATTAATTTCCCCAGCAGAACAGCCTAATAATTCTAAATAGGCTAATAACCAGCCGGTTAATTGCACCTGATTAATACTACCTGAGCCTTGACATAAATAACAGGAGGCTGACTCTATTTGCAGACACTGGGGACACAACCAACGGCGATCGCCCTCGTTAGTGATTTGATGAATACTATTATTAGATAAGGCTGTAATATGATGAGCAACTGTTTGGGGAAAACTAGATGGTGGTGAATAGGCTTCTTTTAAATTTTTTAAATTGTTGAGAGGTTTATTTATAGTCGGGTGAGATGGCAAAGATTTAATATTATTAGGAACTGGTGAAGTAGAAGATTTTACTGTAGTTTTCACAAGTTCTTCTGATGGCATAGTGATTGATGGAGTTTTTACCTGATCACTTTGATCCGCACTTAGATTAATATCCGTTGGTAAATTCACCATGACTGAAGGCAGAGCCGGTGAAAATAAATCATTTTGGTTAACTTGATAATGTTCAATCGCTAATAACCAAGTCCGTTTATGTCTGAGGTCTCCATATTTTTTCACTTGATCGGGCGACAGTCCCAGGGCGATCGCTTGTTGTCTGAGAGTTTCTAAGGATGGGTTATAGCTACCAGAAAAAGATGACATAAGAGGATCATTTTTAATTTAATAATTTTGAATAGTTTTAATTACCAGAATTTTAATGAGAAAAAATACATTTAGTTAATTCTAGGTGGATGTGAGATTTTTTGATCAGAAATTTAGTTAAAAAAGCGGTTTTTATCCTGGGGTAGTAGGGGCAATTTGTGAATTGCCCGACGGTAAAATGATAACGGCCCTGCCAAGTTAACCTAAATAATTGACAATATAGAAAATCCTTGTAAAATGTCAAAAATACCATAACTAATTAATTCCTGTCTGAATATTTCAAAATATATAGTTCAAAAAATCTAGCAATCCGAAAAAAGTTAAAAATGCCATTAAAATCTATTGATCCTTCTGTATCAGCGAATACTGTAGCTAATACTAATGACGCACTGGCAATTAACCCTACAGAAATTTTCACCCTGGATGTGCAGGGAATGAAATGTGCCGGTTGTGTGGCGGCGGTGGAAAGGCAAATTAAACAAATTAATGGAGTCGTTGCCGTCCGGGTGAATTTGGCGACGGAAGTGGCAACCGTTGAGGGAGAAACTGGCAAAATTCAGGTGGAGGCGATCGCAACCAGTTTAACTAATAAAGGTTTTCCCACCCAACCCCGCCAATCAGGACAAATCGGCATTAACCTGATTAATCAGCGACAGGCTAATCATGCCCAGGAAATTAAACAACAAATTATTAATATTGCGATCGCCGGTAGTTTAATTATTCTCTCAGGCTTAGGACATTTAGATCATGTATTAGGTGAAGGTGGTAATTTTTTAACAGGTTTAAATAATATTTGGTTACATTGGGGTTTTGCTACTTTAGCCCTATTAATACCAGGGCGGGCAATCATCATTGACGGCATGAAAAGTTTAGGTCGTAATGCTCCTAATATGAATACCTTAGTCAGTTTAGGAGCCTTAACCGCCTATTTTACCAGTGCGATCGCCCTATTATTTCCGGCTTTGGGATGGGAATGTTTTTTTGATGAGCCGGTAATGATTCTCGGTTTTATTTTATTAGGCAAAACCTTAGAAAAACAGGCTCGGTATCGGGCTAGTAATAATTTACAATCCTTAATTGCTCTGCAACCAATCACCGCCCGACTAGTTGCCAAACCAGATTGCACAAATGCGGCTAATAGCTTAGAAATTCCTGCCCAACAGGTGAAAATTGGTGAATATTTATTAGTTTTACCCGGTGAAAAAATCCCGGTAGATGGTTGTCTCTGTACAGGTCAAACTACGGTTAATGAAGCAATGTTAACCGGCGAATCCATGCCAGTATTGAAAGAAACGAGCGATCGCCTATTAGCGGGGACGATTAATCAAACGGGGGTGATTACCATGCAGGCAGAAGCGACGGGTAATAGTACACAGGTTGCTCAAATTATTCAGTTAGTGGAAACAGCCCAAACCCGCAAAGCGCCCATTCAATATTTAGCTGATACGGTAGCCGGTTATTTTACTTATAGTGTTATGGCGATCGCCCTGCTGACATTTCTCTTTTGGTATTTGCTGGGTGTGCATATTTGGCCGGAGGTATTAGATTTACCGGCTGATAATTTACTAAATCATAATATGGTAATGGGAGAACATTTCCATAACACTACTAGCCCGCTGTTACTCAGTACCAAATTAGCGATCGCCGTTTTAGTGATTGCCTGCCCCTGTGCCTTGGGATTAGCGACACCCACCGCAATTTTAGTTGGTTCGGGAGTTGGTAGTCAGGCGGGATTATTAATTAAAGGTGGTGATATTTTAGAAAAAGTACATCAGTTAGATACAATTATTTTTGATAAAACTGGTACTTTAACTAGCGGTAAACCAGAGGTGACAGGCTGTTATCCCCAAAGTATTAGTGATTTAGAATTATGCCAAATAGCGGCTAGTGTGGAAATTGGTTCTAATCATCCGGTAGCTAAAGCAATTTTAGATTATGCTGATCAACAAAATTTAGAGATGTTATCAGCGACAGATTTTTATACGGAACCTGGTTTGGGTGTGCGAGCCAATGTCGAAAATAAACAGGTTTTAGTCGGTAATGCGGTGTGGTTAAGTAAAAATAATATTCATGTAAACTTAGATGATTTTTCCCACATATCCGGTAAAACATTAGTATTTGTTGCCGTTAATCAGGTATTTGTCGGGGCGATCGCTGTTAATGATATTTTACGCCCGGAATCTCTAAATACCATAGAAAAGTTACAAAATATGGGTTTACAGGTGATGGTATTAACGGGTGATCGGCAAGCGGTGGCGAATAATATTGGGTCACAATTAAATTTATTACCGGAGCGAATTAAGGCAGAAGTTACCCCGGCGGAAAAAGTACAAATTATTCATCAATTACAAGATCAGGGAAAATGTGTGGCGATGGTGGGTGATGGCATGAATGATGCACCGGCTCTCAGTCAAGCTGATATTGGCATTAGTTTGAAAAATAGCACAGACCTAGCCTTAGAAAATGCTGATATTATTTTAACGAGCGATCGCTTGCAGGATGTGGTAGCTGCTATTAAGTTAAGTCGGGCAACTTTCCAAAAAATTCGACAAAATTTATTTTGGGCGTTTACCTATAATATTATTGGTTTACCGATGGCAGCGGGGGTATTCTTACCAAGTTTTGGTATTCTATTAAATCCGGCTGTGGCAGGTGCTTTAATGGCGTTTAGTTCTGTCAGTGTGGTGATGAATTCACTTTTATTACAAAATTTTTCTGACAAAAATTCGTAGGTTGGGTGGAGGAAGGAAACCCAAATACTCAAATATTCTAGCGATCGCCCCCTAACCCCCAATTCTGGGGGAACAATTAAAATAATGTTTTCTTGCCCCTCTCCCAAATTTGGGAGAGGGGTTGGGGTGAGGGCATAAAGTTTGATAAAAACCTAAAAAACTGCTGGTGTAAAACTACCATGTAAACCAAAAGGAATATGGTGTTTTAAATGTAGTCGGGCAATCGGTTCTTTGTTTAAATCCTTCGCATCTAATATAATTAAATCAGAAGCCTGCCGACGACCATCATAGGTTAATACTAAAAGCCAACCATCATCCTCCGCTTCACCGTTGGGGCGTGGTACAAATATTGGTTCACCGACAAAACCATGGGGAGCCGCACTCCATAACTGTTGCTCACCCGTTACATGATCAATTTTTAATACTGCCTGTAAAGGAGCATTCAAAGGCAGATCATGGGTCGCACCTATATATAAATAGCGATTTTCTTTCCCCACATAAGCAGGATGTAATACCGGAAATTCGCAGGAACGTTGATTTAATATTGCATGAGATACCTGTTGACTGGCTAAATCTATGTTAAACCGCCATAACTGCCCGACAGGTATATGATCAAAATTAGTTTTTAAGAAATTTTCCCCAGCTTTAATATCAGTGAAAGATTCATAACAAATGGAATCAAGGTAAATTTTGCCGTCTTTTTCCCAAGCATTAGCATGATGATAGACAAAACAAGGAGCAGTTTCTACTATTTGCATAGGATCCTTGCCATTACGAGGAATAATAATAATCTTAGTCGGTTGATTAGGAGCAAATTTCAAACACTGGGCAGCCCCCCGCAAACCTAATACGTAAGGTAATGGGTCTAAACTGACCGGGTTTTGCAAAAATATACAATAATTAGGCGTAATTGCCATATCATGGAGAAAAGCAAAACCAGGAAAACTATGACTATGTTGTTTTAATACCTGCCCATCTGGAGCAAATTCAAAAATAGTAATACTACTAGAAACACCCGGCTTCACCGAAAAATTCACTAATATATCTTGACCATCCGCTAGTTTTTCAATGCGGGGATGGGCGGCAAAGGCTTGCCCCGGTTTTAATAAACCGTCTAAAGATTCTATGCCATTAGTTTCTAAGGTTTTTGGTTGTAAACTATGGGGTTCGGCTCCTTCCCACAAAGCTAATAATTTACCAGCCCAATAAATTACATTGGTATTGGCAATATTTTTATTCTTTAAATCAAAAATATTTTTCCACCAACCGCCGGGTCTTTGTGTACCAAATACGCCCCGATAAAGAATTTTTCCAGCTTTTTTCTCTGCTACATAACCGGCAGTTTGCACAAAGCGATTACGATAATGCACTTTCCCTTGATCAAAAGTAAAAGCGTTAATCATGCCATCCCCATCAAAAGGATGATGAATCTGCTCACCATTAATATCTAATAAACCAGGACCGTTACGAAAGAACGTTCCCCGTAAATCCGTCGGTATTTCTCCCTCAATATCCTCAATCCAGTATTCATATTCATTCGGTTGGGAACGATAACCGCCTTGCCATTCCTTTTGATCGTAGGATTTATTGCTAGTTTTTTCTAGGGTATTTGTCATATTCTGTTAGAACAATTTTTATGAAGTTTTTATGAATTATGGCAATTCCCCAGGACTAATAGAAATAGTTATATAAAAATAACTATAAATTCCTTAATCCCATAAGAATCACCACTTTCACTAATTGTAACAGAATATTAAGAAAAGTGTAACAAAATGTAACAAAACTCTAGGATCCTTGATATTCACCAGTAAAGACAAATTCTGCCGGTCCTGTCATATAAATGCGTTGATCAGCCTCTGACCAGGTAATTTGTAAACAGCCTCCCGGTAATTCCACCGTTGCCGAGCGATCGCACCGATTAGTTAAAACACCTGCCACCAAGGAAGCACAGGCCCCTGTACCACAAGCTAGAGTAATACCGGCTCCCCGTTCCCACACCCGCATTTTTAAATACTGTCGGTTCACCACTTCAATAAACTCCGTATTAGTGCGTTCGGGGAATACAGGATTATTTTCAAATAGCGGACCGATTTGCTCTAAAGCAATATTTGCCACCTGATCAACAAAAGTCAGACAATGAGGATTTCCCATACTGACACAGGTAACAAACCAAGTTTTACCCGCCACATCGAGAGCTTGTTCTATGACTTGTTGATCAACTCCACCTAAAGTTGTTGGTATTTCCTGGGCTAATAAACGGGGTTTGCCCATATCCACTGTCACTTCCCCATTAGCGGTAATTTCTGGTTTAATCACCCCCGCTAAAGTATGAATTTGATAACTAGTTGGCGTAGTTTTTCCTTCCAAGAGAGCAATAAATTTAGCAAAACAACGAATCCCATTACCACACATCTGCGGTTCAGAACCATCAGAATTAAATATGCGCATGGTGTAATCAGTGCCAGCCTGTCCGGGTAGTACAAATATTACCCCATCAGCCCCAATCCCTAAATGGCGATCGCACATTTTTACCGCCTGCTCTTGACTAATGATCGGTTCTGACTGCTGACGATTATCGATCAATATAAAATCATTACCTAAACCATGATATTTGTGAAACTTAGTCATTTTTGCCTATACTCCAGAATTCAGTCATAATATGATATGATGAATTATAATAAAATTTGTCACTAATATTATAAGGTCTCAATATGGCTACAGAATTTGATACTAGTTTGCCTAGTATTCGTAATTTACAAAAGATGATTTCAGATAAACAAGAAGTAGAAGTTAAATTAATTACGAATGATCTGCACGTTGGTAAAATTGCTTGGCAGGATGCTGAATGTTTATGTTTACTGGATCAATTCGATACACCCCTAATTATTTGGCGACAAGCTATAGTTTATTTAAAACCCAAAAATTAATATTCTCTGATTACTTTTAGTTAATCTTTAGTTAACCTTTTCTCCAAAATATTCTGGAGAAAAGGTTTTGCCTTTAATATAGATTTTGATAAACTAAGATTTTGGCAAACTGTATCAAACTTTATAGTAATGCCGTTTAAGTTATACTATCTTTTCCAGTCATTGCCGTAGAGGCAATTAATTGATTGCTCTGATCACGAATTATTAAAAATATTAGAAACTATTTTGATACTATTGGGGATTTTCATCTACCAACATATATTTACAATAAATTAATTAAGGTAAAAAAAATCATGGCTAGAACTTGGAATGATGCTCTAAAAATCGGTATTCCTTTGCTCGATATTCAACATGAACAGTTGTTAGATCAAATGGATCAGCTATTAGAAGCAATGGAAAAAGACAAACATACAGCCGAATTAAAATCTATTATGGGTTTTCTCAAAATGTATGTGAACAATCACTTTAATTATGAAGAATCCTGCATGACCTTACATAAGTGTCCGGTAGGTTGCAAAAACAAGGAAGCTCATCAAAGATTTACTAATACCCTTGCTGATATTAATGACAAAATCGAGGCAAATTTACCCGCTATGGCTATTAGTTACTTGGTAAAAAAAGAATTATTAGATTGGTTTGTCAATCATATTAAAAGTATTGATCGTCAACTAGAACCTTATATTGATAATTAAGATTAACTAAAAAATCTTAGGAGTAGGAATATTTCACACCCTACCCCTAAAATCTTGTTAATATCTATTCCCTATTACCTATTCCCTATTACCTATTCCCTATTCCCTATTACCTATTCCCTAACAGAAGACAAAGCCGACCAGAAAGGCGAATCAATCCCCACACGAGAAGTATTCACAGCATTACCTATATCACCCTGTAATTCCTGATAATACTGATCATCAATAAAATTAATATTCACTGCCGACTGAGCAATCAACTGGCGGAAATTTTCTTGCAAATAATCCTGTTGATTAATCAACGGACCACGAGGATCTGATGCTAATAACTCACCATTAATCAAAACAGATTTCACCAAATTCGGCCACCAAGCATAACCACTATAACCATATAACATTGGTACTTGAATAATTTGGTTATCCTTTAACTGAAATTCCTGTTTCAACTTTTGTAATAAAGGGTCTATTTTTTCCCGTTGCAAATACAAATTATGTTGAATTAACCGTTCATTAGTTAAAGTACCCCGAATAGTATTTTGCGTACTCAAACCCCGATTAATCGCCGCCTGCCCATAACCCTGTTTATTCAAATCCTGTAACAGAGCTACCCCCGCCCCCGGACTAACAATTAACAAGACAGGTTTACCCGCTTTACCCGGTAAAAAACTAATTACCTCATCTACATGACGAATCATTAACCAAGATAAATCTATTTCCAGAGGGGAACCCTGCACTTTTTGCGCCTTAATAAACTCAACCACTTCTGGATTTAAACTTTCACTACCAGCCTGACCATAATAAATACGACCGAGAGGAAAATCAGGTAAAGGTGGCGTGACTGCTAAATTACCATAACCATCTAACCACTGATTCATGGGATCCAATTCCCGATCTTTACTAACTGAAAATAAACCTATATCTTTTTTCAGCAAAGATTTACCAGAGTCAACTGATTGATTCTCAGCATCAGTTTTTAATACCACATTGACATTTCTCATTTCTCCCTGATGAGGAAACTGCACATAACCAATTTTTTTACTATCCTGCATCCACAAAGGTCCGCCTGTCACAGTCTGCACATTAGTGCCGGTTTTATTGGCAATTTGTTTTAACTTATCAATAAATTCCCGGTTAGCGGGTCCCCGATCGCTCACATAAATATCACTAACCGGAGCAGTATTGGGCGACATTAACCAGGGGACAACCCCCATAGAAATGGCATCTAAGGCGACTTCCTGCCCATTTTTCTTAGCGATCGCCCGTAAACTGACCATGCCCGTCCAATTACGGAAAGCAAACTGTTTTGCCTCTACCCCTAAAATAATATGGCGACTAAATTCTATCGGCTTCTCTCCCGATAAATCAACAGGTTGCCAGCCCTGTTCAGTTTTTTGGAAAACATTAATATTTTTACCACCCATGGCATCCGCCGTCATATAAATCTGGGAACCTTCATAATCGGGTGATAATTTTAAATTAACAATAGCTAAATCGTTAACATCTTCTTCACTATTAACAATCTCATCCTGCCAATCTGGTCGCCCATCCAGATCATCATCATCATTATTAAAAAGGATTAACGCCCCTTGAGATAAAGACCAAATCGCCTTATTTTCGACATCACTATCATTGAGAATACTATCCCGATTTGTATCACCATAAAGGTTAAAACCTTTATTTTTCACATATCCCACCACTTCTGGAGCAGCGATCGCTGGTGGCACAGGACTGACAGATTTAGCCTCCATAACAGTCGGAGTCACCCGACTTAATAAAACTCTTTCATAGGTGGCAACTGCCAAATATCCCTGATATTCAATCATTTTTTCAATAGCAAAATCAGTCAGAAAACTACCTTGAGGAATATTCCTTAAAGTATTAATGGCATCTAACCAAAGACCTTCTGCCTGTTGCCAAGTCTCAATAGTCCGTTCTTTTTCCTTACCGGCAGCCACAGCCAGATTTGCCTGATCAAAGGCTTTTCGCCAAACTTTATCAGCCTTTTTCTCTAAAATAATACGGGCTTCCACAGACCGCAATTTTTTTAGTAACTGTTCATATTTATCTAACTGTTCTTGATATTTTTGCGGATCACTAAAAATATCCCAAGAGTTAGTCTGAGTATTTTCTAACTGCTTCTTCAGACGAGCCTGTAATTGATAAAGACCTTTTAAAGACTTAGGATTCGCTGTTAAATCAGAATTTTGCTGACTAACTATTGTTTCTATTCTTTCCCAAGCTGGAGCGAAATTATCAGTTTCCCGTCGCCCCATCAAAAATTCAGTATTGGAACTATAAAACTCTGTACCAATTTGTCTATCAATCTGCTGGTCAGGTTTATAAAATCTATATGATGAGTTAGTTGCATCTGTTTGATCTTGTTCCCCCGCAATTGATGGAGTACGATCCACTTGGGCCTGAGCATGGGCAATAGGAACCCAGACAATCCCCACCAGAACACCCACCGCATTCATCAGGCCAACAGCAATATAACGAACTAAACTCATAATATCAAACTTAACCTAATCAAATTTTTACGCATTTTATCATACTTGTTTTATCACTAATATATGTTTCTATCTAGTGGGGTTTTGCCCCTAATAGAACAGTTTTGATGTAGCATTTATCACTCTGTTATTTGCAATAATTATTAAGGATGATCATCGGGTAAAAAATCATAGTGGTTTTGACTCACATACTTTAGGGGTAATTGATCAATTGCCCATAAAGTATGTGATTGAGATAATATTTTTGTATTTGACAAGTTTAAAAATTGCTATAAGTTTAATTAATTTGAATTAACTTAGCTAAATTAATCTGGTATTTCTTCCAAGGGAATAGACTGAGCACCCGGCTCAAAATTAGGAGTTTCTCCCCCAGTTGGATCCACCGTTGGTAATTCCAAACAATATCCCGCTCCATAAACTGTTTTAATATAGTGGGGATGACGGGGATCAGGTTCCATCTTGGTTCTTAGGTGTCTGACATGAACCCTAATAGTTTCAATATCATCATCGGGATCATAACCCCACACTTCCCGCAAAATTTCACTAGGGGAAACTGTTTGCCCGTGTCTTTGCAATAAACAATGGAGTAATTCAAATTCTAAGTGAGTCAATTTGACAATTTTGCCAAACCAGATTCCCTCAAATCTTTCGGGTACTAAAGTCAAAGGACCAAAACTGAGAATCTCACTATGTTTAGCGGCTTGGGGAATACGATCAGTCCTTCTCAATAAGGCCCTGACACGGGCCAGCATTTCTTCCACTTCAAAGGGCTTAGTTAAATAGTCATCAGCTCCAGCATTAAAACCTTCTACCTTATCTTGAGTTTGACCCAAGGCAGTTAACATTAAAACTGGTATTTCTGCCGTCCTTTCATCACGGCGCAAGCGTTGACAGACAGTAAATCCATCCACACGGGGCAACATCAGATCTAAAACTATTAGATCAGGTAATATTTGCATGGCTATGGCTTGACCTTTAATTCCGTCTTCTGCTTGGGTGACTTCATAGCCAGCCATCTCTAAATTAATAGCGACCAACTCTGAGATCGCCGGATCATCATCAATAACTAGTATGCGGGGCATCATTTTGTATTAGAAAATACCTTATTTCCTGTGATTATAATATCTAAGCGGGATTTTAATTGTTTAGTAGCGAACTAATTTCCGAAAAAACGATTATTGATCAAGCATTCTAGTTAAACTTGTTGACTCTAGTTAATTTTCTCAAAAGACAAGTCATTACAGATGTGTATATTGGCAAATATAAAATGTCGGTTATCCCATTTAGCCTGTAACTAGTGGCCAATTTTGATTGTGAGTATTCACACTTTCCTATACTTTAATACAAGATTATTATAAATTAAATATATTTTCTATGTTTCTCATTAAAAAACAGTCGTTTTTCCTTTATCAATTAATTTTAATAACTAATTTACTATTAGCTTGTGGTGTTAATAAAATTAGTTATTGTAATCAAATTATTTTAAATATTGATGAAGCTAATTCTCTGATTTCTCAACATAAAAATCCTGCTGATCGAACTGCTACGGAAAAATTAGTGCAACAGTTAGATGAGGTGTTGAGAAATCTCAATAAAATTAAACCAAGGGACCCAGAGTTACAGAAATTTATTGTGACACTGATGGAGAATTTTGAAAATTTGTCTAAAGGTTGGACAAAGATAAATCAAGCCTTAAAAAACGCCGAAAAAGCACCTGCTTCAGTGGCTGGTCGTCAGCAATTTGAACAGGCAAAATCTCAGATAAGTAGTACAACAAAAACTATTAATGATCTGGCAAAAAGACAAGAACAATTAACTAATGAACTGATTATTTATTGTCAAAAATAAGGTTGTAGGGTGCAATTCATGAATTGCACCCTACGGTTAGGTTAAAATTGCTTATAGGAAATTAAAAATATGAGAAATTAAAAATTTTAACTATAAATTTCTAAGTCTAAAACGTAATGACCAAAAGATAATTTACCAGACCATAACTCATATTCTAAACGTAAATGTTTAGGAATAGGTTGACCACTAATTACTAAGTTATGGGTGAAGTTTTTTAATCGTAATTGTTGATGCAAACCCGTTTGATTACTTTGTAACCAATAGCGACTCATACCACTTGTACCCTTTTCCCAAAGATGACGATAATTAAATTGTTGATGACTTTGCATAGTCATCACAACCCTTTGATGGGAGACTTCTAACCATAAAAGACGGGGACGGGCAATCGGATAATCTTGTGCCATTTTCTCCAATGCTTTGCTTTCTAAATTGTCTAAATTATTTTCTAAATTACCGGCTTTAATACCTTCCGAAATAGATGGTTCATTTAATAAGATATGTAATCTATTATTTTCTTTTTGATAAATAGTAGCTGCTGTTTCAATGATAGAAAACACAGGTAAATCAGTAGAAATGATTGATAAACTGACGGGTAAACGATGATATGTCAGCATAATTGTTTTTAGAATTTAATTTGAATAAAATAATTAACTATCAATTAACTAATTCAACTATTATCACACCTGGATAAGAATTTTTCATAAACTTTTCATAGACCCTATACATTTACATTAATAATTTTTAGTTTATTAATTATTTCTATAGCAAAAATTCACACAGAATAGATATTGATCTTAATTAATTAAATTTTTAATTAGATGGTTGATTTGATTATACCCTGCGGAAAAACCTGATTAATGTAACTAGCTATTCCCGCTCTCATTAGGCGATAGGATTAATTAACTGTTTTATCAATTTTATAGTTTATCCCAATGGCGAATCATATAATTACAACTCAGATCACTGATACCCAGCAAATTTTAGAGATTAATAGGCCAGCGACTGGCGTAGTTTTACGGGGTAGGGTACAAATCCCCGGTGATAAGTCTATTTCTCATCGGGCCTTAATGTTAGGGGCGATCGCCCAGGGTGAGACCACAATAGAGGGTTTATTACTAGGGGAAGACCCCCGCAGTACTGCCAAATGTTTTCGGGCTTTAGGGGCAAATATTTCAGAATTAAATAATCAATTAGTTAAGGTACAAGGCATTGGCTTAGGCAATTTACAGGAACCAGACCAGGTATTAGATGCCGGCAATTCAGGCACAACTATGCGGTTAATGTTGGGTTTACTCGCTTCCCATCCTAATAAATTATTTACTGTCACGGGTGATCATTCCTTGGTACAACGTCCCATGTCTAGGGTAATTAAACCTTTACAGGCAATGGGTGCAACGATTTGGGGGAGGGCAAATCATACCTATGCCCCCTTAGCCGTCTGGGGACAAACCTTAAAACCTACTCATTATCATTCCCCCATTGCCTCCGCCCAGGTGAAATCCTGTATTTTATTAGCTGGTTTACTGACAGAGGGAGCAACTACGGTGACAGAACCAGCTCTCTCACGGGATCACAGTGAAAGAATGTTACGGGCTTTTGGGGCAAATATTCAGGTTGACCCTGACACTAATAGTGTGACTGTTACAGGTCCTGCCCATTTAACTGGACAAAAAGTGATTGTACCAGGTGATATTAGTTCTGCCGCTTTTTGGTTGGTCGCCGGTTCCATCCTACCTGACTCTGATTTGGTGGTAGAAAATGTCGGGGTAAATCCTACCCGTACAGGTATTTTGCAAGTATTACAGGCGATGGGGGCAGATATTACTGAGGAAAATGTGCGGGAAGTGGCGGGGGAACCTGTGGCTGATCTGCGGGTGCGTTATGCTCCCTTACAAGCTACGGAAATTAGTGGGGCGATTATTCCCCGTTTAATTGATGAAATACCAATTTTGGCGGTGGCGGCTATTTTTGCCAAAGGTACGACGGTGATTAAAGATGCGGCGGAATTACGGGTGAAAGAGAGCGATCGCCTGGCGGTGATGGCCAAAGAATTAAATACTTTGGGGGCGCAGGTAAGGGAATTATCAGACGGTTTAGAAATTATTGGCGGTACAAGCCTCAGTGGTAATACTGTAGATAGTTACACCGATCACCGAGTTGCCATGAGTTTAGCGATCGCCGGTTTAAATGCCCAGGGGAAAACTACTATTCAGCGGGCAGAGGCGGCAGCTATTTCCTATCCAGACTTTATTCCTACCCTGGAAAACCTTTTGCAATAATTATAGCGGTTTCAATCCATGGTCATATACCAGCTCTTCTGATCCCCCAAACCCCTTTAATAAGGGGGCTTTGACTGTTCCCCCCTTATTAACGGGGCTTTGACTGTTCCCCCCTTACTAAGGGGGGCTAGGGGGGATCGTCATCACAAAAATTACAGATTAAAAAAACCCGGTAAATCACCGGGTTTTTTTGACGAGATAAAAACAATTAATTAAGCCCCAAAAGACTTATTACCAAATAATTGTTCCTTATAAGATTGCACTTCCGACCATAATTCCTGACGGGTATTGGCTTTTAGTAAATAACGATAAATAAACCAACCACCATAGAAAATACCGATTAACTCAAACAAGGGAGCTAATAAGGGAATTTCATTGAGGGCCGCAATCACAGCAAACAATACCTTTAAAGTAATAATCACTGCCACAATCAGGCCAACAGTTACTGCCGGTTTTCTATATTCACCGAAAAACTTAGAAAACAAATCTGGCAAACCAGAGAACATTTCCAAAACTTGGTTTTTAATATTGTTTAACTGCTCTGAAGAATTATCCGCCTCAAATGAAGGGACATCAACCTCAACCTTAGGTATTTCTAATTCGGGTAACTTTTCTGGATTGGGTATTCCTGGTTCAGTCATAATTTAGGCTCCTTTTATATTTTTTAAAGTTTTACTTACCATCTGGACTTATGACAATAGTATTTTAGACTAATGCGAATGATCCAACCGGGATTGCCTTTAATTTTGCAAATACAACAAAACTAAAGCAGAAATGTTTTATTAGCAAGCAATGCAAAGTTTTGTAAACTAACCTTCATAATTTATTTGGATTTATTTGGATTTATTTGGTTATTGTCTAACTCGGCATTACTGATCACTCAATTCGGTTAATTTTCACAAAAACCAGATAATCAAGTGATTAGATCCATGGGACAGTTCAAATCGCCATAATAATACCCGAATAATCACCAAACAATATAATCACCAAAATAATTAATAGTCAAAAGGCAAACCATAATCAGCTAAAAGTGCTTTATTTTTCATTAATTCCTCGGTCGGTAAATCTACTTGAATTTTGCCATCATATAAAATCAAACATCTTTGAGTGACTTTACTAATCCAATGTAAATCATGGGAAGAAATAAATAGGGCATCAATAGTCAGGGAATTAAGAATTTCTGCCAAGTTTTTTCGCCACAAAGGGTCTAGTCCGTTAGTTGGTTCATCTAATATTAAAATTTGTGGTTCTAACACTAAAATTGTTGCCAGAGCAGCTAATCTTTTTTGACCACCAGAAAGTTGATAAGCGGAACAATTAGCATATTGTATTAAATTAAATTTTTCTAATAGATGATTCGCTTGTTTTGTCGCTAAATCAGTCGGTATATGATAATTATTAGGTCCGAACATAATATCATCAAAAATATTCGGCATAAATAGTTGATCATCGGGGTTTTGAAATGCAAAACCAATGATTTTTCTAATGGTTGGTAAATTTTCTTTTTTCACCAGTAAATTAGCTATTAATATTTCTCCCTGTTGCGGTAATTGCAAACCAATCAAATTTTCCATCAGGCTACTTTTGCCAGTCCCAGTCGGACCTAATAGAGCAACTTTTTCCCCCTGCTTAATAGTTAAAGAAATATTTTCTAAAATAGGTTTTTCTGAGCTATAACCAAAGCTGAGATTTTTGATATTTATGGGAATATCTAGCATGAATTGATTGTTTATAAAATAATTTCTAATGTCACAATTAGTAAAGATATTAGGATCATAATCATTAACAAAATACTATCTAAATTAAAATATTTGTGAATTAATTGGCTATCTATTTTGTCATTATCTGAATCAGATTCTGAGTTATTAATTATGTTATTAATTATTCTGACTTGACCATAACCGCGCAATTGCATCGCCTGATATATTCTGTGGGATTGTTCATAACTTCTAATTAATAAATTGCCTATCAGAGTGGCATAAACTTCTAAATTTTTTCTAGTGAATTTACGAAAATTAAAACCCCGTAGTTGAGCAGATTTTTCTAATATTGCTAACTGATCAAATATGGTAAATAAATAACGATAAGTTAATAAAATCATGTCTCCTATGATCGGAGATAAACCCCAATTTCTAAAAGTTTTGATGATTGTAAAAAAAGGGGTTGTGCCAAATAAAATCAGAGTAATAGTAATAATTGCAATAAACCTAGTGGTAATTAATAATAACGCTTGTAATCCTTCTAACTTAATAGAAATAATTGAGTATTGCCAAATTATATTTGTTCCTGAAAAAAAAGGTAATAATCCCACTATTCCTAATATGATTAAACTGGGATATTGCAGACGATTTATTAAAAAAGAAACGGGTAATTTTGCGATTAAATATAAAATACCTGTAATTATTAAGATTAAAGGTATTAATACAAGATTTCTTACACTAGCAAAAGCAAAAATTAATATAATTAAACCTATGATTTTATATGCCGGATGCCAACGGTGTAATATTGAGTTTAAATGGGCATATTCATCTAGGTAAAATCTCATACTTTAAAAATAATTTACATACGGCAATTTATTCAATGGCTCTATTAAATTCAAAATGATGAAATTGATATAAGTATGATCAATACGGCAACAATTCTGGCTTGACTCGTTGCAAAAATAGCACAACCATCGCCGTAAATATTCCTTCCAAAATCATTAAAGGAAAATGGGCAATTATTAACCCATAAATCATATTTTTTTCTATATCCAAATTAAAATTTGTTGGTAAATTGGTAATAATCAAAATATAAAATATAAAAGTAGATAAACCCAGGGCGATCGCCCCAGCGAAAAAAGCTAAAATACTAGTCTTTATTTCAATATGAAAACGATGATAAATCCAGGGACGTAAATGGAAAATTTGGTGAGCAATTAGGGCAGGTATTCCCATAATAATGGCATTAATTCCCAAAGTAGTTAATCCCCCATGTCCCACCATAATAGCTTGCAGCATTAGACCAATTAAAATAGCGGGAAAGGCATAGTAACCTAAAATCACCCCTAATAATCCATTTAATACTAAGTGAACACTAGCAGGGGGAATCGGTATTTGAATACTAGAAGCCACAAAAAAAACCGCTGTCAATAAAGATGCTTTTGGAATATTGTCAGGAGATGGTTGGTAGCGATTAATTTGTTTTAAACAATGCCACGTTGTCAAAGAAGTTATGGCATATCCTGCGAGACAAAAAGGAGCGGGTAAAATTCCCTCAGAAATGTGCATTTTTATAGTAATTACAGTGAATTGTGAATGATTTTTGAAATTTTAAATTAAAGTTTAATAATTCCTTTCTTTAGATAATTTACTGTCAGAAAAATTAGGAGATTTGTTGCGGGCAAAAAATAAGGCTGTACCCACACATCCCCAAACAATAGAGGCAATCATTAAGGATTTTTGTAATTGATAATTTTCACTTAAAATTGATGAATTATTAGTTGGTATATTATTAATTAATTGATTATTAGTTGAATTATTAGATACAATAGCTGGCTTTTCTGCAACAATTTTAGAAGGAAAATAAGGAATATTAATAATATCACCATGACCGGCTTGTCTTACTTTAATTTGCCAATCGCCAGACAATTTTGGGTCAGGAATAAACATAAAATTTCCTTGACTATCAGTCATGCCTGTTAACCAAGGTTGACTAGGATTATTGGGGGCATAAACTATCACCTGAGCCTGATTCATTACCATACCTGAATCATATTTTGCTTGGATAGAAATCGCTTGATTGATTTCGGGGATAATTTTGATGCCATGGGCTACTACTTTTGTTTGTAAAATTAATAGATTAAGTAAGGAAAATAGAATAGTTATTAATATTTTGATTTGCATATTATAAATTACCAATTATTATTTATATTTAATTTATTATTTAACTAGTCTAACTAGCTACAAATTGTCCTTGACAATGCCCTTCGCCCACATGACCTAAATTCAGTAAAATATTTTGTAACTTTTGCCAGTTTGCCGGAGTTAGTTGAGCTTTTAATTGTTGGATATTCAGTTTGACTTGTTGATTTTCTGCTAGTTCTGCTAAGGGTGAAAAACCGAAAGCACCTTGATTAACATCATCAGTTAGAGGTAAGTTTTTATTCCCAAATAAATGATCAAAATGCAAAGTTATTTCCAAGTCTGCTGTTTCACCTGTCGTAACTACTCCTTTCCGTTCATCCCCTACGTATTCTCCACAAGTAAAGGCTATCGGTTGATCAAATTCTATGTGAAAAGGTAACGTTTTTCCATTTTTTGTTGCATTACCAATTAATACTAAAGAATAACCAGATATTGGGCCGTTTTTTGCATTATTTAGTTGCCAAGATAAACTATTATAATGACCCTCTTTTGCTGGATTTTTACTCACTAAAATAGTGGTTTTTGGTTTATCATTTTTAGTCAAATCAATAGTTTTTTCTTGCAATAATAAAACTTGATTTATTTCTTGATTATCATTGGCTTCAACATTACTTTTTTGACTGGCAGTAACATTATTTAAATGTACATAAGCATGGTCAAATTGAACTTGCCAATCATCTTTACTAGTTAATCCTTCAGTAATTAATTTTTCACCATTAACTTGCAGTTGTAAACTACTAGAATTATTAGCTGGTGTTGCAGTATTAGGATTATTTGGTGTAGGAGAACAGGCTAATTCAGTAATAGCTGAACATATAATTAAGAAAATAAAAGGCCTCTTCATAGTATTTAACAAAACTAAACTTTTCTACAATCTCAGTCATACTGGTAAATAAAAATATTTGCAATGCTACTAGGGGGTATTAGAAGATAAGTAAACTGTTTCTGACTATCTTTTAGTTACACATTTTCTTCGTAATATTCTTAATATTGCGATGGCTTTTTTGCCAGTAATTTTAGTCATAAAAGTTACTGATCTAGGACTATTTTTCAGGTGTTTTGTTGGGGGAAATAATCCTGAACATTTTTAGTTGATATTCTACAGCAGTAATTTTAGGATGATAATTTTTATTTATAATAGCAACAACTTCTTGTTATACAAAATTTGGGTAACTTCTTCTATCAAATCTATGACAATTGCAATAAATCGTCTGAAATATTATGAGTAAAAAATATACGAAAAATTAATGTCAAGAATTGTGTCAAAGTGTTGAGCAAAGTTTAAAATATTAAGCTACTCTAAAATCAAAAGTCCATTTTTATTCAATTTAAACATGATCAAACAAATTCGTTCTTTATCAATAGTTAGTTTAGTTGCTGGCTTAGTTGCCTTAACCGGCTGTGGTGAAACAACCCCACCTGTCGCAGAATCACCAGCCCCTAATCCTAGTGTTGCATCTCCAGTGGCCACAATGACAGTTGCACCTAGTGGTCCGAAAGTTGATATTAATACCGCATCCGCAGAAGATTTAAAAAAATTAGGTGATAAATTAGGGCTACCAGAATTTTCTGATAAAGTGATTGCTAATCGTCCCTATACCGAGCCAAATCAATTAGTAGTGAAACAGGTAATTAGTCCCCAACAATTTGACTTTATTATGAATGAAATTGTCATTGCAATTCCTGCAGGTTCAGCTCAACAAACAACTCCATCACCAGCAGCAGAACAACCTCAAAATTAGTTAATTAACTATTAATTAACTTTAATAACTAAAAATTTATGAATATCTCTTACTGAAATTTTATTAATACAGTATGAGATATTTTTTTGTCAACAAAATGAATGAAAATTCTCACCTAAATTATTTAGGTCAATTCATTTACATTATCTACATAAATTATTTACGATTAATCTAGGTTAGAATAGGGCAGTTAACTTTTTAGAGTGATGACAATTATGCGGGAACTAGATAAGGAAAAAACTATTGATTTACTTAATACCATTATGGAACTGGAGTTATCGGGGGTAGTGCGTTATACCCATTATTCCTTGATGGTGACGGGTCCTAATCGGATTCCAATTGTCCAATTTTTCAAAAATCAGGCAACTGAATCTTTATTACACGCTCAACAAGCCGGGGAAATTTTAACGGGTTTAGAAGGTCATCCTAGTCAGAAAATCTCAACTATTGAAGAGAGTTTTCAACATTCTGTAAAAGATCTTTTACAGGAAAGTTTAAACCATGAAAGAAAGGCTTTAGAAACTTATAAAGATTTGTTAGACATTGTGCAGGATGCTTCTATTTATTTAGAAGAATATGCTCGCAGTATGATTGGGCAGGAGGAATTACACAATATTGAAATTAAAAAGATGTTACGAGATTTTAGTTAATTTCTCTGATTAATTATTTGCCAACTATAACACCGTGGGGCAATTCATGAATTGCCCCTGCTAAACTGGGATAAAAACCAAAACATTGTTTTATATAATATTCAAAATTAAAGTTATTAAAATCAATTAATTTATTACTATTAAAGTTGATTTATTAAATTATTTTTAGTTAATTAAAAGACTTAATTAAACCTTTTTTGATTACCCAATCTAAACATAAACCAGCGATCGCAAATATTAATAGACTCTCCAGACATTGCAGACTATAGGACCAAATATAATTAAATTGAAAGATCGGTCCTTGATTTCGCCAAATACCTTGATTGACGGCCCCTAATCCCTGGACTAAACCAAAAGCTGCGATCGCCCCAGATTTTAAGTGGATATTATCATCCTGTCGAACAATATAACGATAGGTGACACCAAAGAGAAAACCGCTAATCAGGGCGATCGCCCCAGAAAAAAAGGATTGCCAGATTAAATTACTATTAACAGGCCCATCAGCTAAGGAAAAAGTTTCACCTAATAACCAGGGATCAATTAATTTCAGGATTAGCCAAGTGATCGTCCCCATGACACCGGCAAATATTCCAGCCTTCAAAGATTCTATTCTTTCCGTCAAGTCAATCATACTTTTATTCATACTTTTATTAAAATCATTGTTGATAACATTATTTATTCTTCCCCTGAAAAGAGAAAACCCATTCAACTGTAAAATAAAAGATTGCAGTCATTTAAAATTAAACGGCATTTTATGGATATTCTGACATTAGGTTGGGTCTCATTTTTGGTATTATTCAGTTTTTCCATTTCCATGGTAGTTTGGGCACGTAATGGCTTCTAACTAAAATTCATGGTTTTGCAAATATTTTTGGGGTAGTTAATCAAGCTACCCTAAATTTTTGTGATGAATAATTTAATAATTATTTTGCTGATTAATTCTATCAATTAATATTTGTGAATAACCAATATGAATAAAGTTATTAAAATCATGCCTCTGGGTGATTCCATTACAGAGGGTTATGATTTGCCGGGCGGTTATCGTACTTATTTAGTACCAAAATTACAATCATTTAATAGTCAAATTAAATTTATTGGTTCTTTACAGGACGGACCACCTGAATTATTAAACGCTGATCATGAAGGACATTCTGGGTGGCGAATTGATCAAATTAATAGTAATATTAAAACTTGGTTAAATATTAATACACCTGATATTATTTTGTTATTAATTGGTACTAATGATCTGGTGCAAAATTATCAATTAAATAATATTAATGAAAGGTTAAATAATTTAATTAACGATATTTGGCAAATAGTACCGGCAGTCACAATATTTATTGCTACTATTCCACCAATTAAAGAACCTACTATTAATGATCAAGTTATTATATTTAATCAGGGTATGCAAGTCATAGTTAATCAGCGAAAACAGCAGGGTGATCAGATTCATTTAGTTGACATTTATAATATTATGACTATTGATGATTTAGGTGATTTTGTTCATCCTAATCAACAAGGTCATCAGAAAATTTCTCAGGCTTGGGAAAAGGTATTAGTAGATTTTTTACAGTCTCAAAATTAATATTCAATAGATCAATATTCAGTTATTTTAAATATTTAAGATTATTCAAAATGGTATTAAAAGCAGTTTTATTTGACTTAGATGGCACGTTAGCTAATACTAATGAAATACATTTTCATAACTGGCAAGAACTGTTAGCTGTTTATGATATTTCTCTCGATCATGCGGGTTTTGATAGATATATTAGTGGTCGCACTAATAGCATGATTGTTGCTGATTTACTGCCTCAATTGACAGAAATAGAAGGAGAAAAATTAGCTATTTTAAAGGAGGAAAAATTTCGACAAGAAGCGTTGAATATTCAGCCAATAGCCGGTTTAATTAATTTTATTAGTTGGGTACAATCAGAAAGTTTTAAAACTGCTTTAGTAACTAATGCTCCGATAGAAAATGTTGAGTTTATGTTAAAACAATTAAACTTAGAAAGTTTCTTTCAGACAATAGTATTAGGGGGAGAATTAGCCAGAGGAAAACCTGATCCCCTTGCTTATCAAGTCAGTTTAGAAAAATTAGGAATTGAGTCTAATCAGGCAATAGTATTAGAGGATTCACCGGCTGGTATTCAGGCGGGTGTAGGCGCAAATATTTATACGATTGGTATTTTGTCAACCCATCGAGCAGAGGCATTAATTCAGGCAGGTGCAAATCTTTTGATTGCAGATTTTAACGATCCTAAATTGTGGCATATTATCAATAATTTTCCTGGTTAATTTACGATCCCCCTAACCCCCTTATCAAGGGGCGGAAAAGAAAAGAATTAATTAAAGCCCCTTTCTTAAGGGGGTTTGGGGGATCAGGGGAATTATGGTACTTAACCTAAATGAAAAACCGCTATATTTCTCTAATCTCTGATAGAGTGGAAAAGTTGAATTTTAAGATTTTCCATGCAACCGACTAGAGTAGAAAGAGTACGGGGTGTTAATGATGTCTTACCGGACAATTACATCGCCGATAAATACATTAAAAATATATTAAGTAACTGTTTTGCCGCCAGTGGTTATCTACCTTTGGATGTGCCCCTAATAGAATATACAGAACTATATTTAAAAAAATCTGGTGAGGATATTGTCGCTCGCCTCTATGATTTTATTTATCGTAACCGCCGTTTATGTTTACGACCAGAGTTTACTGCTTCCGTCGTGCGAGCCTATTTAGATAATTTAATTGATCAGCCCCTGCCTTTACGTTTGTATTATCACGGTCCGGCTTTTCGTTACGATAATCCAGAAAAAGTTAAACATCGGCAGTTTACCCAAATGGGAATTGAGTTGATTGGAGCAACTGGGGCGATCGCCGATGCGGAAGTGATAGCCACCGCTTGTCAAGGTTTAAATCATCTAGGTTTAACTGAATATAAATTAGTGATCGGGCATATTGGGGTTCTCAATCAATTCCTCGATAACTTAGGTTTAGAAAACCGTTTAAGAAGTTTCCTGCTAACTAATATGGAAAACCTACGGAAGGATGGTAAACATCAATTAGAAGAAAAATTACACGAAATTTATCCCGCCTTTGCCGTTGACGAGACAGAAATACCAGCCTATAGCGGTCGCAAATTAACCGATGTTTTGCAGGCCATGGAAACAACGGAAGCCCGCCAAGCGGTTTTTGAAATGTTGGCGAGCATGAATATTGGTATTCAAGGTAATCGAGATCCAGAAGAAATAGTGGATCGTTTATTACTGAAAATGCAACGGCAAGATCAAACCAAACAAACCCGGCAAGCCCTAGAATTTATGAGCAAATTAGGGGAACTGCGGGGAGAACCACAACAGGTATTACAAGAGGCGGAAAAATTATTAGCAGCCTACGGTATTGGTCCTGATAGTTTAGCTCAACTACGGCAAATAGTGGAAATTTTAGCCTACTATCCGATTAATTCCCAGGCAATTACTTTAGACTTAGGTATTAGTCGGGGTTTGCAATATTACACGGGGATGATTTTTGAAATAGATTATCCTTTTACCGATGAACCTCATCAAATTTGTGGTGGTGGTCGTTATGATGATTTAGTATTAACTTTAGGTGGGCAGGATACCCCCGCCACAGGTTTTTCTTACAGTTCAGAACGATTACGGCAAGCCTTACATCTTGCGAATAAGTTACCAGCAACGCAACAGGCTGTCAATGCTTTAATTTTACCAGTTAATACTCAGAATCAAGGTGATGCTATTAAAATAGCGGAAACCTTACGACAAAATAGTTACAAGGTGGAATTAGATGTCAAAAATCAGACGGTAGATGCTAATTTGGCATACGCCCAGCAACGACAAATACCTTGGTTAGTCACCGTCAACCAGCAAGATTCAAATAATCAAGAAGTTAATTTAATTAATGTGACAACGGGCGATTGGCAGAATATCAGTTTAGACGATCTAATTATTCATCTGAAAAATTTAAGTAATTAACAACTAGTCATTAACAACTAATTGAAAGTAGATTAACCAAAAAATATGGAACAAGTTGTCAGAATAGCTCTACCTAGTAAGGGAGCTTTAGAAAAAGAAACCGTCGGTTTATTAAACGCTTGCGGTCTCAGCGTTTCCCGTCCCAATGACCGCCAATATTTCGGCACTATTCCCGCCCTGCCCCAAGTAAAAGTATTATTCCAACGGGCTGCCGATATTTTTACAAAAGTAGATGAAGGCAGTGCCGATCTAGGGATTACTGGTTTTGATGTAGTTTCCGAGGAAGGGATCGGTCATGAAAATGTTGTAGTGATTAACGATCGCCTCGGTTATGGTAAATGTGAATTAGTATTAGCAATTCCTGAAAGTTGGGTAGATGTTTCCTCCATTGAAGACTTAGCAGAATTAACCTTAGATTTTCGGGAAAAAGGCAAAACCTTAAGAATTGCCACCAAATATCCTAACTTGCTCCGCAATTGGATGTATGAAAAAATGATCGTCAATTTTTCCCTAGTATCCGTACAGGGAGCGATGGAAGCAGCCCCTAGCATGGGTTATGCCGACATGATTTGTGATGTTACTAGCACAGGTACAACCTTACGAGAAAACCGTTTAAAACGGTTGCAAGGTGGCAGTATTCTCAAATCTCAAGCCTGTTTTATTGGGAATAAAAAATTATTACTAGAAAGTGAGATCAAATTAAAAACCACTCAACATATTTTAGAGTTATTAGAAGCCCATCTTCAGTCAAAAAAATTTGTTTCGATCACTGCGAATGTGCGGGGTAAATCTGAGCAAGAAATAGGCGATCGCCTATTGGCAGATGCTGATTTTCAAGGGATTGCTGGATTACAAGGACCGACGATTGCCAAGGTTTATGCCCGTGGCGATAATGATTGGTATGCCGTCACTATTGTGGTAGCAAGGGAAAATTTATTATCTGCTATTAATCATTTACGACAAGTGGGGGGTAAGGATATGACTGTATTTACTCCTAATTATGTATTTGGTTCTGAGTCTAAGATGTATGAAGTATTTTTACAACGTTTAGCTTCTTAAATATTTTTTATGATCGTAGAGGCAATTAATCAATTGCCTCTACAATTAACGCTTAATCCTTATCTCATTGAGGCAAAGCCCGCAAATACTGACTAATACCCTCCACCCCAATTAAAGCGACAAAAACGCCCATCGCCAGAATACTCGTCGGTAATAATATTCCCTGTAATACTTTCAGACTGCTAATTAATTCCTGTTCATAATACTTAGCTAAACGGGTGATCGCCCCTCCTAAATCCCCCGTTTCTTCGCCAGTTTTGATCATCGTCAGGGCGATCGCTGGGAATTTTCCGTGCAGACTTTCGCTGCAGGTTTTACCCTTTTTCATTTGGCGCATAGCAGATTTTAAATGATTGGCAATATTAGGATTTTTAGCCCGACATAAATTTTCTACCAAATCCATAGATTGAAAAATTGATAAACCACAATTAAGGGGGATGACTATTTGGGTGAAATCCAATAAGGAACGGGCTTCTAATATTTTGCTAACTAAGGGAATTATTACTATTGATTTTTGATAATTTAACAAAATTACAACGACTATTAATCCTAAAATTACAATACTTGGTGTCAGTAAATTTAATTTACTGGCTATTACTAAAATTAATAGCATTAAGTTAGTCAAACAGGCGATCGCACATAGAATAATTTGCCGATAAATTTTATTTAATTTTTGTTGCTGTAAAAGGGATTGTGATAAATATTCACAGGTTTCTGCTAAATTACCGCTGATTTCCCCTAGACTAATTAAATTTAAACTCCATTGATCAAAATATTTGCCAGCATTAGTTAAACTTGTAGCTAAATTTTCCCCTTGACTAATTGCTAAATTTACTTGTTGTAAATACTGTCGCCACGCTCTGGGAAATTTACTGCTGATGATTTGTAAACTTTGACTAACTGACATTCCTGCTTTTAAAAGGGCGGCTAATTGCGAGAAAAATTGGATTTGTAAAGATATTGGCATATTCTTAATTGATCATTGATTTATTTTATACAAATAATCTTGGGGGAACTAGTTTGCTTTGATTTCCGTCGGTATTGTTAATCACTTCCTCATAAATTATTCTCAAAATATGACGGGCGATCGCACCGATCATCATAGCTGATAATAATTAAGATAAATTAATTTTAAGAGAATAAATTAATTTCACCTCACCAAATTAGAACTATTCATATATACTGTTAGACGACCAGGTGGCTACATAATTTAGTAACAATTTAATAAGAGGAAAAACTGTGTTAACTATCAGAGATCTATTTGATGAGGCATTCTATCTGGAAAACAACCCAGAGGTGGCAAAAGCTGTTGCTGACAGAACCTTGGCTAGTGGTTTTGACCATTTTCTACAATATGGTCAGAGAGAAGGGCGGGATCCTGGTCCCATGTTCCGTACAGAATTTTATATATCAGCTCCGCCTGATTTTGCCGCAGTATTTGACCAATCAACTTTTCTCAGTCCTTCAGAACATTTTGTTTGGTATGGTCAAACGGAAGGACGCAACCCTAGTCCCTATTTTAATACACAGTTTTATATAACTGATAATCCGGGGGTAAAGACGGCTAGTAATAGTGGTTTTATTACTCCCATTCAACATTTTATTGAATACGGACAATATGAAGGGCGTTTACCGACATTATTGTTCAGTGATGTTTATGTATTCGGTGACAGTTTATCGGATGATGGTAATGGTTTTGCTTTAACTCAAGGGCAGTTACCACCCAGTCCTCCCTATAATGAAGGGCGTTTTACCAATGGTTTAGCTTGGATTGAAACCATGACACCTTTTTTGCGATTACCAGTTAATCCTGATGGTAATATTGCTTTTGGTGGAGCGACATCTGGTACATTCAATGTGAATACTCAAAGATTACCTGAAGGTTCGCCACCTTTACCGGGTTTAGCAGATCAGATTAATAGTTTTACGGAAGCAATACCCCAATCTGATCCCGATGCTTTATATGTGGTGTGGGCAGGTGCTAATGATTATCTGGGCGGTGGTTCCACTGATGTGGCACAAACTATTAATAATTTAGCGACTGCTATTACTGATTTATCAGAAGTGGGAGCCAAGAATTTTCTAGTTCCCAATTTACCTGATTTATCAAATACTCCTTTAGGCAGAAGTTTACCAGCGGAACAACAACAGGGTTTAGGGTTATTAACTCAGGCTCATAATAATGCTTTATTAGCCATGGGTCAAACTTTAGAACAAAACCCTGAGATTAATATTATTCCCGTGGATGTGTATGGCTTAGTGAATAGTATGATTGCTTCCCCGGCAGAATTTAATTTAACTAATGTGACTGATAATTTTCTGGAATCAGGATCAGCCGATGCTAGTCAATATCTCTTTTGGGATATTCTTCATCCAACCGCAGTTGGTCATCAAGAGGTTGCTCAGGGGGCGATTAGTTCTATTACACGCATACCGGAAGTGGTGGATATTTTGCAGACATCACCTGGTTTTTAATATTTTTTGATATAGCATTTTTTGTTGTCACGAGGTACAAATACGATCCCCCCTAGCCCACTTATTAAGGGGGAAAAGAAAAGAATTAATCAAAGCCCCCTTATTAAGGGGGTTTGGGGGATCAGAAGAATTGGTGTATTACCATAGATTGAAAACCGCAATAACTATAAATTTTTGATCACTTCATAATTAATATTCCGCACGTTAGGAAATACTAAACTAGCACCAGCTTTTTCTAATTTAGACTGATATTCTGTGGTATTACCAGCATAATTTTGCATATGAGGTGGCAAAATACCAACTGCTAACCAGGTGCGTTCGGGTGCTAATACCTTGGCTTTTTGGACTGTCAACATATCTGCCACCGTATCACCCACGTAAATAACCGGGGTGGTATTTGGTAAATTATTAATCTTTTCTAATTGACTGACTACCTGAAATAAACCCGTTGGATCCGGTTTGCCGGGGGCATCTTCCATCGCTATTAATACCGGGTTAACCAGATTTAACTTACCAACTAAAACAAAATTTGCTTCATCTCGCATCGCTCCACTGAAAAAACCCCAAGCAAAACCATGATTAGTTAAATCAGTAAAATAGGCAGGTTCAACTAAAAGGGTTTCATCTTGAATATAACCAGTCCAAGTTTGCCGATCAGGACCTCGATAACAACGTTGAAAAAATTGAATAACTGCTTGATAATCTAAGGCAAGATCATCCCGCTGTTTGCCTTGACTGAGAAAATAGCGATAAATTAATTCCTCTGACGCTTGCCAATCATTATTCCAGCAGCCCTCCGACTTTAATCCATCAATATCGGTCATGCTGGGAATATAGGCCCCCTGCGTGAAATATTCGACCGTATCAACGATCGCCCGGCGGTAAGAACCAACCACATCCCGAATTACACCGTCAATATCGAAAACAATAATTGCTTTGTCCATAATAAAAAGATAGTTAGACAAAAAACATGATAAACTTACGGGTTGGTAAATTTTGCAATAAATTTAAGTTAGCCTGGAGGTATATTTGTCCAAATTCATTTTAAAAGTTGTCTGGTTGGAAGATAACGTAGCACTCGCAGTTGACCAAGTAGTAGGTAATGGCACTAGTCCCCTCACTAAATATTTTTTCTGGCCCCGTAATGATGCTTGGGAAGAATTAAAAGGCGAATTAGAGGCCAAACATTGGATTTCTGAAGTAGATCGGGTAGAGGTTCTCAATAAGGCTACAGAAATTATTAATTTCTGGCAGGAAGAAGGGAGACGCAGACCGATGGCAGAAGCTCAAGGCAAATTTCCAGAAGTCACCTTTACTGGTAGCAACTAGTTTATTACAGGCTAGTTTATTACAGGCTAGTTTTTCAGGTGTGATTGCCTGGTGTAGTAATAATGGCAAAGAATACAGGACTTACGCATTGTTACGATCAAAGCAGATTAATTTTTCGATTAATTTCATGTTAATTTTGGCGATCGCTCCTAGCATCAAACCATATTCTGGAGCGTGTGCGTAAGTCCTGCCTTGCCATTTACCTATGAACAGGCAAAATTTAGAAACGGCTGATGAGAATTTGTTACCTGTAGTTGATTCGGCTGATCTGTTAGAACAAGCACTTAACTATAAATTAAAATTAGGTTTATCGGCGGTGGGAGAAATTACTTGGCCGTGTATTCCCGCCATGATCGATAATTACGTTAATTTATTAATAGAATTATTCACGACTTTTGGGCGACCGATGCCAGCTCATCGGCAAACGGAATTACGAGAAACTTTTTTGCGCAAGTTAAATGAGGGTTTTGCTGTAGCATCGACTGCCTTGATCACTGTGCAATATCAAACAACTAAGCCACCGGATACGGGGGTTGCCTGTGAATTTATTTTAAAAATTCCTCCCTTAGCCCAGCATTATAATTCCTGGTTAAAGAATAAAACGGATCCGCTCTTTGGTTGTTATCCCGATGCGAAGGTCATGGCGATCGCTTCTTTATTGGATCAGTATCCGCATTTGGTAAATGTCTTAGATGTGGGTGGTGGGGTTGGTAGAAATGCTTTACCCCTCGGTAGAATAGGGTTTCGGGTACAGGTTTTAGAATTAACTGAGGCTTTTGTTCAACATTTACAAAATATTGTGACGCAAGAAGATTTGCCAATTAATATTTTAGCTGGTGATATTCTTGATCCGGTGACTGTTTTACCAACTGCTCATTTTCATTGGGCGATCGCCTCAGAAATTCTCACCCATTTTCGTAGTACGGAACAACTACGTTTATTTTTCGCTAAGATGTGCGATTATTTACCGCTGCATGGTCTCTTAGTCGTTAATATGTTTCTCTGTCTGGATGGTTATGAACCTTCTGACAGTATGCGACAAATGGCTGAGGTGGCTTGGTCGTCAATTTTTACCTATGGAGAATTAGCAGAAGCGATCGCCCATTTACCTTTAAAAATTATTTCTGATGAATTAGCGATTGAGTATGAACGAGCCAATTTACCAGCGGAGGCTTGGCCCCCTACTAAATGGTATGAAAGTTGGGCAACTGGCAGAGATATTACCCCGATAGTAAATTTTCGGCCGCCGATTGAATTGAGATGGCTAGTTTTACAACGTTTTTAATATTTATAAATAAATAATTAATTAATTAATTAAATGAAGATTAACAACGGTTATCGACCCAAAATAGTTTTGTTAGAATAATATGCGCAACCTTTGCACTGACCAATTGTACTTAACCAATTGTACCTACCAAAAATCTATACATTTTATACATGAAATTATGAATACCCTAACAAAGTCATCCTATACCAATGAACAAATTATCGTCTGGTTAAGAGGATTATTTACCATGGCCTGGGCAGATGGGGAATTGGATGACACAGAACAAAATATGATTGATACTTTTGGGCATGAGGAATTATCGGCGGATTTTACCTTGGCTGATCTACAACCGATTACACCAACGGAATTAGCCACTGTTTTAGGTACAGATCATGCGATCGCTGAAAATTTTTTACGGACAGCGGTGATGATTGCTTTAGCTGACGGGATTTATTCAGTTTGCGAAGATGATTTATTACATCAATTTTGCAGTGCCTTAAATTTAGAAGTAAAGGAATTAAAACTATTAAGAAAGGCTTTTGAACAATTAAACGAATCCGAGCTTACAACAGATAAACATCATCCTAAATTTGATCATTCTAATTTATCCGATGCTCCCCATAAACCCCACCAAGCCCATTTAGATGTATTATTACCCCTAAAATCTTGGTTAGATAAATGGGATGTACATGATGAAAAAATTGCCCATGTGGTTTGTAAAATGATTCCGCCCCAATGTCCGTTTGAGCGGGATATTTTTGTCTTCGGACGAAAAGTTGCGCATATTCCGGCAATGTGTAAATTAAATCCTCTCTATGAACAGTTAGTGGGTTTACGTTTTCGGGCGTTGTGTTATTTAGCGGATGAATGTCATGAGGATGTTTCTAAATATTGTTAGCTAACAATTAACTATAGCAATCTCATCTGTAACCCATAGCGAGCGAGACGCTCGTATTCCTTTTTATTCTCGTAGGGGCAATTCATGAATTGCCCCTAATACATTGAATCACAATTAACTTAATAAATAAAACTGAAAAAATTATGCAATTTATTGATCAGGCAGAAATCATGGTAGCCGGCGGTAAAGGGGGTGACGGAATGGTCGCCTTTCGGCGGGAAAAATATGTACCAGCGGGCGGACCAGCCGGCGGTAATGGTGGTTATGGCGGTTCCGTCTATTTAGTCGGTAATGTTAATTTACAAACTTTATTAGATTTCCAATATCAACGCAGTTTTCTGGCAGAAAATGGCAAAAAAGGCGGTCCCAAGAATATGACGGGAGCGGGCGGTAAGGATAGAATTATTGAAGTTCCCTTGGGAACAGTTGTCTATGATGTGGAAACCGATGAAATATTAGGGGATGTGTTGACAGCCGGTCAGACTCTTTGTGTCGCTAAGGGTGGTAAAGGTGGTTTAGGTAATAAATTTTTCTTAAGTAATAGCAATCGAGCGCCCGATTATGCCTTAGATGGTTTAGAAGGGGAACAACGGCAATTACGCTTAGAATTAAAACTATTAGCGGAAGTGGGAATTATTGGGATGCCGAATGCTGGTAAATCTACCCTGATTTCTTCCCTATCGGCTGCTAAACCGAAAATTGCTGATTATCCTTTTACGACTTTAATACCGAATTTAGGTGTAGTCCGTAAACCAACGGGAGACGGTACAGTCTTCGCTGATATTCCCGGTTTAATTGCTGGTGCTTCCCTGGGAGCCGGTTTAGGTCATGAATTTTTACGCCATATTGAAAGAACACGGGTACTATTACACCTGATTGATATAACTGATCAGGACCCTTTAGCTAATTATCATACGATTCAAGATGAGTTAATTGCTTATGGTCGGGGTTTGGGCGATCGCCCGCAAATCTTAGCGTTTAATAAAATTGATGCGGTAGATTTAGAAAGTGAGGAAATCCAAAATTTAGTGAATAGTGTACAAGTCTTGAGCGATCGCCCGCTATTTCTCTTGTCGGCTGCCACCCGTGCCGGTTTAGATCAGCTATTAAATGAAGTGTGGCAAGTATTAGATGAAGCTAATGCCGCAGAAGCTGCTAAACAGGCGGAGGCAAATATTGAAAATACTGAAAATGCTGATGCTGTAGTTAATGTGGTATTAGAAACTGTTTGATCCTATTACATACCGTGGGGCAATTCATGAATTGCCCCTACTATTCTGGGATGAAAATATAATATTGCCTGGTTGCTATTTTTTGAGTTTTGAGAAAATAAAGCTACAAAAAAACTAATTATAGCAGTCGCCAAGGTGGTTAGGACGCTTGTTCTAGTACATACTCCATCGCATCCCGAAGGCAGTTAAACTGACTTATTTGTTTGCGAATCCTACTTTTTATCCATGACCAGCAGTTTTCAATCTTGTTTAGGTCCGGCGAATAAGATGGTAAATATTTTAGCTCACAACCTGCTCCTTCTATTAATTCCC